>Ga0114968_10000556_pt1 | contig 27591 bp, 28 predicted proteins | sample M_130807_EF_Meta_FD_87020 | JGI IMG/M metagenome (GOLD analysis project Ga0114968, IMG submission 87020) | Freshwater microbial communities from Lake Montjoie, Canada to study carbon cycling - M_130807_EF_MetaG | ecosystem: Environmental > Aquatic > Freshwater > Lake | place: Lake Montjoie... | reverse complement strand
GACTTTCCGACGTTAGGCAGACCGACGATTCCGATAGAGAGGCTCACTGGGGTAAGCCTACGCGGGATTGTCAGTGCTCCCTGCCACGATAGGCCCATGCCCGTATATGTAATTACCTTATTAATAGGACTGATCGCAGGATCTGCGATCGGATACCTGTTTTCTGCCCTCAAATCAAAGGATTCGGCGGGCAATCAAGCACTGCTCAATGATTACAAGGCTCAGTTAGATGCTGAACGCAAAAAGACCGAAACTGCCATCACCTTAAATGCCGAACTATTGGCGGTTAAGGACTCTGTTGCACAGTTAACAACCCAATCCAATGAGGCAAACCGAATCCGTACCGAGGCAGAGGCAAAACTGAACACAACGATTCTTGAAATGCGTCGTGCATCTGACTCTATCTTTGATGAGACTAAGAAAATTGCAGGCGCATTATCTAATTCACAAACCCGCGGAAAGTTCGGTGAGGCTCAGTTAGAGCTGTTGCTGGAAAACGCTGGACTTCGAGAGGGTCATGAATACACCGCGCAGCGCTCGACCACCGATTCTGACTCTTCGGGTATTCCAGATATCACCGTCAATATGCCCGGCGGTTCACAATTGTTTATTGACTCCAAATTTCCCTTTGAACGATTCTTGGAAGCTTTTGGAACAGATGATCAAGCAGAGCGCGATCAGTACCTGCAACAGCACACAAAGGATTTGCTCAAGCATGTCGAAGCGTTGGCAAAACGCGGATATCACAAATCACAGGGATCACCGGATTTTGTTGTGCTCTTTGTTCCCTTCGAAACCTTGTTATCTGAGGCTCTTCGACTTGATCCAATGTTCCTGGAAAAAGCATTCAAAGTTGGCGTAACTGTTGCCACCCCAACTTCAATGATGGCGCTACTTCGCACAATTGGTTACATCTTTACCCGCAATAAATTGGCTGAAAATGCCGATGAGATTCAGAAGGTTGCAAGTACATTTTTAAAGAACATCACATTGCTTCACACAAAAATTGTGGCGGTCGGTAAAGCGATCTCATCGACCTCAAAGGCGTACGAAGATCTAGTGCCAACGGCAGAAAAGACTGTTTTGGCACCTGCCCGCAGAATTCACAACTTGGGTGTTACCGGTGACAAAGATAAGTTGGCCATTGAGTATCCTGAAGCACCTGGTGCTGTTCGCGATCTGAAAAATTCGGAGCTCGAATCAGGCGATGATTACATTGATGCAGAAGAGGTAGAGGAACAATGAGCGCATTGCAAAAGATTCAAATCCAAGGACCCGGTTTGAAAAAAGAGGGAATCGTTGTTCTGCAAACCCTGTTCGTTGGTTTCTTTGTTTTCATTGAAATGACAATCCGCACCGGCGTTGGCATCCTTACCGGTCTTGCAATTTGTGCTGCCATGTATGGCTCTTTGCGTTTTGGCCGCCCCGGCACAACTTATGTCTCAGTTGTCAGCCTTCCGCTGGCATTTGCCGGCACTGCGTTGGCTATGACAATTGTGAAAGATGGATTGCGACCATCTCGAGTTGGCATTGATTTCATCGCATCTCTTGCATCCGTTGCGCCATATTTAATGATCGCAGCTGTGTATGGCTGGTTTGTCTATTTCAATCAAAAAGCTAAAAGCAAGCCTTCAAAGGCACGCGCTGCTAAAAAACAGAATTAAACCTGGCCAGCAGCCTTCATATCTTTTCGAAGCTCTGGTGGCAATGCAAAAAGTAAGGTCTCTTACTTTGTCATGCATTAAGGCAGGTCAAACCTAAAAGTGAGTGGATCGGAGGTCGTTGGGTAATAACCAGTACTTGCAGCTCTAGTTGCGTATACAACACAAGTTCTCGCAACAGATGAATCGGCCGCTGATAACTGATTTCCAGAAATGGAACACCCTGAACTACTCGTTGAATAAGTAATTGCACCGTTGCCAGGACCGCCACCATAGGTACCTAGTGTAAAAGTCGATGGTAGCTTTTGGGTTAGCACCGTATTTGAAATAAACAGCTTAAGTGAATCGCGTATTCTAAAATTAAAACTCACTGGTTGGGAAGTGACAGCGTTATACCCAACACTGGCGCTCTTTGTCGCAGTTACCGTGCAAGTGGTTTCTTCGGTTGCGGTCAATACATTCCCGCTGACTGAACAGCTAGAGCCTAAAGCTGAATACGACACAATGCCAGTTCCAGAACCTCCAGTGATGCCAAGATAACCACCACAACCATTACATATCCCAAGTGATCTTTCAAACTGGCCTTTAACAGATGTTAATGAAACGTCAGTTTTTATAGAGATCGGCGCTTGGTTGTCGACCCCAAAATCCATATAGGTACTTGTTTGAGCTTCTTTAAAACCAATGCTTGCTGCTTTGGTAACAACGATTTCACAAGTGGCTCTATCACTCGCTGCTACCATGATTTGCGCTTGACCACCACTAGTTGGAATAAAACAATTTTGTCCTGTAACAGTGTATGTAACAGCACCATTACCTGAGCCACCAGAAACCTGCCCTAGGAATAGTTCGCCCGCCCTGAGGCGGAAGTTGCCCACGATTTTTAATGGTTGCTGATCTACAAGATCCACTTTTTGAAAAACTACACTTATTGGCTGTGATGTTATGGCGCTGAAACCATCCTTAGATGCCTTAGTTCCCGTCACCACGCAAGTAGTCGGAGCTGAAGCTGTGACATTGCTTCCACTTATTGAACAATTGGGTCCTGTCACAGTGAATGAAATTGCGCCAGTTCCAGATCCGCCTGCCGAAGCAATGCCCACCAAATTTCCTTCGAAGGCCGTGGTTGCGCTAGAAATGGAAAATGGCTGTTGGCTATATAAGCCGAATGGAAAACTAACGGGTGCTGACGTTTGAGGGTTATAACCCAACACATTACTAGTTGCAGTCACGATGCAATTTGAGGCACTTGTCGAGGTTACATAAGAAATGGTGGAAATAATTCCCCCGCTAGTTACTCGTTCGGTTCGAATAGAGCAACCCTCACCCACTACTGAATAAGTTACAGCCGCAACCCAGCCTGGATTAGTCGCAGAGTTCGTTAAGCTACTAGTGGCTGACAGCCTAAAACTATCTCCTACCTTAAGTACAGTTGTCGGGATGCTGGAAATAGTTAATGGGGGTTGATTCACAGTGCCAAAGGTAAAAGTTACTGGCTGTGATTGAGCTAAGGGAAATCCAGGAGACTCTGCTTTTTGTGCGGTGACAGTGCATGTGCCCGCGATAGTTGATCTTATGTAAAGTTTGCTCGGTCCATTTGTAAGACCATTCTCATCCCAGACAGAACAATTCGCTGTTCCGTCAGAGATATAACTCACCCGCCCATTACCCGAACCACCCGTATGGGTTAGATAAATCGTCTGGCCGACAAGTCCATTCGGTGTCGTGTATCCAAGAATTAAAGGCTGAGCAGTAAATTCGAAGATCACGGGTTGAGAAATCGTATTGTTGCCTCCATTGCTTGATGCTTTGGACGCAGTCACAGAACACTTTGTAACTATGTTGGCAGCCAACAAATTTCCGTTAATCGTGCAATTGGCACCGGTCACGGAAAATGTAACAGCGCCAGTACCTACTCCACCAGAGGTTGTAAGCGTCACAAAGTTATTAAAAATAGACGTTAGATTCGTGTTAGAAATCAAAAATGTTGATTGATTCGAAGAGTTGGTTTGGGCGGGTGTTGGGGCAACAGTTGGTGTTGCTATTGGGGTCGGTGTTGGTGCACGTGTTGCAGCGGCAGAAGGTGTTGGGGCAACTGTTGGTGTTGCTATTGGGGTCGGTGTTGGTGCACGTGTTGCAGCCGCAGAAGGTGTTGGGGCAACTGTTGGCACAACAGTAGGTGGACGTGTAACGGTTGCAGACGGTGTCGGGGAAACTGACGGTGTTGGTGTTGGTTTGATCGAAACTGTTGGTGTTGGTGTTGGTGTTGGTGCCTGAACCTTCTTTGTTAATGACATAAAAGTTGCGCTATTCAAATCAAAAGCTCCCGTAAGCCAGAATCTCCAGCGAAGCGTCGTTCCCGAAGGAACATCAAAAGCAGTCCAAGGTTGAACAGGATGCGCGGCGTCGCAATTGCTGGCTTCATCCCAACCCATTGCACCAATTAATCGCTTCCAGGTTGCACCTTCTAGCGCTTGAAGTTCCGCGTTAATTCCACGACTGTGGCAATTACCGCGATCTAAATAAAACGTGTTGTTTGCAATAGCCGAAGCACGAATGTTGGCTACACCAGTTGTGGCAGAAGTAATTGGAGTGACTGTGGGTGTTGGTGTGGGTGTCGCAGATGGCTTAACCGGAGGTTCCAAAGTCGGTTTTACAGTCGGTAGAGGTGTGTTGATTGCTAGATAAGCTTTTTTCTCAGCTGCAGTAGCATCTCTCCACAAGTTTTTTCCTTTTGACTTTGCACAGATAAGCACTTTGGTTCCAACTTGTTGGCCTTGACCAATCTTCGGACAACTTCCTCCAACCTTTATCGCAGAAGGCGTGGTAGAAGGTTTTACGGGTAGAGAGGAAGCAACTTGCGGGACGGGGTCAAGAATAAAACCAGCCCCAGGGGAGTAATAAGTAGATCCGGGTGCTGTTTCAAGAGTCAAAGTCTTGGGGTTTAAAGTCAATCTCCAAACAATACCCGCTTGATTCTTGAAGTAATATCCTTGCAAATCTCGGTTAACAACTCCGATCTGCCAAGGCGGATTTGTATTTGAGTTGATAATGTTTTCCTCGAATACGTAGCAACCAATGATTGATTGTGGTTCCCTCACAAATTCGACGGAATCTTTCTCAAGTAACTTAAATTTCTGACCAGATGGTGATTTTAAGAACATAGTCTTTGGTGTACTAAGTTGAGGTGTAGCGTCAATAACTTCAGGACAACTAGCTAGCCAGGTTGGCTTTTTTCTCTCTGCAGCATCTGCGGTTGCAATCGAACTTAATACCAATACAGTTATGGCTAAGGCTGAGAGGATGCTTCTCTTCACCCTTAGAGGCTATCAAAATCAGTGTGACCTAAACAGCTACAAGCCGTTCAGTAGTGGTCAGGATTAAACCTGGCCAGCAGCCTTCATATCTTTACGAAGCTCTGGCGGCAATGCAAAAAGTAAGGTCTCTTCGGCGGCGGTAATTTCTTGAACATCGCTGAAGCCATGTTCGTGCAAGGTTGCTAGGACATCTTTTACAAGAATTTCCGGAACAGATGCACCGCTTGTGACACCGATTGTTTCAACGCCTGCAAACCATTCATTGTTAATCTCTTCGGCGTAATCAATCAAATAAGAAGCTTTCGCGCCATATTCCAGGGCAACTTCTACAAGACGAACAGAGTTACTGGAGTTTCGAGAGCCAACAACAATTACTAAATCTGCTTGAGGTGCTATCTCTTTGATGGCTTCTTGGCGATTTTGTGTGGCATAACAAATATCATCACTGGGTGGTGCCTGAATTTCTGGGAAACGCTCTTTTAGAATTGCGACTGCTTCCATGGTTTCATCAACAGATAATGTTGTTTGTGACAACCACACTAAATTTTTGCCTGGTGTTGGTTGGATAGTTCGAGCACCGTCTAGGCCATCAACAATTTTTACCTTGCCAACCGCTTCACCTGCTGTACCTTCAACTTCTTCGTGACCGTGATGGCCAATGAGTAAAATCTCTGTGCCTTCAGTAGCAAAACGGCGAACCTCGTGGTGAACCTTGGTAACCAAGGGACAGGTTGCATCAATTGTTTTTAGGTTGCGCGCTGCCGCTTGTTCGTGCACCAAAGGTGAAACTCCGTGGGCTGAAAAAACAACTGTTTTACCCTCTGGAACTTCATCTGTTTCTTCAACAAAGATCGCACCCTTTGCTTCCAGAGATGCGACAACGTGGACGTTGTGAACAATTTGCTTGCGCACATAGACAGGTGCGCCATACAGGGCCAAAGCTTTTTCTACGGTGATAACGGCGCGATCCACCCCTGCGCAATATCCGCGAGGCGCTGCCAGCAGAACTCTCTTAGCCATGGGGGCAGTCTATTAGGCTCATCCCATGTTCGAAACTTCAAGTGACTCCCCGGCTCCGGTTCGAGTCGTCTCTGAAGCGATCAAAGATTATGTAGATCGCCTGGGTCCTATTTGGATTGAAGGCGAAATCAGTGAATTAAATGAACGCAGCGGCATGATGGCATTTATGCGCCTTCGAGATACCTCAGTGGATATGTCAATCTCGGTGATGTGTCACAAATCGGTAATCGCAACGGTAAAGCCACTGCCAGATAACGCCCGAGTTGTTTTATATGCAAAGCCATCTTGGTACACAAAAAATGGATCACTATCTTTTTCTGCTCGTGAAATCCGCCAGGTTGGAGTTGGTGAATTATTAGCTCGCCTTGAGGCACTGAAAAATCAATTAGCTGGTGAAGGTCTCTTTGATTCAGATCGCAAAACCTCACTTCCTTTATTGCCAAAAGTTATTGGTTTGATTTGCGGTCGAAACACTGATGCTGAAAAAGATGTGGTTGAAAATGCAAAGCGTCGCTGGCCTAGCGTTCAATTTGAAATCCGCGAAGTCACAGTTCAAGGCGCAGCTGCTGTTACCGAAGTGTCAGATGCGCTACGTGAATTAGAGGCGAACAAAGATGTAGAAGTAATCATCATTACCCGAGGCGGCGGATCCTTTGAAGATCTATTGCCATTTAGCGATGAAACTTTGGTGCGCTTGGCAGCATCGTGCACAACCCCAATTGTCTCTGCCATCGGCCATGAAAAAGATGCACCACTTTTGGACTTGGTTGCAGATTACCGAGCATCGACACCAACTGATGCGGCCAAGCGAGTCGTGCCAGATATTGCCGAGGAAATTGCGATGATTGAAGCGATGCAAGATCGTGCCCGTCGCACACTTGTGAATCGCATTAATCTAGAGGCAACACAGATTGCTAACTTTAAAAATCGCCCCGTCATGAAAGATCCACATGTACTTATTGCATCCAGGGCCGACATCATCGCGGGGCTACGCGATCGCTCAAACCGTTCCTTTGGATCCTCACTAAAATTAGCCAAAGAAGAGTTGAAGCAAATCAAAGCTCGAGTACGTGCCCTCTCGCCTCAGGCGACTTTGGATCGCGGGTATTCGGTGGTGCAGTTAGCAGATGGCCAAATAGTTACAGATCCCAAGAAGCTAAAACAGGGCGATGTCCTGCGCCTTCGTCTTGCACAGGGCGAGACCAGAGCCACAGCGACGCCAAACGCCTAGAGAGAGTAGATTTAGACCATGGCCGAAGCAAAGAAAATCTCTTACGAAGCTGCTCGAGATGAGTTAGCGCAAGTTGTTGAATCCCTTGAAGAAGGAAGCGCAACCCTGGAAGAGTCCTTGAAGTTATGGGAGCGCGGCGAAGAGTTAGCAAAGATCTGCCAAGAGTGGCTAGATGGCGCTAAGAAAAAACTAGACGCAGTAAAGCCTGAGTAGTAGCACTCTAGAAGAGGACATGATGCCTAACTTTTCCTACTCTGACTTATTGCCATTAGGTCCAGATACAACCAAGTACCGTCTTGTTAGCAAAGAGGGCGTGTCAGTTGTAAAGCATGGTGACAAAGAGTTTTTACAGGTTGAACCACGGGCACTTGAGCTATTAACAGAAGTTGCAATGCACGATATTTCGCATTACCTGCGGACCGAGCATTTGCAACAACTTGCAAAAATTGTTAGCGACCCAGAGGCATCTCCTAATGATCGCTTTGTAGCCACAGATTTGATGAAAAATGCCAATATTTCTGCCGGCGGTGTTCTGCCGATGTGCCAAGACACAGGCACGGCAATTGTTATGGGCAAAAAAGGCCAGCATGTATTAACAACTGCGAAAGATGAGGTCGCGATTTCAAAAGGTATTTACGATGCCTACACAAAGTTAAATCTGCGTTATTCGCAGATGGCTCCTATAACTACTTGGGAAGAGAAAAACACCGGCAATAATCTGCCTGCCCAGATCGAAATTTATACAGATAGCGATCATGCCGATGAATACAACTTTTTATATATTGCAAAAGGTGGCGGCAGCGCCAACAAATCATTTTTATACCAAGAGACCAAGGCTGTTTTAAACCCAAAGGCTTTCATGGCCTGGCTCGATGAAAAGCTGCGTTCAATCGGAACCGCCGCCTGCCCTCCGTATCACCTAGCAATCATCATCGGTGGCACTAGCGCCGAGCACGCTGTTAAAACGTCAAAGCTAGCCAGCACAAAGTATTTGGATTCTTTGCCAACATCTGGTGATGCCGCAACTGGCCATGGCTTCCGCGACCTTGAGTTAGAACAACAAGTGCTAGAGCTGACCCGCACCCTAGGAATTGGCGCACAATTTGGTGGCAAGTACTTCTGCCATGATGTTCGAGTTGTTCGCTTGCCACGACATGGGGCATCGCTACCAATTGCAATCGCTGTTTCTTGTTCTGCAGATCGCCAGGCAAAGGCCAAGATCACCAAGGATGGAATCTTCCTTGAAGTTTTAGAGACAGATCCAGCCCAGTTCTTACCAGAGACAACTGATGAGCATTTAAATGACAATGTAGTAGCTATTGATTTAAACCAGCCAATGGCTGCGGTCTTAGCCGAGCTTTCCAAGCATCCAGTAAAAACCCGACTGTCCTTGACTGGAACATTGGTTGTTGCTCGCGATTTGGCTCATGCACAAATCAAAGCATCGATGGAAGCGGGTAATCCGATGCCTGAATACTTAAAGAAATACGCTGTTTATTATGCAGGTCCGGCAAAAACACCTGAAGGATATGCATCCGGTTCATTTGGTCCGACAACAGCAGGACGCATGGATTCATATGTTGATTACTTCCAGAAAAATGGCGGCTCGATGGTGATGCTGGCAAAGGGAAATCGATCAAAGTCTGTCACCGATGCATGTAATGCACATGGTGGTTTCTATCTTGGATCAATCGGTGGACCGGCAGCTCGCCTGGCCCAAGATTGCATTAAAAAAGTTGAGGTCTTGGATTATGAAGAGCTAGGGATGGAAGCTGTCTGGAAAATTGATGTCGTAGATTTCCCGGCCTTCATCGTGGTTGATGACAAAGGAAATGATTTCTTCGCTTCAACGAGTAAGCCACTAACAATTAGCACCCGACCAGAAAACTAAACTCCGGGATTAGTAGTAGTTACTGCGCTTGTGCTTGGCCCACGCCTTGCACGGTGTCTCATATCGAATACTGATGTAGCGAAGTCCCCAGCGAATTTGTGTTACTGGGTTTGTGCGCCAATCCGTTGAGACCACATTCATCTTGCTGGCTGGTAGCGCTTGCGGAATTCCGTGCGCGCCTGAGTTCTTGTTTCGGGCCTTGTAGTTCCAGTTACTTTCTTGGGTCCACAGTGAGTTCAAGCATTTGTACTCTTTTTCGGCAAAGCCGTACTCGTTGAGCAAAATTGATTTAGCAACCTTTTTGGCACCTAGCGGGGTGCGGGCTAATTCGACCTGGCGACTGACAGCTGAAACCAGGGCAAGATCTGAAGAGAAGATGGCACCTGATGCCGTGGCGATCAGATCCTCTTCGGCAATGAATGAAGCCGTTGACTCGGCCGACTCCAGAATCGCGGCGCTCTTTGTCGCATCAATTTCGACAAAGGAAGCTGAAGTAAGTTCTAGACCGCTGGCGGCTGGGAGCACCGTTGCCACAAGGAGCATTGATGCGGAAAGACCCACGATTACAAATGGCTTTGTAGGCAACTTCTTTGAGATGCGTTTCATCGATCCGGCTCCTTTCCTCAATGTAGTAACTGCGGTTAGTTCAACTTCGTAACCCCAGGTGTTCACCTGTTGTTTATTTCCATAGGCAATCAGCCTCAAATGAGGCTTCATGGTCTAAGGGGAATGCCTTTATGGTGCGGTAGTCAGGGCGCATGGGCAAATCAAAGCCCGCATGAGTCGCAAATTCTCAGGAAACCAAAAGGCTGTGGATAGGTAAAACCGCAGGTCAGAAAGGGGAATGTCCGAAATGTCCCAAATGTGACTGTGACATTGTTTTAGGGCCGAATTTCGGGGCTAGGTGCTTGCACTTTCCGCCACATTTCGATGCACATCCTGGCGCGAATTGCGCAGGTGTAAAAAGTGAGACCTAGCCGCCGACCGGACCTTCGAGCAGTTCGGTGACAAGGGCTGCGATCGGCGAGCGCTCGCTTCGGGTCAAGGTGATGTGGGCAAAGAGCTCGTGGCCCTTCAAGGTTTCGACAACTGCAACCACACCGTCATGGCGACCGACCCGCAGGTTGTCGCGTTGGGCAACATCGTGGGTCAAGATAACTCGAGAAGCCTGGCCGATTCTAGAAAGCACCGTTAGCAGGACGCCTCGTTCTAGGGATTGGGCCTCATCGACAATTACAAATGAGTCGTGGAGTGAGCGCCCGCGGATGTGGGTCAGGGGTAAAACTTCGATCAGACCGCGGTCGATGATCTCATCAATGACGGGCTGGCTGACAAGAGCGCCAAGGGTGTCAAAAACGGCTTGGGCCCACGGCGACATTTTTTCGCCTTCAGAGCCTGGCAGGTATCCGAGCTCTTGACCACCGACTGGATAGAGCGGACGAAAGATCACAACCTTTTTGTGAATGCGCTTTTCCATAACCGCTTCCAGTCCGGCACACAATGCAAGGGCAGACTTTCCAGTTCCGGCGCGGCCACCTAAAGAGACAATTCCGATGGAATCATCCAAAAGAAGATCCAAAGCAATTCGTTGTTCGGCGCTTCGACCATGTAAGCCAAATGCTTGGCGGTCTCCACGGACTAACTTCAATCGCCTATCTGCGGTAACTCGGGCCAGGGCGCTTCCCTTTTCTGAATGCAACACGACTCCGGTGTGAACCGGCAACTGGTGGGCCGCTTCGTGGTCGGCAAAATCGCCGGCATATAAATCATCAATCACAGATGATGAAACATCGAGATCTTCGATTCCGGTCCAGCCGCTATTTGAAACAAGTTCGGCCAAGTATTCCTGGGCCTCAACGCCAACAGATGAAGCTTTGACTCGAAGTGGCAGATCCTTGGTAACTAGGACAACGTTTTTGCCGTCTGACATCAGGTTTTTTGAAATTGCCAAGATGCGAGAGTCATTAGTGCCATCGCGCAAAAATCCATGAGGCAGGGTCGAAAGGTCGGTGTGATTGAGTTCTACTGAAAGGGTTCCACCCTCTGGCGTAATTGTTAACGCTTTATCGAGACGGCCATGGGTAATGCGTAAATCATCAAGGGCTCTAAGAGCTGCGCGGGCAAAGTAGCCCAGTTCGGGGTGATCTCGCTTTGTTTCTAACTCTCCGATGACAGCGATCGGAATAATCACTTCATGTTCGGCAAATCTATAGAGCGCCCCGGGGTCTGCGAGCAAAACGCTGGTATCTATAACAAAGGTTTTTACAGTTTTTTGACCCTTAGCAGCCAATGCTTGCTCCTAGATTTAATTTTTATCGGTGGGATTTTCTCGGATAGCAAAAGGTAGAACTGAGTCGATGTAAATTTGCGCAGACACGCGATATGACAAAGTTAATTTTGGGTTTCGATTTATGAACCGAAGCGACGCTTTCTCACAGAGTAAGAACGTAGGGCACGCAAAAAATCTACCCGGCGAAAATCTGGCCAATATGCCTCACAGAAATAGAACTCGGACAAGGCACTTTGCCATAATAAGAATCCGCCAAGCCGTTGTTCGCCAGATGTTCGGATCAATAGCTCGGGATCTGGCTGACCGGCGGTATATAAATATTGCGAAATGTCTTCAACAGTTAACTTTGCGGCGGCCTCGCTCAAGGTGTGGCCTGCAGATTCCTCTTGACTCATGTAGCTCTTGACCGCATCCACGATTTCGCGGCGGCCTCCATAACTGACAGCAACATTAACTTCAACACCATCTGCTCGAATCGGGCGAAGCGCTGCTAATTTTTCGGCTAACCAAGGCGGCAAAAGATCCAATGCGCCAACAGCTTTGATATTCCAGCGCCCAGTTGCTGCCAGTTCATCTACTGTGTTTCCGATAACCCGCAACAAAGTATCTATCTCTTCTTCTGATCTTTTGAAGTTGTCTGTTGAGAGCAGCCACAAGGTCACAACCTTTACTTGGGCGTCATCACACCAACCAAGAAAATCAATGATCTTGCTCGCCCCTGCTTTGTGACCATGTGGGTCATTGGGGGATGGATTTGATTTTGCCCATCTGCGATTTCCATCAAGAATCACACCAACATGGTGCGGAGTTTTTGAAAAATCTAAAGAACGAATCAACCGCCGCTCATACAGCGGGTACAGAAGAGATTTAATAAATTTACGAATACTGACGAACAACTCTGCGCTCCGCGGCAATCGATGCGATCGGCAAAGTTCCAGCCAAAATTAGCCAGATCATCTTCTTAAAGCTCCAGCGTGCTTTTGTTGCAAATTGGATCGCTGTAAGAACATAGACGGCATATACCCAACCATGAACAAACGGGATCCATTCGACCTTAGATTTCCAATCCTCATTGTTGAAAAGATAGGCAACCGGTAAGTCCACAAACCACAACAACAATGACATTACTCCGGCCGTTAACGCCATGATTCTAAATCTCTTAATTGCACCGCTCATGGTCTAACTCTACGACGATACAAGGGTAGATACAGCACGACCCCCGCCATAAGTCCCCAAATCACGACATATGAAAGGTGCTGCCAATAAAACCCCGGGATCCTTGAGGTCAGCTTTTCAGGGGCCAGTCGGGTTCGCTCCAATACACCGGTCCTTGTTGATTCGCCACTGGCCAGGATGTACCCATCATATAAATCAAGATCTGTCAGGGAAGTCACGACTGCGCTATCTAATCGAGAAATCACGGCAGGAGAATTCACTGAACGATCTTCATATTGGCTGGCTAGCAACAAGCCTTCAACATTGATTCTCATAGATTGCTGAATGTCCGGATTTTTCAAACGCTCCGACCACAACCCGCGGACTACCAGAATGGCTGAGTTGGTATCGATTTGAAGTAATGCAACTTCCCAATCAGCTTGCTTCCCATTTCCATCAACTTGGTTTGGAGCTCTGAAATTTTGAATGTATTGACCTGATACCGAAACAGTTTTATTTATGGCAGTTGCCGGCAATGATTGTCTAGGAGCAGTTACGGTTTCCAATGGAACAACATTTGTATCAATTGTTGTAGCAACTTTTAAACTATCTTTTAAATCTGCGGCTCGTTGCAGCTGCCAAATACCTAGGCCAACAAACACAGCAGCTACTAGTAAAACTGCAATTGCTTGTATCGCCTTGGTAAAAAACTTACTTGCTGGAATCATCGCTTCGATCTATGCCCATGAAACGCTTATAAAAACTTCGCATTAAGAATGCAAATGTAATAACTAGCACACCAACCGTTAGGGAGCCGGCTGCACCCATCTCAATCTCTTTTGTCATGACATAATCATTCCATGGAATCGCAAGAGCCGTTTGACTACAACGACCGTTATGGCGTGAGGAAAAAACGCGGTTGGGTGGGTATTGCCCTCTTGTTGGCCGTTGTTGGTGTCGCCTGGATTACCTGGTCTGGTTTGTATCACTCAAATCCAGCACTTCGCGTTCAATTGATTTCATTTACCATCGATAGCGATCGCGAAGTCAGCGTCAGATATTGGGTTGATCGTCAGGATCCAAAAACAGTAACCATCTGCACCTTGGTTGCACGAGATTTTTACAAAGATATCGTTGGACAAATTGACATCGAAATTCCTGCTGGAAAAGAAAAAGTTGAACTGGTCAGTGTGGTTCCCACGCGTAATACTGCTGTGAATGCAGATGTTTCAACTTGTCGCGCCAAGTAAGTAACCAGTACCTTTACTCCTTATGACAAAGACATGGTTGACCCAAGAAGCTGCAGATCGCCTGCGTGCTGAGCTGACGCAGCTTGAAGGTCCTGGTCGCAAAGATGTCACTGCGAAGATTGAAGCAGCTCGCGCTGAAGGTGATTTGAAAGAAAATGGCGGCTACCATGCAGCCCGTGACGAGCAAGGCAAGATGGAAGCACGCATTCGCCAGTTAAAACAGATGTTGGACAATGCTCACATTGGAACTCCCCCAGCCAGTGCTGATGGAAAAGTTGGCGCTGGAATGGTTGTAACAGCAATCATCGCTGGGGATGAAATGAAGTTCTTAATTGGTTCACGTGAAATTTCATCTGGTGACCTGGATGTCTACAGCGAAAAATCACCACTGGGTGCAGCTGTTCTTGGACAAGAAATTGGTGCAAAGGTTTCTTACACCGCTCCTAACGGTCGCGAAATCTCAGTAGAGATTGTCGCCGCCGAGTTTTACGCCTAGTTTTAGATAAGAATCTAGTGTTTAGCTCGAGAAGTTTTTATACTTCCTGATGCTCAGTGGAATAAAGACGACCATCAAAACAACCATGTATAACAATGAAGTTTCCAATGGGTGCTGACTTGGCCATGAATTCGCTGTTGCTCCAAACTCATTTGTAAGGCCAAATAACTGACGGCACGCTGCAACCATGGTTGAAACTGGGTTCCATTCGGCAAAGTACTGCAGCGCACGCGGCATTCCTGTCGTAGGAGCAAAGGCGTTCGATAAAAATGTTAGCGGGAAGGTCACCAAGAAACCGACACTTTGAACTGTACGTGCTTCTTTAACTGACAGGCCAACCAAAATGCCGATCCAAGAGAGCGCGTAGCCAAACATAAACAAGAACACAAAGGCCAAAGTTGTTTGAACTATTCCTGAGGTTGGGCGCCAACCAACAGCAAATCCAGCCAGTGCCATCACAACTAAAACTAAAATATTGAGAAGTGCATCACCAAATGTTCGACCAATAATTACCGCACCACGAGAAATCGGTAATGATCTAAAGCGATCGATTAATCCTTTTTTCATATCTTCAGCAAGCCCAATGGCAGTTGATGCCAAGGTAAATGCAACTGTCTGCACAAAGATTCCGGGCATCAATAACTGCACATATCCGCCTGGTTGGCCAGAATCAATCGAGCCACCAAAGACGTAACGAAATAGCAGCACAAACATAACTGGCTGAATGGTCGAGAAAACTAAAAGTTCTGGGACACGAGCAAGCTGTAAAAGCTGTCGCTTTGTAATTGTAATTACATCACCAATTGCGTCTTTCATTTCTTGCCCCCTCTCTTTTTCTTAACGGGCTCTTCCACCGTTTCTTCGGCAACATGCCCAGTTAATGACAAAAACACATCATCTAGTGAAGGACGCTTCAATCCAATATCTAGTGGATGAATCTTCGCTTCATCTAGTGCGCGAAGTGTTTCCATTAGGGCAACCGAGCCAGTTGAAACTGAAGCACTAATTGTTCGTAAATCAGTGTGGGTTGAATTGCCACTGACCCGTGCCACAATTTCTTGGGCTGCCGTGACATCAGCGGTTTCAACCGTGATCTCTAGACGCTCCCCACCTACCTGCTTTTTCAAGGCATCAGAGGTGCCACGGGCAATGACAGTTCCGCGATCAATTACGGCAATCTCATCAGCCAACTGATCTGCTTCTTCGAGATACTGGGTCGTTAGCAATAGCGTCACGCCACCCTTAACGAGATCCTGAATAACAGACCACATATCTTGGCGACCGCGTGGATCTAAACCTGTTGTTGGCTCATCTAAAAATAAAATTTTTGGTTTAACAATCAAAGATGCAGCTAAATCAAGGCGACGACGCATTCCACCTGAATAAGTTTTGATTGGGCGACGTGCTGCTTCTGTTAAATCAAATCGTTCAAGTAATTCGTTGGCGCGATCAATTGATGATTGGCGACCCAAGTGATACAAACGACCAAACATCACCAAGTTATCCCAGCCAGTTAAAGTTTCATCAACTGCTGCATACTGCCCAGATAGACCAATTAATTCGCGAACCTTGTCAGGATGCTTGATCACATCAATACCTGCGACTATTGCCGATCCTGAATCAGGCTTTAGTAATGTTGCAAGGATTCGTACAGTTGTTGTCTTTCCAGCACCATTTGGCCCAAGCACGCCTAAAACAGTGCCTTCTTCAACATCTAGTGAGAGGTTATTGAGTGCTGTTACTTCGCCTTTGCGATAGGTCTTTACTAAGTTTTCTGCGATAACTGATTTCACAGGGTAACCTTACCTTCATGTCTACTAATAGCCCAATAAATGCATCAGTAAAAGAGCACTCGCACCGAGAAATTATGGTGATTCTGGGTGGCCTAATGACCGGAATGCTGCTTGCAGCCCTTGATCAAACAATCGTTTCGACAGCGCTAAAAAGCATCGTAGAAGAGTTTGATGGCTTAAATCATTACACCTGGGTGGTAACTGCATACTTGCTTACCTCAACAGCTTCGACTCCTCTGTACGGAAAAATTTCTGATATTTATGGACGCCGAGTTGTCTTCCAGTTTGCAATTGTTACTTTTTTATTAGGTTCTTTGCTTGCCGGAGCTTCTCAAAATATGGAACAACTGATCGCAACACGCGCGTTGCAAGGTTTAGGTGCTGGTGGGTTAATGGCGCTTACATTTGTAATTATTGGAGACATTGTTCCACCGCGTGAACGTGGTCGATATCAAGGTTATTTTGGTGCTGTATGGGGACTTTCATCTGTTGCAGGGCCACTTCTGGGTGGTTACTTCTCAGATCACGCTCAGATTCTTGGCGTGACAGGGTGGCGCTGGATTTTCTACATCAATATCCCCTTTGCAATTGCTTCCTTACTAATTACATCCGCTGTACTTCATATTCCAAAAGTTAAGCGCGAACACACGATTGATTATCTCGGGGCATTCCTGATGGTTGCTGCTGTTTGTCTTGTCCTGTTATCGGTTTCGATTTATGGTCCGCAAAACGGTTGGACAGATTCGCGAACTCTTGGCTGCCTTGGGTTCGGTTTAATTTTAACGATCGCGTTTTTGATGTGGGAAAAGCGTGCTGTAGAACCAATTCTCCCGCTTTACCTGTTTAAAAATCACACATTCTCAATTACCTCTCTTTTAGGCGCAGTAATTGGTGCAGGCATGTTTGGTGCAATCGTTATGTTGCCACTGTACTTCCAGGTCGTTAAGGGTTACTCAGCTACTGATGCTGGCCTTAAATTGATCCCATTAATGCTGGGAATCGTTTCGACATCAATCATTTCTGGCAAGTTGATCTCCAAGCATGGCCACTACAAGCGGTATCCAGTTGCAGGTACAGCGTTGATGACTTTAGGAATCTTGCTAATGACCAGATTGCAAATTGATACGCCATATTGGCAGATTTCAATCTATGCCATAATGGTTGGTGCGGGTCTTGGTTTATCCATGCAGACCATTGTTATTGCTCTACAAAACGCAGTGGACTTTAAAGATATGGGAGTTGCGACAAGTTCGAATACATTTTTCCGCTCACTCGGATCTGTATTCGGAACTGCAGTTTTTGGATCAATTTTGACTAACCGCGTTGTTCATTACATGTCTACCGGATTTGGTGAGTTGGGAAAGAGTAATCCTGCAGCCTTAGAAGGTTTTGATGCAACCAAGCTAGATCAATTAACAACCAATACGGCAGTGCTCAAAACCTTTCCGCCACTGATTAAAACAACAGCGTTAGAAGCATTTGTGAATTCATTTCATGTGGTGTTCTATGCTGCGGCTCCAATTACTGCGATTGGTCTTTTGTTTGCATTAATGCTTCGCGAAACACCGCTTCGTACATCCAAAGATTATGCAGCAGCTCGTGAAGAAGCAGCTGGAGAAGGCTTAGGTTGATTCGCTCACCTTTCAAAGATCTACCCCGTGAGGTATCAATACTTATTGCTGCCTCGTTCTTTGTTGCAGTTGGATTCGGAATTGTTATGCCTGCGATCCCAATCTTTGCTAAATCTTTTGGGGTTAACAACGCAGCAATTGGATTGATGGTTTCGGCTTTTGCGATAGCCCGCTTTTCTTCTGGCTTGATTTCAGGCTTCTTTGTAGATCGCTTTGGCGAGCGAGCAGTGTTTTCATCAGGAGTATTTATGGTGGCACTGTTTACTTTCTTGGCGGGAATGGCGCAGAGTTATCACCAGCTCTTGATTTTTAGAGCGGCAGGTGGGCTTGGTTCTTCGATGTTTTCAGTTGCAGCAGGTTCAGTAATCATGCGCGCAGTCGATGATAATCATCGTGGCCGAGCTCAATCTGTCTATCAAGGATCTTTTATATTGGGAGGAATCGCAGGGCCTGCAATAGGAGGCCTGCTTTCTTCAATTTCACTTCGTGCTCCATTTTTTGTTTACTCAATACTTTTAACAGTTTCTGGAATTGTTGCCCTATTTTTCTTAAAAGGTGAGCGAATCGGCATCGGTAATAACAGTTCACAAAGTATTGAGTCAACATCAATTGGTCAAGCTTTGCGAATGAAGCCTTACGTCATTGCACTTGTTTTAACATTTATTTCGACCTGGATTTTCTTTGGGTTGCGCGCATCAATCTTGCCAATTTTCGTCACGGAAGAGTTAAAGTCAACTACTGCAATTGTTGGTTATGGATTAGCACTTTCTGCAATATTGCAAGGTATTTTCCTCCTTCGTGCCGGTAGATACTCTGACAATAAAGGCCGACGAGCATCCGCCGTTGTTGGTTCTAATGTTGTATTTGTTGGGATCCTTCTTTTAACTTTCTCAACCCATGTCTGGATGTATCTGATTGCGATGGCAATCTTGGGCTTTGGTGGCGCATACCTTGCAACAACCCCAGCCAGCATCGTAGGTGATGTTATTCGCGGGAAAGGCGGCAAGGTAATCGCAATCTTCCAGATGGCAGGAGATGCCGGAATGATTGTTGGACCAATTGTTATTGGTGCCATTTCTGATGTTTATTCTTACAGAGCAGCTTTTGGCTTCTCGGCTGCTATTTTCGCAATCGCCTTAATCTTGGTGTATCAAATTCCTGAAACCAGAAATGTCGAAGGGCCCCAGGTAAATAACCTGAAGCCCCTCGATGAAGATCTCTAACGATTCATCACAATACTTTTAACGGTGTTTAGTCATCCCCGCGGAGTATTGATAGGAAACGAAGTACTTCCATGTATAACCAAACAATTGTGACCATCAGACCAAATGATGCACGCCATGACTCTGACTCTGGTGCGCCATTTGCCACACCTTGTGCGATTTGATCAAAATCTAGAATCAAGAAAAATGCAGCAAGCACCATTCCGCCAGTTGCAATAATCAATCCAAGTCCACCTACGTTGTAGATGCTTGCACCGAAGAATGAGCCGACCAATGAAACTAGACCAAGTACAAGGTAACCAATTAAGGCGGTCATTAAGACCTTTGTGAACTTAGGAGTTACGCGAATACGTCCGCTCTTGTAAGCAAACAGCATTCCCGCAAATGCGCTGATTGTTACAAGGATCGCCTGGCTAACAATTCCGTCGTAAACGGTGTTGTACATGTGGCTTAGCGTGCCAAGTGCAAGTCCCTGAAAAGCTGCGTATGCGATTACAAGTGCTGGCTTAACTGTCTTGCTAAATGTATTAACCATCGCAAGAACAAAACCACCAAGAAAGCCAAGTAGAAGCGCGCCGGCACCCAGGTTAAGAGTCCATGCCGCTGCTCCAACTGTTACTAGCACCGCGAACAAAATTCCGGTACGTGTAACAACATCATCGATTGTCATGCGACCTGTGCGCATTGATGATGCTGCAGGTGCGTTATACAAATTCTCTAGCGCTGCTGGGTCTGAGTTAATTGTGCTCGGATCGAATGCAGCGTATCCACGCTGATTAAACGCCCGTCCAAGAACAGGGTTTGAACTGCGCATATCTTTGTTCTCCTTTTTTCTTTCCGCCAGAATCTCCGGCGGCTGTGAAGCACCATAATCGTACGCAAAACAGACATGAGGGGCTAAATGTATTGAGCGCGTAGATGCTTAAAACTGCCTTAGAAACTGTGCCCCGAGTGGGGGTCGAACCCACACTGGGAGGATTTTAAGTCCTCCTGGTGAGAGCCCGGGATTCCAGAATGATCAGATTTCAGACAATGTGTATGAATTCTGTATGAATTGTTATTTCTCGTGCTTGATTAGAAATGTACTAGGTGCAAGGATTTGCTTACTAGTTTGAAATGAGGCATAACAAGTGCTCAATCGTAAGTCTTTGCCCCTGTTCCTGATTGCAGTTGTCATTCTCACAGGTTGCAGTGCGAATGCTGATAAGAATGCGAATGCTGCTAACGAAACTGAAATAAACGCTGCGGAAACGGCTTGGTTCGAAGCTTGCGAGGCAGACTATAAATCAAGCGATTGTAGATCAAAAACAGAAAAAAATGTTTTGGACTTTTATGAAGGACAGAATTTATACGCTTACATCGAACCATACTCTGATTACGAAAAATCCTCTGAATGCATCACAAGTCCAAAGGGGGATGCTTGTACGACGCTTCGCCTACTAAATAGCAATCAGATCACAGACTTGAAGTGCGAAGAAATTGAAGCTTTTGGTTATGGATACTTCTGCTGGGGAGAGATTGTTGTGCGCAACACAGGTTCAGGCCCGATAGATGATTATGTAGGAGCATCTATTTACGATGTTGACGGAAATGAATTTGCCGCTGATGTAGAAGGTAGTTTTAATCTGGGTCTAGCTAGTAAGGAATTTGCAAGGAAGGTTAGCGTTCAACTAAACCCAGAGAAGGTTAGTTTCTTCCCATTTGGTTTTTCGGTACCAGATATTAAGCGGCAGTACACCCACATTTCTTTGCGAGGATATGAAGAGTCTTTTAGCATTCCACTTTGTCGCAAGAACTCAGGAGATATGCTTGAGATAGCGAAAAGTTATGTGGGAAAAGTTGCAATTTACGAAAATGCTCGCTTACTAAACTCCTGCAGATATGAGAATGGAATTTACATAAATCGACTAGATGGATCGATGTCCTAGGGCAAACCATCAAAGGCCCGCAACTTGTGCCCCGAGTGGGGGTCGAACCCACACTGGGAGGATTTTAAGTCCTCTGCCTCTGCCATTGGGCTATCGGGGCCACAAACAACTGCTGCGGGAGTTTACTTGATCAGTGCCTTATGTAGAAACCGAGCCTTAAATATCGTCAATCTGACCGATACGATCACTCCATGGATCATCAACAATTACTTGAAAAGTATCACTCATCCGCACTCTCATTTATGAATGAAGCGAAGCAGATCTCTGGACCAGCTCTTAATCAATCACACGATGGTGGTTGGTCTGCAGCATTTGTTATTCATCATATTGCCGATGCTGAAATTCAATTTGGTGCTAGATATGCAAAAGCGCTGACAGATGAGAACCCTCCAATCGTTCCTTTCAGTGAAGAGCAGTTTGCAATAGGGCTGCAGTACAACAACCGTTCAGTTGATATCTCACTGCAATCCCTGGCTGCAACTTTTGCTATGAATTTTGAGATTTTAAAGAATGCAAGCGAAGCGGACTGGAAGCGCACATCAATACATCCACAAAGTGGTGTTGTAACTCTTTTTGATTTATTGCAAAAATCTGCAAACCACATCGAAAGCCATATTGCTCAGCTAAAGAGCGCAGCTATTTAAAGTTTTTTGCTTTCTTTATTACCGCGTTTAACATCGGTTCAGTTAGTTTGCCGGTAAAGGTGTTTTGTTGGCTTGGGTGATAACTGCCAATCACTAAACGCTTAACTGCGTCAGGACCAATCGCTGTGAAACTTTCAGCATGTCCAAACTTTGGGGTGGGTGTAGGTATTTGTTGATCTAGTGTGCGCAAACTCTTGATGATTGCACTCCATGCAAAACTGCCTAGGGCCACGAAGCATCGCGCAGTGGGCAATAGTAAATTGATTTCTGTGATTAAGTAATCAGCGCACTCGGCTTTTTCTTCTGTCGATGGTTTGTTATCTGGGGGCGCGCAACGAACCGCGCAGGTTATTCGAGTATCAATTAGTTTTTGGCCATCAGCTGCCGATGTGCTTGTTGGAATAGTTGCAAGGCCTGCCTTGTGTAGAGCTTTATAGAGCCAATCCCCTGAACTATCACCAGTAAAGATGCGACCTGTCCTGTTCGCACCGTGTGCACCTGGGGCTAATCCGACGATGATGATTCGCGCGTCGCTAGGACCAAAGCCTGGCACTGGTTTGCCCCAATAGGTTTGATCTTCATATGACTTACGCTTTACAACTGCCACCTCTTCGCGCCATTGAACTAAGCGCGGACATTTATTGCAGGCGATTATTTTCTTGTCTAGAACCTCTAGCGATTTAATCTTTGACAAGCGATCTAGCCATTCCATCCAAAATATCTGATTCGGAAGCCACAAATTCACTTGCACCGGTGGCTTTCATAATCTCGGATAAAACAAGTGCGCCAGCAGCGATTACATCGACCCGGCCTGGATGCATGTAACCAAGTGCCAAACGCTCTTCGCGGCTCTTTGTTAAAAACATTTCTGAGGCCTCGTGTACTTGGGCTGCTGAAATACGCGCCAGGTGAATTGAATATCGATCATATTCTGGAAGATTCAAGGCCGCTGCTGCAACTGTTGTTGCGGTGCCGGCAACTGCAACTAATGTTTTTGCTAGGGTAATTGGTACTTCTGCAGCAGCTTGTGCGATAGCTGCAACAATATCGATGCTTGCAGATTCAATTTGTTGTGCGGTTGCTGGATCATTAGCAAAGTGACGCTCGCTCATGCGAACACATCCAATGTTTACACTGCGAGCGGCTTCAACAGCTGCCGTGCCAAATACAAACTCGGTTGATCCCCCACCAATATCTACAACCAAAAACGGGCCATCGGATAGCTCTAAATCTTGAATGGCACCAGCAAATGACAATGCAGCTTCTTCGTCACCGCTAATTACTTCTGGTTCGATTCCTAAACGCTCGCGTACGCCATCAACAAATAAATGTCGGTTAGTAGCATCTCGAGTGGCACTTGTTGCACAGAATCTGATCTTTTCAACCCCGCGCTTTGCAATTTCAGCTGCAAATTTGTCCACTGCAAGCAAGGTGCGAGTAATCGCATCTGGATGAAATTGGCCTGTTTGGTCAACGCCTTGGCCAAGTCGAACAATTTCCATGTCGCGCACGACCTCGCGAAAATTTGAACCATCGATATCTGCAATTAACAGGCGTATCGAATTAGTACCGCAATCAATAGCTGCTACTCGCATGGGTTGTTCTTCCACCATTCAGGCAGTTTTGCTAACGCTTCATCGCCCAAAGGATTTACATCTGGACCAGCAGCTAGTGAATGTGCGATGAGAGAATGCAAACATTTAACTCGAGTGGGCATTCCACCAGCAGAAATATCTTCAACTTCAGGCACATCTATCCCCAGCGCTGATCGTGAAGCGATGTAATCGTCATGGGCAGCATGATATGCGCCAGCTAATTCGGCATCTGTATCTAAACGTTCATTCATTTCGCCCATTAACCCTGTTGTCTCTAGGGTCGAAATAGCAGCGGTTAAGCGCGGGCAGGTCGCGTAGTAAAAAGTTGGAAATGGTGTGCCATCTTCAAGTCGAGGTGGAGTTTCAACGACTGCAGGTTTACCGCATGGGCAGCGATAAGCAATTGCATGAACATCTCTTGGTGTGCGACCTAATTGCGTTTGAATGCAATCTAGATCTGCCTGTGTTACCTCACGCATTAATTTCCAGTTTCACTGATCGATGCGATCAATCGGGCATACCAAGGTTGTCCATCGGTTAATGCACTGGCAATTTTTGTGCTTCCCTTTTGTGTTGCCGTGTTTTTACCTTCAACAACAATGTATTGACGTTCTCCGGGCAATACAAAGTGCAGACGTTCTCTAGCTTGAGATTTAATATATTCGGGATCTTGCCACAGCAATAACTCTTGACGAGCACTTTCGAGAGCTGCATTATCTGCAGAAAGTTGAGACTTCAAAGCGCTAATTTGTGCTCGTTGCGTGAAGTAATGCTTTACGGGTGGAGCAATAGCTAAGGCAAGGATGAAAAAGACTGCAGTCAAAGCCAAGGCGCGATTAGAAGTACGTCGACGAGTAAATCGAAGTTTCCTGCGCGCCATGATTTTTTGTTATGCCTTAAAGCGCGGGAAGGCGTCACGACCTGCGTAACGGCCGCCTTCTGCTAACTCTTCTTCGATGCGAAGTAGTTGGTTGTACTTTGCTACGCGCTCTGTTCGCGCAGGTGCACCTGTCTTTATCTGGCCACAGTTAAGTGCGACAGCTAAATCAGCAATTGTTGTATCTTCAGTTTCACCAGAACGGTGGCTCATCATGCTTCGATAATTTGCACGGTGAGCCATTTCGACAGCATCGACTGTCTCTGACAAAGTTCCGATTTGATTCACCTTCACAAGCAACGCATTCGCTGTGTTCCCAGCGATACCGCGTGCAAGGCGTTCTGGGTTCGTTACAAATAAGTCATCTCCAACGATTTGAATGCGTGAACCAAGGACCTTAGTCATCTCTGTCCAGCCAGCCCAATCTTCTTCGTTCAGTGGATCTTCAATTGAAACGATTGGGTAGGCATCGACTAGAGATGTGTAATAAGCAATCATTTCAGCAGATGTTTTTACTGCGCCTTCAAAGTTGTACTTACCATCTTTGTGGAACTCAGTTGCAGCAACATCCATAGCAAGAGCGATTTCAGAACCTGGCTTAAACCCTGCAGCTTCGATCGCTTCAAGAATTAGGTCCAGCGCTGCGCGGTTGCTATCAAGGTTTGGTGCAAATCCACCTTCATCGCCGACAGATGTTGCTAGTCCACGCTTCTTAAGAACAGCCTTTAGTGCGTGATAAATCTCTGCGCCCCAGCGAACTGATTCGCGGAATGTTGGTGCACCAATAGGAGCGATCATGAACTCTTGAATATCAACATTGGTATCTGCGTGCGCTCCACCGTTAAGGATGTTCATCATAGGAACTGGAAGCAGATGTGCGTTTGGCCCACCAAGGTAGCGGAACAAAGAAAGATCTGACGATTCAGCAGATGCTTTAGCAACCGCTAAAGATGCACCGAGAATTGCGTTAGCGCCAAGGCGTGATTTGTTTTTTGTTCCATCAAGTTCGATCATCGCTGAATCAATGAGGCGCTGATCCTGTGAGTCAAAACCAATAATCTCTGGTGCAATTTCATCAATAACAAATGCAACTGCTTTTTCAACGCCCTTACCTAAATAACGCTTGCCACCATCTCGAAGTTCGGCAGCTTCAAAAGCACCAGTTGAAGCACCACTTGGAACTGCAGCTCGTGCCTGTGTGCCATCTTCTAATTGGATTTCGACTTCGACCGTTGGATTTCCTCGGGAGTCAAGAATTTCACGGGCACCTAGCGCTTCGATGATTGCCATTTTTGCCTATCTCCTCATGTTTATTAAGTGAATCCTACCGTGAGTTAAGCGGGGCCAATCTGTTCAACGATCCGCATGGCTTCTTTGCGCAACGCTGCTTCTGCATCAATTCCATTGGCATGTGCCCAGGCAATTACGGCAAGAAGGGCTTGTCCCACTGCACCTTCATCTGCAACAGAATCCATTGCGACCGATTGTGGGGTGCTGACAGCAACATTATATTTTTCAGCGCGATACAACAGTTTTTCGACCAACGGTAAGGCGGGTTGAGACATTGCGACACCATCGATAGGCGATGTACGACCTTTTTCTTTTTTCTTTAACTCTTCCCAGTTTTCTAGGACTTCTTGTGAATCACGAACTTCAACGCCAGCAAAAACATGGGGGTGCCTTCGAATTAACTTATCAGCTATGCCTTGGGCGACATCTTCGATTGAAAATGGATCTGTTGGATGCTCTTCGGCCATACGCGCATGGAAGTACACCTGAAGTAATACATCACCTAGCTCTTCACGCATATCAACGCGATTATCAGCTTGAACGGCATCAACAAATTCATAGGACTCTTCAAGTAAATACTTGATGAGTGATTCATGGGTTTGTTCTGCATCCCAAGGACAGCCACCAGGAGAGCGCAAAGTGTGCATAACTTCAACAAGTCGCTGAAGTTGTGAACCTTGCGTCGTCAAAGTACTACGCCAAACGAATTACTAGTTACCTGATGGGGTAACAGCAGATTCTGCTGGATCAGTTGCAACGATGTCTGCAATTTCTGCATCCCATTTGCCATAGCGAGGATTTACAGTCACACCAATTTGCTTCGCCTTTGCAACGACAAGTTTTTGAATCTCTGCTCCTACCTGGTCCTGAGGCACACCACTTGCTATAAGTGTTTGACCAATTTTGTCTGAGAGTGAAATCGCTTCGATATATGCATCTAGATCTTCTGGTGCGATGCCGGCGCTCACTAAGGCAGTTGGCAATGCTGTTTGGCCACCGACTTGTTCCACAATACTTGCACGACGTGTATCAACCTCTGCCTTTGAAACACTTATCTTCAATTCAGCTCCAACTTTAAGAAGCAAAGCGCTCAGTAGATGAAAGCGCAGTTGACCACGGTTAAGTGCTTCACCGGTTTCTAATTGCATTTGTGTTGTATCGATCTTTGCTCTTTCAGCAAGAATTGAATCGATGCTGCCTTGTACCGTTGCTTGAGTGATTTTTGTGTCACCAGCAGTTGCTGCTGCCCCTACCTGTGAACACCCAGTTAATAGGAGCGCTGTTGCAGCAACAATTGCCAGGATCTTTTTCACTATGAGCTCGCTTTCGGTTATTCGCTAAGTTGGATAACGGCCTGAGCGACCCAGGCCAGAAGAGAAGTATCCACTATTTCTGGGGCGTTCTGAGACGGATTCCATGATGAAGCCTTTGGCAGGGCAACTAAAACAGTGCTTGCGGCACCCTTGTAGAGCGATCCTGGATACAAACGTGTCATCCGCAACTGGCGAGATTCGGGCAAAACCAGCGGAGCTAATCGCAGGAATTTGCCCTGTACTACAACCTCGGTCAACTTCACAGCCTTTGCTTGCGCTCGAAGTGCTGCAACTCCAAGTAAAGCCTTTGCTTCATCAGGTAGTTCACCAAAACGATCCACTAACTCTGCCTCAATTGACGCAACATCTGCCGGTGATTTCACATCAGCAAGGCGACGGTACAAATCAAGGCGCAGTCTTTCGCCCGGAACATATTCAGCAGAAAGATGTGCGTTAATCGGAAGTTCAACTTTGCAGTCAGAAATCTTTTCCTCCGTTTCAATAATTCCTGATTTATATTCTTCTACCGCTTCCCCAACCATGCGCATGTATAAGTCAAAGCCGACATCTGCGATATGGCCCGATTGTTCTCCACCTAGCAAATTTCCTGCTCCACGAATTTCTAAATCCTTTAAGGCAACTCTCATTCCAGATCCAAGATCAGTGTTTGTTGAAATTGTGGTTAAACGTTCATGGGCTAATTCAGAAAGTGGTTCATCTGCGGAGTATAAAAAGTAGGCATAGGCACGCTCTCTACCTCTACCAACACGGCCCCGGATTTGGTGCAGTTGCGAAAGGCCAAAGCGATCTGCGCGTTCGACAATTAAGGTATTTGCGTTTTGAATATCTAGCCCACTTTCGACAATCGTTGTACAGACAAGTACATCAAAATCCTTATTCCAGAAGGCAAGAATCACATCTTCTAGCTCTCCTTCAGACATTTGACCATGAGCAACTCGTATGCGGGCCTCTGGAACTAGTTCTTT
>Ga0114968_10000555_pt1 | contig 27602 bp, 16 predicted proteins | sample M_130807_EF_Meta_FD_87020 | JGI IMG/M metagenome (GOLD analysis project Ga0114968, IMG submission 87020) | Freshwater microbial communities from Lake Montjoie, Canada to study carbon cycling - M_130807_EF_MetaG | ecosystem: Environmental > Aquatic > Freshwater > Lake | place: Lake Montjoie... | reverse complement strand
TGGAGACGTTCTCTGCCGATGAAATGTCCGTCTGCATAGCGTTCGACGAGCTGCTCCTCGGCGTGTTGAAGCTGTTCAAATCGTCGTATCAGCACGCCAGATGAAGGCGGCATTGTCCGCCCTTGCTCCGAACGAAACAGCGAGGCTTTCAGCGTGGTGTTGCCGCGAGAGTTGCGATAGTCAGCGTTTTGTCCGCGAAACATCAAGACCAGATCCCGGTTCATAAACTGCAGCTCGGCAATTTTGGTGGCCAGTTCGCGATATGATTTCACCCGGTGTCCGGCAGCGTTGCGGGCCGCCGCCGTTTTTTTCAACAACAAGGCTTTGTTCTGAGGCTTTTGAAAGTAGCCCCAGACATTGTTTTCGGTGACTTCATTCATCGGGGGGGAATAGCAATTCTGATCGGTTGCTGGCGGAATCTTGCCTGTCGGATGCAACATGCAACGTCCGTGTCCATTTTGATCAATGATTGATGATACTCGGTTGCGGCGAGTAAGGCCACATCACGATGATGATTGATCAACCCAAAGTGGCGGAAGCTGGCAGGCCGCCCCCGCCATACGGAAAGCGGCAGATGACGCTGACGCCACCACGCGGACGGGATTTGATCTTGAGACTGCCGTCGATGAGGTTGGCGCGGTAGTCCATGACGCGCAGGCCGATGCCTGAATGCGCGGGGGTGCGTTTGGCAAGTCCTGAGCCGTTGTCCTCAATCTTCAGCACGGCTTCGTGCTGGCCCAGACGCTGCAGTGAAAGATGGATGCTGGAGGGATGGCCGTGGCGCAGGGCGTTGTTGGCCGCTTCCTGGGCGATGCGGTAGATGTGAGTCTCCTTTTCCGGCTCTTCGATTTTGATGTCTGGATTAACTTCGCAGGTGCAGGCGGTGCGGTGATTGGTGCGGATGGTTTCGGCCAGCAGGTGGAGCGCTCCGCCCAGCCCTCGATTCTTCACGGAGGCCGGTGACATGCTGTGGGACATGTGCCGGACTTCCTGGATGGCCTCCTGCACTAGGTGATGAATCCGTGCCGCACTGTTGCGCTGCGCACCGGTGAGTTCGGCTGCCAGCGCTTCAATCAAGCTGGCCACCCCTGTCATCGTTTGGCCGACGCCGTCATGCAGGTTGTGGCCGATGCGGGCCTGCTCCTGCTCGGAGATTTTGAGGATTTCTTTTTGCAGGCGGTTGCGCTCGGTTAGGTCGGTGCCGGTCACAATGATGCGGTCCACCGCTCCTTCCGGGGTCCTGGTGATGATGCTGGACAGCGCGACCACATGGCGCTTGCGGTCTTTGCCGATGAACGTGACCTCCCTGGTGGGAATGTTTTTGCCAGCCAGCATTTCCTTGAAGCGTTTTTGCGAGCGCACCTTCTCCGCAGGGGCCATGAAATTGGCCTCCCATGGGGGCGGCTTGCCAATCAGATCCTTGCGTTTGAAGCCGAGCATCTGCAGGGTGGCTTCATTCGCGTGGACGAGGCGGCCGTCCGGGTCCAGCAGGATGATGATGGCCGAGGTGTGGCTGGCAAGGATTTCATTGAAGCCAAGTTCCCGGCGGTAGTTCGCCTCCGCCAGCTTGCGGCTGGTAATGTCCTCCACCATGGCGAGCAGCTGGTTGGGGCGTCCGCCCATGTTGCTGAGAAGGGAGGCATTCAAATTTACCCAGACCACCGAGCCATCTGGACGCACGTAGCGTTTTTCCAACTGGAACTCGGAGGACTGAGCCGCTCTGAGCTGCTTGTGCAGGAGACGGGCACTGGCGCGGTCCTCAGGGTGAATCATTTCGTCAGAAGATATCTTCAGCATCTCTTTGCGGGATCTTCCAGTAATGATGCAGTAGCGCCGGTTCACATCAACGAAGCGACCCGTGGTGAAGTCCACGAGACCCACACCCACGACCGCCTGCTCAAAGATGGCGCGGAAGCGCACCTCGCTTTCGATCAAGTCTTGTTCCGCCCGCTTGTGCTCGGTGATGTCTTGAAAGGTGCCGACAATCTTGACGGTTCTGCCGTCCTTTTGAATGGCGGTACCCTGGGAGCGTGCCCAGAAGTGCCGTTTTTTGGCGGTGATTGCCTGGAGCTCCAGTTCATACGGAGTGCCATGGTCGATGGCTTCCTGCACGGCGGCACGAATGACCGGCTGTGCCACGGGGGCGTAGAAATGGATGGCTTGTTCGAGCGATGGAGCCTCGGCAGTTTCGGTCTCAAACAGGCGGCAGGTTTCGAGGGTCCAGAACAGCTTCTGCGAGGCGACATCGAATTCCCAGCCGCCGATCCGGGCCATTTCTCCGGTGCGCTCGAGGAGGTCCGTCGTTCTTGCCAGCGACTGTTCCACCTGCTTACGCTCGGTGATGTCCTGCATGATGGCGATGTGCCGTGAAGGGGGCTCACCTTTTTTCCACAAGGGTGAAACCGTGAGATTGATCCAGGTGATGCGGCCATCGGCATGCAGATGGCGTTTCTCAATAGTGAAGGTTTGGATCTTGCCGGCCTTCAGCTTCTCCATGTGCTCCAGTTTGACCTGCACATCATCCGGATGGGCGATGTGATGGAAGGTCGTGGCCATCATCTGTCGGCGTGTGAGCCGGGCGATGTCGCAAGCCCGCTGATTGACGTTGAGGAAGCGGCCGGTGTTGCTGTCGATCAAGGCCACGCCGACGGCGGCCTGCTCGAAGATGGCGCGAAACTGGGCATTGCTCTCATGCATGGCGGCCTCGGCGGCCCGGCGTGCGGAGATGTCTGTCAGCAGCGCCATGGCCCCGACATAGACACCCTGGCTGTCGGTGATGGGATTGGTGGAAACAAACGCCCAGAGGGGGGTGCCGTCTTTGCGCAGGTACTTGAACTCGAACTGATCGGAGATCCCATTCTTGCGGTTCTTAATGTGGGTGGTCAGCAGGGCCTTGCCCTCTTCATCCAAAAAGTCACTGATCGGTCGTCCGAGCATTTCCTTGGCCTTGTAGCCCAGCATCTGCGTCATCTTGGGATTGACGTAGTCGGTGAGCGAGTTGGCATCGATTGTCCAGATGCCTTCCTCCGCAGTCTGCACGATGCGGCGGTACCGCTCCTCGCTTTCATGCAGCGCCATCTCCGATTTGCGGCGTTTGGTGATGTCATTGATGCTGCCGGACAGGTGGGTCACACGGCCTTTGGCATTGATGACCGGTGTCACGGAGATCTTGCCATATTTGACGCCGGATGGATGCGCGTACGTTTCATTCCAGCGGACGGTCTGGCGGCTGCGGATCGCTTTGCGGCAGTGCTTCAGCACACGTGTGCAGGCCGGCTCATGGATGATTTGTTCGATCCGCTGGCCGATCACCGCATGACCGCGCAGTCCTGCGGCGTCGAGGAAACGGCGGTTGGCAAAAAGGAAGCGCAACTGCTGTCTTGGCTCCACTGCCAGGCTGAAGAGGGCGGCATCGACGCTGTTGTAAAACTGGGCGATTTGCTCGGCGGTGGCCGCAGGCTGGCCTGCCCGTGCGGGTGATGCAGCCACGGCTTTGCTTTTGCGCCTGGCTGCTGTCTGGGGAGATTTCTTCATGCAAAAAAAGAAGCCGTCGCCGGTTCCGGCAGGGCAGACCTTATCCATGGCACAAGGTCTAAGCAAGCAGGGATGGCAGGCCGCTCACACCGCGACGGCGCTCGCGACAATCTCTGCGGCAAGCCCCGGAATCTTCGCGAGCGCCCTGGCAGGCGTGTCGCGCAGGGCAGGGACGTGCAGCGTGTCTTCTCCCATGCTTTGCAGCAGCCGATCCAGGGCCTGGCCGAACGCGGTGACGGCGGCGCTTTCTTCAGCCAAGTCATGACGGAGGCCGTTGAGCAGCGCCACGTGCTCGTAGCGGTGCAGCCACTCCGTGGCACGGGGGCGGTAGCGCTCGATGATCCGTCGCAGCAGGCTTTCGGCGGAGCGGGGTTCGGCTTCGCGCAGCACTTGGTAAACGAGGCAGCGCGCGACGTCGGCCGCAGCGGAGATCAGTCCCGGTTCGTTTACCCCGATCTGGTCGGGAGCAAGGCTGCGGTGGCGGTGCTCGAAATGAAAACCGAGATCCACCTGGCACTGCCGCTGGCTGGGCAGATGACGGAAAGATTCACAGAGAATGGCGATTTCCAGGCCCCAGCCGCCAGGCAGGCTGAAGCATTCCAGCGCCTGCATGTCGGCGGCAAATTCACCGGAGAGCGGGTAGCGGAAGCTGTCGAGGTGTTCGAGCAGCGGCTTGGAGCCCAGCACATCCCGGCAGGCCTGGATGAGCGGGAAGATGAGCAGCCGCGTGACCCGGCCATAAATGCGGTCAGAGACGCGGCTGTAGTAGCCTTTGGCAAACCGGTAACCCATGCGCGGATGCAGCAGCGGGTAGCAGAGCCGCCAGAGCAGATCGCGGCTGTAGTTCAGAATGTCCGTGTCATGGCTCACGATGATGCCATCAAAACCCCGTGCATGCAGGTAGGCGATGCCCATCCAGATGTTGGATCCTTTGCCCGCATGCGGCCCGGCCAGGCCGGCCTGGTCCATGCGCTGATAGACCTGCGCGAGCTGCGCCCCGTCATTCCAGAGCACGTGGGCGGTTTTGCCGCGCAGGTTTTTGCGGATCAGCATCAGGGCGCGTGCGTGTTCGGCGGCGTTCATGCCGTTCATGCTCAGGACCACTTCGGAGATGTGCGCGGCCTGCGACACCTCCTCCAGAATGCGTGGCAGGGCAGGGCGCTCGCACTCGGCATAGAGCGCGGGCAGCAGCAGCGCCACTGGCTTGTCACGGGCCCAGTCCAGCATCTCGGACTCGCGTGCGGCGCTGTCCGCATGGGCCAGGTGGTGGAGGGTGGGCACGCGCGCGTGCTGATAAAAGTCGGCCATGGGGGGGTAACCCTCAATTACACAGTCCCTACGCTGCGTGAAACAAAAATGTTCAAATCTGCACGACGCTGTCGCTGTTCGGGTGCGGCGGCGCGGCTTCTTCACCATTGAGCGCCAGCGTATCCACCCCGGGATCGATCTCCACGGTTTCCGACTCGATCTCGATCTCCTGCCGCCATTTGCGCGACACCCATGGGCGCACCAGACCATAGAGCAGGTAGCTCACGAACAGCACCGCCGGCATCCAGTGCCAGTTCATCACCGTGAAGACGATGACGAAGATGGTGACCAGCACCCAGTGGAAGGAGCGCTTGGTGCGCCAGTTCACCGCCTTGAAGCTGGGGTACTCGAGGTTGCTCACCATCAGGTAGGACAGCAGCGCCATCAGGCCCGCCAGCACGTACTTCCAGTTGCCGATCTCGCGTTCATTGCTGTCCAGCCAGATGATCAGCAGCGTCAGCGAGGAAATCACGCCTGCCGCCGCCGGGATGGGGCAGCCGCGGAAGCCCTTGATGCTGCTCTTCGAATCCGCCGCCGCCAGGCAGTTGAACCGCGCCAGACGCATGGCTCCGCAGACGAGATACACACATGAGATCAGCCAGCCGAGCCCCTTGGGAGTGTCGATCTCCTTCAGCACGATGTCATGCACCAGCAGCGCCGGTGCCACGCCGAAGGAGACGATGTCCGCCAGTGAATCCAGCTCCCGCCCAAACGGGCTCTCGGTGCCGCCCATGCGCGCCACGCGGCCGTCCAGCGCATCAAAAAGGCAGGCTAGCAGGATGAAGATGATCGCATAGTGGTAGTGCTGGTTCATTGCCAGATGCCGTCCGTCAAAGATTTGCAGGATGGCAACGAAACCGCAGAGAATGTTTCCCGCCGTCATCAGCGTGGGCAGGACGGGGATGCGTGGCTCTTGTTCGTCAGACATGGGGTAAGGTGAATGCAGAATGGGGAATGTCGAATGCCGAATGCCGAATGCCGAATGCCGAATGCCGAATGCCGAATGCCGAATGCCGAATGCCGAATGCCGAATGCCGAATGGGCTTGGTGGATGCGTCGTATCTGTCGCATAGGTCTGGTAGGACCTATTTTCCGGACGCTTGAGCACCGTGTTGGGCCTCCCGCTTGCATTGGGTGGTTTTACCGTTATGGCATCCCTCCACACCATGCCCACTGCTGAACTTCCGCCGCTGTCCGGCGACATGACCATGAGCCAGGTGCTCCAGGCTTATCCTGGGGCGCAGCGAGCCTTGTTTGCACGCTACCACATCGGCGGCTGCCGCAGTTGTGGCTTTCAGCCGACGGAGACGCTGGCGCAGGTGTGCGAGCGGAATGACGACATTCCCGTGACGCAGGCGGTGGCGCACATTCAGGAGAGCCATCAGGGCGATGCCTCGCTGCAGATTTCCCCACAAGAGCTGGAAGTGCTGCTGCGCAACAAGCCGGATCTCGTCCTGCTTGATGTCCGCACGCGTGAAGAGCATGAGGCGGTGAAGCTGCCCGGTGCGCGCCTGCTCACGCAGGAGCTGGTGCAGGAAATCTTTACCAGCGGTGACAAGACGCAGACGCTGGTGCTGTACGACCACACCGGCTCACGCTCGCTGGATGCGGCGGCGTATTTCATCGGCCACGGCTTTGGAGAAACGAAATGCCTCACCGGCGGGATCGATGCCTACAGCAGTGAGATTGATCCAAGCCTGCCGCGCTATCGTATCGAAATCGAAGATTGAAACACGACCATGGACGAAGCCGCACTCCAGCAAGCCCTCACGGACACCCAGAACCTCGGTGAAATGCCCGACGCCGATGCCGTGGGCACCGTGGGCAGTCCTGACTGCGGCGACATGGTGCGGCTGTGGATTAAGTATAAAGAGAAGGACGGCAAGAAGGTCATCGACAAGGCCAGCTTTCAGAGCTTTGGCTGTCAGACGGCCATCGCCGTGGCCAGCATCGCCACCGAACTCATTCGTGGCAAAACGAAGGAGGAGGCGCTCTCCATGTCCGCCGAGGAACTCAGCAAGCCCCTCGGCCCGCTGCCGCCCATGAAAATCCACTGCGGCCAGATGGTTGAAGGCGCGCTGCGTGCCGCCCTCGAAGCTGAAAACAAACCCGCAGCCAATTCTGGCTCTGCTCCTGCCGTGTCCGATCAATCCGGCACTCTCGCAGATGCCCTGAGCGCCGCTGGCAAAACGCAGGGCAAAATCAAAATCGTTCTCACCAGCTAGTCTGGTCATTCGACATTCCGTCATTCCTCATTCGTCAATTTCCCCATGCACTCCTCTCTTGAACTCAAACGTGAAGTCGATGCCGTCCAGATTCCCAGTGGTGATCTGATCAAACTGCCGCTCGGCATGAAGGTCATCATCACGCAGTCGCTCGGTGGCACCTACACGGTGGCCACGGACTTCGGCCTGGCTCGCATTCAGTCCGGGGATGTGGATGCCCTGGGCATCGACCCCGAAGCCAGCAAGAAGGAGCAGGACAGTACCTCCTCCAACATTCCTGTAGATGTCAGCGATCTCGAAGGCCAGGTGTGGAACCAGCTCAAAAACGTCTATGACCCGGAAATCCCGGTCAACATCGTCGATCTGGGCCTTGTCTATGACTGCAAAGTCGAAGCCGATGCCGATGGCAAAAACAAAGCTACGGTGAAGATGACCCTCACGGCCCCCGGCTGCGGCATGGGCCCGACGATTGCCGCCGATGCGCAAAGCCGCATCATGACCATCGAAGACATGGACGACGCCGCCGTCGAACTTGTGTGGGACCCTGCGTGGAATCAGGGCATGATCAGTGTCGAGGGGAAGATGAAGCTGGGGATGATTTGAACTACTTCAGCGCAAGCAACCGCGTTTCGGCGAACGCAGCCACGATGCGTTACCACGTTCGACAGGGCGTGGTTCCCTGTTCCCCTCGTCAGCAACTCCAGCATCGCTACGTGTCACGACACAGGCCTCTTATTCGTAAGTGACGGTGTGCCATTCCCATCCGCGTAGAAAATGGTGGCCCGTCTTTGCTCTTCGCTAAAGCATCGGAGGAGTCGTGCGGACGACGGAGGGCATTCTTCTGCTCCTTGAGTCGGCGAAGAATGGCGGACAGGGAGGGATTCGAACCCTCGGTACCGATTAAGGTACACACGCTTTCCAGGCGTGCTCGTTAGACCACTCTGACACCTGTCCAAATTCTTGCTCCGGCAAAAGGAGAGCGCGGATAGTGGCGCAGTCAGTGGCACAGGCAAGCGATTTTGCCCGTTGATTTTCGGCCTCAGTTGGCCGGTTGGTCCGACTTCTTCCAGGCATGCACGACGTACGTCGAAGCGGAGGAGCCAAGCGCGGCGACGGCCTGCTCCTTGGTCAGGGTGGGCGAAGTGGAGGTGACGGTGACCTTTTGGGTGCCGGGTTTGTCTCCAGGAGCAATCTGTACCTTGGAGACGCCGTCGAGCTTGGTGAAGGAGGCCGTGACGTGGTCCTTGCAGCCGGCGCAGACCATGCCGGTCATTTCGGCAATGTAGCTGACGGCGGCGTCTCCGGCCATGACTGGTGTGGCGAAGAGGGCGAGGAGGGTAAAAAAGAAGGCGGAGCGTGTCATAAGCGGAGGGGGTGGAAACAGATAGACGATGACTTTGTTCCGCCAAGCCCAAGTTTGTCCGCAGATGAAACGTTGAGTAGAGGATTTTTCGCGGATAAAGATTTTTCGTGCTCCCTTTCGCGTTTTGCCGTGTTTTACTGAACCAACCATGAAATTGACTCAACTCCTGTCTCTGCTGGCCATGGTGCTGGCATCCCCAGTCATTGCGCAAACTCCGGCCAATCCCGTCACCGAACCTGAAAAACCCGAGCTCAAGGTGATTCTGACTCCGGCCCAGACCGAGCACATTCTCAAAGAGCTGGAGAAGGTGGAGGCGCAAATCGGCAAGGGGCGCGGCGGAGTCTTCGGCGCGGCTCTGGCAAAATTCCGAGAAGGCATGGCCAGTCCGGCGGCTGCCCAGGCTCTGTATCTGGACTGCTACAAGCTGCAGCATTTTGACCGCAAGAACCTGAAGGCGGCGGATTTCATGGACTGGCGAAACAGAAACGAAGTGAGTCTGAAGGATGAGGATTTCAAGCGTGCGCTCGCTCTGCAACTAGAGTACCTCGTGCTGACGATTCAGGCGCAGGAAATTGATGAGCCCAAAAAAATGGCACCGATTGTGGCGTCGTTGCAGGCGTTTTTGGGCAAGGCGATCACCGCCATTCAGGGCACCACCGTTCACTCTGCCTCGGGGGCGGTGACGGACAAGGATGTGAAAAGCGGGCGCAAGGGCGGCGGTGGTGGTGGGGGAAACAATGTGCCTGCGGGAGACATTCTGGGCACCCTGCGGCAGCCCGTGCGTGATTCCGAGTTTGCGAAGGCTTATTCGCTGGAAGATTTCCTGAAACGTGAGGAATGGGAGTACCAGCCGCTGAGTGTGAAGGGCATTTATTCCAGCATCATTTTTCCCTACTATCTGGCGGAAAAGCCGACAGAACTGTCTGCCCAGTGGGATGCCCGCATCAACGCCGAGGTGGCCCTGCGCAAAGCCCTCATGAGCGAGACCGAGTTTGCTGAGTGGAGCAAGGATGCGGGCCCGCGCATGCTGTGGGAAAAGAACAACTACCTCGTGGCCAACAACGTCTCTCCCGTCATTGCGCTGGCTGACATGCTGAAAGTGATCCAGGCCTACCCGAGTCATCCGGATGCCATAGACTGGCTGAAGGACTTCCGCGAACTGGTACAAAACGTCTCGGAACCCGGGTCCGTGGCTCCGGTGGAGAAACCCGCCGGCGTGCAATAGCCGAACCTTCTCGCATGTCCCGCTGGCTCGCGTCGGTGCTTCGCAGCTTTGGCCCTGCGCTGGAGGGGGTGGCATGGGCGCTGATAACACAGCGCAATCTGCAGGTGCATGCCATCGCCACCGCACTAGCGGGAATCATCGGCTGCTGGCTGCAGATCGCAGCCTGGGAGTGGTGCGTGGTGCTGCTTGCCATTGGTCTGGTATGGGCGGCCGAGTTGCTTAATACGGCGCTCGAAGTGCTGGCGGATCGTGTGAGCAAGGCGCGTGAGGACCCTATCCGCCGGGTGAAGGACACGGCGGCGGCTGCGGTGCTGGTGGCGGCGCTGGCCGCACTGGGAGTGGGTTTGGTGGTCTTTTTGCCGAAACTCTGGCGCTTGCTTTGAGAATATTCCGCCGCCGCCTTGACGCAGCGAGGCGCACTTCTATGATGCACTGCGTTTACGCCCCTCAAAAACTTTTACCGAATCATCCCGATGGCCATTCTTGTTGAAACCGACACCCGCATTCTTGTTCAAGGCATCACCGGAGATTTCGGCTCGCGACATGCGAAGGCTTCCATCGACTACGGTACGCAACTGGTGGCGGGTGTGACACCGGGCAAGGGCGGTCAGATTTTCGAACACAGCGGCAAAAAAGTGCCGGTGTTTGACACCGTCGCCGAAGCCGCGCGTGAAACCGGCGCGACCGTAAGCGTGATCTTTGTGCCGCCGCCGTTCGCTGCGGATGCGATCCTCGAAGGCGTGGACGCTGGGCTCGATCTCGTGGTGGCCATCACCGAGGGCATTCCGGTCAATGATATGATCAAGGTCAAGGCGGCCATGAAAGGCAGCAAGACGCGCCTCATCGGCCCGAACTGCCCCGGTCTGGTGACTCCGGGCCTGGGCGACAAATCGCATGGTGGCTGCCGCATCGGCATCGCTCCTGGGTACATTCACAAGCGCGGCAACGTCGGTGTCGTCAGCCGTTCCGGCACGCTCACCTATGAAGCTGTGTGGCAGCTCACCACGCGTGGTTATGGTCAGAGCACCTGCGTTGGCATTGGTGGTGATCCGGTGAACGGCACCAACCATCTCGATGTGCTGAAGATGTTCAATGATGATCCAGAGACCGAAGCGATCATCATGATCGGTGAAATCGGCGGCAACGCTGAAGTCGAAGCCGGACTCTGGGCCAAGGACAACTGCAAAAAGCCGATCGCCGCCTTCATCGCCGGAGCCACAGCACCTCCTGGCCGCCGCATGGGTCACGCCGGTGCCATCATCGGTGGCGCAGACGACACCGCTGCTGCCAAGAAGAAGATCCTTGCCGAATGCGGCATCGCCGTTTCCGACTCACCTGCCGACATGGCCTCCACACTTCTGAAGCGCTGGGGCAAGGCATGATCTTAGGCTGGCTTGGGTGCGGTGACACGATCCGCTGGAGACAGCGTGGTCCTTGCAATGCTCATGAATGGCAAGGGGGCAAACTGCTAGCGTGAACGAGTCGTTGTCATTTCTGTCGTTTGCGTCACGGCAGGGCTGGTCGGCGTCTCGGGGATCACCGTTGTTTTCCGCACGGTGGTGGTTAGAGGCTTGTCATCCTGATCATCGATGGAGAAGCAGGCGGAGGCTGCCAGCGACACGATGATAGCAAAGGCTTCAAGGACAGGATGTGATTTCATAACATCTCTCCTTCGCTAGAGATCGCGCCAGCGCGTGTATCCAAAATCGACAAGTCATTTCCGCTCTGACCTCCGGCCATCGCAGGTCGCTAGGTCAAAGCGCTCCCAAGGCACCGCCCTTCCCACGTGGACGTATCGAAGCCATCGGTTAAAAAATTCGCCGCAAGTCTCCGCAGTATTTGAAATTCTGCCAACACATTTGCCCGCAATCGCCCGTGTCGCCGGAATGCTAAACAGTAGTGAAGAGCCGCTTTTCACCCCCAAAAATGGAACCACTGGTTGAGCCAGCCAATCACAGCGGCAATCGAACCGAGGACCAGCATGCCCTCAGTGAACAGGCGCAGGCGTTCGCTGCGGCGTGCGCGTTGTTTAGCGATGGGGACGCGGCGATGACGCGGGGCGGGGGAGGAAAGCTCCATGGGTGGCACCATGTTCACATTCTCCAGGCGGTGCTGGCGCTGAATACGCGGAGCTGCCGTGATGAAACATTCCAGACGGTGGATCTGGCTGTTCAACTCATCCGAACGTTTGCTGAGGTGGCGTGATTTGCGCTGGGGAGATGCCTCTTCCTTCAAAGCCTGAATGGGCTTCGGGCGGCGTGAGCGGACTTTGCGATTGCCAGAAAACAGAGCCATAAGGATGAGAGGTGATGGGTTCGCGAAATCAGAACATCAGACGGATCAGTACGATGGCGATGAGCACTGTGCCCATCAGCGGGAGAGTGAAGGCAAAACCACGGCGCAGCCAGGCCTGCAGGTCGTCGGCATTGGAATTGAAAGAGGGCAGCACCGACGCATTGGCGTCATCGAGGTTGATCGGTCCTCCGGCGGACACGCCTTCCTGCGGTCCCATGGCATGCAGACGGCGGATGCCTTTGGCATAGTCGCCTTCGGCATCGTCAATGGCGGCCAGAGCGCAGTCGAGTTCTTCACTCACCTGCGAGCGGTGCCATTTCTCCGGCTGGAGCGATTTCAAAATTTCCTGGTGGCGGCGGAACTCATCGTGGATGGCGGCGAGATCTTCGACACGCTTCTGCGCGTCGTAGAGCTCACGTTCTACTAGGCTGGCGGACCGGCTGATTTTTTCGACGAGATCGCGCTTACCGGCAACGAAGCGCTCCTGCTTGATTCGCAGGGCTTCGAGATGCTGCTTTTGACGTTCGATCTCTTCCTGCTGCCGACGGAGTTCCTGCAACTGCTCCTGAGCGGCCTTCACTTTGGAATCGACATTTTCCAGCGAGGTGGCAACAGCATGGCCATCCATGAATTCGGGAGCGTCTTCAAAAACGAGAAGATTATCCTCATTATGGCCGTTGACGGTGGCGAGAGAAGGCGCTTTACGAGTGATCATGGGAGTGCTGGAAATTATTTCCAGCTTGCTGATACTACAGATGTCTTAAATATTCCAGGTTTTTCGTCTGCCGTTTGGCAAAAAAATAAGGAATGCCTCCAAAAACCACGGTCAACACAGCCACTCCACCCAGAACAGCGAGTTCGATCTTGCCGTTATACCCCACCATGGCAACGGCATCCTGCCTGAGATTCTGCCAGGATGGAATCAGGAGGAGAACCATTCCGCCAACGATGTACACGAAACTGGCGATCAGGCAGACGGTGCCGCCAAAGCCCGAGACGATGCGTGCGGGATTCGACTCCCGGAAGTTGGGCATCAGTGCGCCGAGGGACAGCGCCAGCGAGGTCAGCCCGTAGCTCATCATTAAAATAGAAGCGCTGAAAAACAGAATGCGCTGCTCGGGCAGGCCGAGAGAGAATCCCGAGACCACAACCAACGTCACCATCACGAGTGACAACACGCTGGCGCTGAGGCGCAGCTTCAGGGCCAGCACGCGGTGCAGCGGCAAGGGGGAAAGCCCCAGAATCCACAGCCGCTGCCCCTCAAGGCTGAATTGCGGGTAGATGAAACGGGTGGTCAGTGTGGACAGCGCAAGGCAGCAGACTAGCAGGTTCAAATGACTCACGATAGTGATCCAAAACGGACTCTGCAGATCATAGCCCAGCTTGCGGAGGTTCATCGAGTAGATCAGCAGCAGGCCGAAGATGATGGCCGACTGACCCCACTGCACCGGTTCGCGCAAAAACGTGCGGACTTCCTTCACGAGCAAGGCGTAGGAGGGGCGGTCCAGCGCCAGAATGCGGCGCAGCCACTGGCTCAGTCGTCCAGGTTTGGCGCGCGAGACGGGGGCTTTGATCTTGCGACCGTTTTCCGGGGCGGCACTCATGATGCGGTTCCAGGCTGGATAATAGCCAGCGCTCGCGACCCGGGTCGTGATCAGGATGCTCATCAGCGCATAGGAGAGAAGCACGAGATTGAAGAACACGGTGCGCTCAAAGATGCCGCGTCCGGCGGCCTGAATCGTTTCAGCCACCCATGAGCTGGGCAGCAGCGGATGCATGCAAATCTCAGTGTGCCGCAGGATTTGATTCAAACTCGCGCTCAGATCCCCGGAGTTCAGGGTCTCGACGCTGGTGTGCCAGACGGGCAGGGTTTGGATCAGCACCAGCACGAGGGCGGCGATTATGGGCTTCCACATCCAGCGCCGGGCCCATAGCACCAGGGCGATCAGCAGCCAGGTAGAAACATTCGCCGCGATCATCACCAGCGCCAGCAGCGCGGGCAAAACCGCGAGCATGAATCTCGCATCCGCCTTATAGACCTGCGCCAGGGCCAGCAGGATGGGGGTGCTGAGCAGCAGCAGTCCCCAGCTGGCCAGCAGCATGCCTTCCAGGGTCTTCCAAAGCACCAGGCTGCGCGGTGGCAGGGGCAGCGCGATCTGCCATTCCATGTCCTTGCGCCGGAATAGGCTCATTCCGGTGATGGTGGCATTGGAGATGATCAGCATCACAAAGAAGAAAAAGAACAGCAGAAACACCAGGCGCTCCGTGAGCAGCGGGCCGATCAAGGGCAGCTTCATCATGAACTCCAGCCCGCGTGACACGAGCAGGTAGGCCGCGAGACTGTAAAGCCCGAGGAAGCCGCCCACCGTCAGGCTGAGCAGTTTGTTTTCGCGCATGCCGAAGCGCAGCTTATGCCGCAGCATGCGTTCGTGCGTCCGGGCCAGCAGCCCGGTGGCGGATGCGGTGGTCATGCCCCAAGGGGCCTGTTATTTGTTGCCGAGTACATTTTGCTCAATCACGTTTGCCCTGCCGCCGACCATGACGAGCGACGACTCCTTGCTACGCTTTTCTTCCTCACGGTCATCCCGGATGATGTTGCCGGTGACCATGCTGTTGGTCACCTGGTCCAGGCGTAGGCCATGGCCATCGGAATCCAGCACGCTGTTGTGGCAGATCTGCAGGCGGTTGCAGGCTTCGATGTCCACCGCCGCGCGCTGCTTCCACACGCCGCTGATCACGTTGTTGCTGAGAATGCTGTCTTCACAGCGCAGAAAGACGATGCCGTTTTTCTCAGCATTGTCGTTGCCGTTCACGAGGTAGCGCGGGTTGCGGTCAAAGTTGTTCCCGGTGACCACGATATTGCCGCTGTCTGTCACGACAAGATCGTGCTGAAAGCCTTCCCAGAAGGTGTTGCCGGTGATCGTCACCCCACGAGAGTGCTGGATCTCCACATTCACTTGCACATCGCTGAACACATTGGCGGTGATGGTCACATTGCCTTCGCGGGTATGCTCACGCCCGCCACGTCGCAGCAGGGACTCGTCTGTGCCGGAACCGATGATGCGGATGTTGGCCGAGTCCGGCGACTTGTGCGTATGCTGCAGGGTGCAGCCGGTGATCGCCACCTCGCCGATGGAGCCGCCGCGTGAGTCGAGCATCACGTTCGCGCTGGGCGGGCCATCCTTGGCGTGATTCCCCTCGATGTCGCAGGTGCCGATGTGAAGATTGCGCACGTTGCCACCCACGGAGACGACACCACCGCCGCCGTTGTAGCTGATGTGGCTGCCCACAATGTTCGACTGATGCAGATTCACATTGTCGTAAAAAACGCCGATGCCCGTGTTGTGGTAAAAATGACAGGCGGAGATCAGGACGTTGCGGTTGCGGGTGGACAAATGCACGGCATGCCGGCATTCACGAATGACAACGCGGCTGAGGGTGATCTGCATCGTGCCTGTGGCCTCGATGCCATCCGCCTGGTCATTCGCCCCCACGATTTCGATGCCTTCCACCATGGGTGTGCGCTGGCTCTCCCAGACTTCGGGTTTGAACGAGTCCGGTGCCGCAGAGCCTTCATGCGTGCCCACAAAAAGCAGGGCGGGTCCCGGCCCCGCCATGACGAGCCGTACGGTGCCGTCTCCGGTTAGCGCCGCGTAGCCGGTTTTTGCTAGGTCGATCTTCAGTGTCTGCGTGATGAGATACATCCCCTTGGGCAGTTTCACACTGCCCAGTGTGTCGAACAAGTGTTGAAGCGCCGCCGTGTCATCTGCCTTGCCATCGCCCACGGGTTCCTGCGCCAGCGTCATGCTTGCCGCAGCCAGCAGCAGAAGAAAAGATTTTGAGAGCATTTGTGCAGCCTAGCTTCCTGCCGGGGTTTTCGTCAATTTGAAGCTGTTGCAGGTGTTGAGAAATCGTCTCATGCCACGTGGCGATGCAATCGCTTGAAACCCGCGCCTTCCACGCCACGTATCGGACTCGCAGCTTCCAATCCATCCTTCTCATGAACCCTACCGCACGCATTCTCGCCCTTATTGTCGGCTTGAGCACTGCCTCCGCTTTCGCGCAGGCAGATCTGTCTGAAGCCTTCCTGCCGATGTTCATGCCCTTGCCTGCCGAGGCCGCGTCCCCCGCCAACGAACTTACGGAAGCTAAGATCAATCTTGGTCGGCAGCTCTACTTTGAGAACCGCATCTCCAAAGGCGCGAAGATGTCCTGCAACTCCTGCCACGTGCTCGACAAATACGGCAACGACAACCTGCCGTTCTCCCCTGGTCATGAAGGCAAGCTCGGCGGTCGCAGCTCGCCCTCGGTTTACAATGCCGCGCTGCACGTGGCGCAGTTTTGGGACGGTCGTGCGCCGAGTGTGGAGGAGCAGGCCAAAGGCCCCGTGCTCAATCCCGTCGAAATGGGCGCGCCCAGCGAGGAGTTTGTCATCAAAGTGCTCAAGAGCATGCCCGGCTATGTGGAAGCCTTCAAGGCTGCGTTCCCAGGTGAGGCCGATCCCGTGAACTACAACAACTTCGGCAAGGCCGTTGGCGCATTTGAGCGCAGGCTGCTCACCCCCTCCAAGTGGGATGCCTACCTCAAAGGCAACAAGGAGGCCCTCAACGCCGAGGAGAAGAAGGGATTCTCCACGTTTGTCAAAACCGGCTGCGTCACCTGTCACAACGGTGTCGGTGTCGGTGGCATGATGTATCAGAAACTCGGTCTCCTTAAAGCCTGGCCGGAGCTGACGGACAATGGTCGTTCGGACATCACCAAGAGTGACAGTGAGAAGTTTTTCTTCAAGGTCCCCAGCCTGCGCAACATCACCGAGACCGGTCCTTATCTTCACAACGGTTCGGTCAAAACCCTCGACGATATGGTCAAGAGGATGGCCGAATACCAACTCGGCAAGACGCTGAGTGACGAAGAAACCGCCTCCATCGTTGCCTTCCTCAAGGCATTGAAAGGCGATCTTCCCGCCGACTACATCAAAGCTCCGAAACTGCCTGAAAGCACCGCCGACACGCCCAAGGCCTGATCGGTCAGTCCATGCCGAATCTTCGCATCAGCCGGGCCGCAAGCCCGGCTGATTTGTTTTGCCATTTCCAACGTGCTGGACAGTTAGCAGTGGGTGGATTTATTCCTGGGAAGATGCGGTGCCTGCGTTCGCATGTGCTTTAGAGTCTTGACTCCTGCCGCATTTCCAGAATAAAAGCTGGGGAGATCGCATCATTGGGGCACGTCCATACAAGCGGTAATCCACGCAACCTGCCAATCCACAAGGAGGAAGTACCATGCATGCAAAGTCCACCCCTCGGTATCCGGTCACAAGGAGGCACTGTCTGGTCATGTTACTGAAGGCTTCTGCCTGACAACCTGTCTCGCGAGCGCAGTCGCCATCCAGTGCTGCTGCCACAACCGAAGCCCAAACCAGCGGTTGTGGTCGCCACCAAACCGCCAGCGCCCGCAGCGAAGCCGGCTGAAAGAGCCATCGTGAAGGCAGAGGAGATCATTCCCGTCGCTCCCATCAAGCCCGCCGACACGCATCCCAAGAAGTACGAGTCGTTTTGAATCACGGTGAGTTTTTTTCAGCGTCTGCGTCTGGCCAGCATGAGTCCAAGCGCCAGGCCCAGCAGGAGCAGACGGGAAGGCTCGGGCACGAGGACGATGGCAATGGTGCCATTCGTGATGAAGCTGCTGATGTCCCAGGCGTAGCCTGAACCTGAAATGTCGGGCAGATCGAAGCCATTGGAATCGTCGCCGTTGCCAAAGAGACTGCCAGTGTAGTTGTAGCGGCTGTCGAAGGTGGGGGACGATGACAGTCCCGACCAGTCGAGGAGATTGAACACCGCCGGGGCGCTGGGAGTGAACGCAGCCGCTGTGACGGTGAGGTTGCCATTGAACAGCAGCGTGTTCGTGCCGGTGCCCACGATGTTGAGCAGATCGGAGGTGCCTCCTGGGTTGATGCCGAGGGTGGTCGTGCTGCCCGGCTGGAAATCGATGGCACCGGAACCTGAGGCGGGCTTGAAGGTGAGCGTGCCGTAGTTGCCTTGAGCGGTGCCATCACCTGTCTGAACAGCGGAACCGCTGACCGCAGTGAAAGTGGAGCCTTGCACGATGCCCGTACCAAGGATGGTGGCGCTGCTTTGCACGGTGACGGAGCCGACACCGGTGGAGCCGACTCCCGCCCCCCCTGCCTGCAGCGTGCCACCTTGGACGAGTGTGGCACCGCTGTAGGTGTTCCAGCCTCCTAGCAAGGCTGTGCCGCTGCCTGTCTTCGTCAATGCCACCGCGCCGGTTCCGCTGGAGTTGTCGGCAATGTTTCCGAGGTACTGGCCGCCGGTGGCATCTCCTGAGCCGACGGTGAGCATGGTGTTGGTCCCGGTGGCATTGTTGAGGATCGTGCTGCTGGGAGTGCCGTTAAGATTTCCAATGGCCTGGTTGTATCCGTTCAGATTCATGGTTGAACCCGCATTGATGGTGACTGCGGCGGTGCTGGCGATCTGTCCGCTGCCGTTCATTTGGAGAACCGCCGTGCCCGAGGAGCCATTGACGGAGCCGAGCGTCAGATTGGCCGAGATGGCAACTGCGCCGCCGGTTTTGGCGAGGATGACCGTTCCGCTGTTAATGACGGCTCCCGCAGATCCGCTGAAGGTATTGGAGTCGGAACCTCCCAAGGTCAGAGTGCCTGCACCTGATTTCACTAGGGATAGGCTGCTTCCCGCCAGGACGCCATTGAAGGTCGAATTGCTCACCGTGGGACTGAGTACATTGCCAATCGTAAGCACGGAGTTGGCGGTTGCGGAGACGGTGCCTGTGCCGTTTAAGGAGGCGATCGTTTGCGAGGCTCCGAGTGAAAGGGTGTTGCCGCTGCCCACGGTCACCTGCGCAAAGGTGCCGATGGCGTTCGCGATATTCAGATTCACCGTCACTGCTCCGCCGGTGCTGGCGAGGTTCACCACCGTGCCGTCCACTAGGCTGGTCGCCGCCGTGGCGAGGGTGACGGCGCTGGCCGCCGTGCCGCTGTTTTGAAAGGTGAGAGTGCGCGGCGCGATGGCCTGATCGGTGATGGCTCCGAGGGTGAGGGTTGTCGTGGCAGAGGCGGTGCTTTGCACATCAAAGGTCGGATTACCCGGTGCCAACGAGGGACCGCCGATGGTGATGGTGCCCAAGGTGAGTCCCATTGTGCCGCTGGTCACGTTGTCCCCAGCTTTCACGGTGAGGGTGCTGCCGCCAGTGATCACGGACCCCAAGGTGTAAGCGATGCCCCCTGCGCCAGCGGTGGCGCGATCCGCGACGATGGTGGAGCTGGCCAGCACGTTCACGGCGTTGGTCAGAGTGCCGCCCGCGTCGAAACCGAGGCTCAAGGCACCGCCGTTCAAGACCATGGTGCCCGTCCCCAGCGTCGTGATTGCCGTCGCCGCCTGCATGCGCAGAGTGCCCTCATCGATCTGGTTTGTGCCGGTGCGTGCACTTGCTGCGGTGCTGATGAAGGTCAGCGTGCCACTGCCAGATTTGGTGAGTATGAAGGCGCCGGTCAAGCCACCTGCGTTGTTGACGGTGATGCTGCCCGAGCCGCCGAATTTTGTCGCGGCTCCCAGGACCGTAGTGCCGGTGATCGACGCTGCTGTGGTGCTGCTGTTGATGATGGCTCCGAGGCCGTTGTGGCCCGTGCCACTGATCGAAGTGAAACTCCGGCTGGTGCTCTGACCATTCAAATCCACCGTGCCGCCGGCGCTGATTGTCACACCGCTCGTGGCCCCCAGTGCGGCCGCATTGTTCAGCTTCAATACACCCAGGCTGACGGTGGTGGCTCCCGTATAAGCATTCGCGCCGCTCAGCGTGAGTGTGCCGAGGCCCGATTTGGTGAGGCCAGTACCAACCCCGCCGAATCCCAGCACACCCGAGTAAGTGGAGTTCTGCGCCGTGGCGTTGCTGGCATTGCCCACTGTGAGCACAAAAGCACCCGTGACATTGCCGTTGCCTGAGAGCGAGCCAATCGTCTGCGCTGCTCCGAGATTGAGGGTGTTGCCCGTCCCGATAGTCACCTGCGCCAGCGTGCCCAGGACAGCGGCAAGATTCAGGTTCAAGGTCACTGCGGAGCCTGTACTCGCGAGATTGACTATGGTGCCATCGACCAAACTGGCCGCTGCCACGCCGAGGGTGATCGTGCTGGCTGCTGCGCCACTGTTTTGAAAGGTGATGGTCCGTGGGCCGATGGCCTGATCGCTCAAGGCTCCCAATGTCAGTGTCAGGGCCGCATTCGCAGTGCTCTGCACATCAAACGTGGGGTTGCCGGGCAGCAACTGCGTGCCCCCGATGGTGACGGCTCCGAGCGTGAGGCCGATTGTGCTGCTGGTCACGTTGTCGCCAGCTTTCACCGTCAGCGTGCTGCCGCCGATGCCCAGAGCTCCCAGCGTATGAATGATGCCGCCTGCCCCCGCACTAGAGCGGTCGGCGATAATCGAGGAACTTGAGAGTACATTGACCACATTGGTCATGGTATTGGTGACATCAAAGCCTAGGCTCAAGGTGCCACCATTGACGGCGAAAGCGCCGGTGCCGACGGGGGCGATGGCCGTGGCCGCCTGCAGGCGCAGGGTACCTGCATCGATTTGATTGACGCCGCTGCGTGCGCTGGTGGCGGTGCTGATGAATGACAGCGTGCCGCTGCCAAATTTAGTGAGCAGCACGCTGCCGGTCAGGCCGCCGGCGTTGCTGACGGTGATGTTGCCAGTGCCGCCGATTTTTGAAACGGCTGCCAGCACCGTAGTGCCGGTGATCGTCGCTGTCGTGCTGCTACTGTTGATAATTGCTCCGCCACCGCTGTGGCCCGTGCCGCTGATGGAGGAAAAATTTCGGTCCGTGGTCTGTCCGTTCAAGTCCACCGTGCCGCCGGCACTGATGGTCACACCGCTGGTCGCTCCCAGAGCAGCTGCGTTGTTCAGTTTCAGAATGCCGAGGCTTACAGTCGTGAGGCCGGTGTAGGCATTGGCACCACTCAGCGTCAGCGTGCCGAGTCCGGATTTGGTCAGGGCGGTGGCCACACCGCCGAAGCCCAGCACCCCGGAGTAGTTCGTGCTCAAGGGCGTGGCGTTGCTGGCATTGCCCACCGTGAGGGTGAAGGCACCGATGACATTACCATCGCCAGCGAGAGAACCAATCGTCTGTGCCGCACCGAGGCTCAGCACGCTTTTACCACTCACGGTGACCTGCGCCAGTGTTCCCAGGGCGCCCACAATGTTCAGGTTCAGCGTCACCCCTGCATTGGTCCCGCCGGTGACGTTCACTATCGTGCCGTCGATCAGGCTGGCCATCGCTGTGGCCAGAGTCGCCACGCTGTTGGTGGTGGCCGTGCCGCTGTTGGTAAAAGTGATCGTCTTGGCCACGCCTTGGTCGCTCAAAGCTCCGAGCGTCAGCGTCGTCGTGCCAGTGGTGGCTGTCGTCGGGCTTTGCACATCAAAGGTCGGGCTGCCGGTCAGGGTCGTAGCTCCAAACGTCACCCCCGCATTTGTGGCGGCTGTGGTGACGTTGCTCCCCGCTTTGAGAGTCAAGGTCTGCGTGCCAATGGTCAACACACCGAGGGTGTGGGTGAGTCCTGCACCAGCGGTGAAAACGTCAGAGATGATCGTCGAACTCGCGGTCACCGAGGTCGGATGCGCCGCCACGGAAGCCGCGCTGCCGAGGCTCAAAGTGCCGCCATTGAGGATGACAGAGGAAGTCGCAGCACCCAGCGCCGTGGATGAATTGCTGACGCGCAGAGTGCCCGCGTCGATCCGTGTGGCCGCCACGCGGGTGCTTGACTGAGCCACGCCTGAATTGTCGCCCAAGGTCAGTGTACCCGAGCCGGTTTTGACGAGGATGTTGTCGCCTGCGAGCGTACCGGTGGAAGTAATGTTGCCGGAGCCGCCTATGCTGGCACCGATGCCACCGGTACCGTTGCCCAGGCCGATGGTCAGGGCACCGATGGCCGCCGCCGTGGTGCTATTATTGACCAGCGCACCCCCATTGCTGATGCCCGTGCCATTCAAGATGGCGGTGTTAATGATGAGCTGGCCATTGAGGCTGAGCACCGCACCCACTTGCACCGTTGCGGTGGAAGTGCTCATGGCAGCGGCATTGCCGAGAATCAAGGTGCCTGCATTGATGCTGGTGGCACCGGAGTAGGCATTGGCGACGGTCAGCGTCAAGGACCCTGCGCCATTTTTGGTCAGACCGCCGGTGGTGGTGCTGGTGATTGCAACCCGTATGCTCAGGCTGTCGCCTGCGGTATTTGTTCCCACGACGAGATCCCCGGTGCCACCCGTGGTGAGGCCCGTGGCGGTGCCTTCGTCTGCGATGATCGCCGCCACGCCGCCCGTGATCAAAATGCCACCGGCTGTGTTTGTGCCGTTGTTGATCGTCAGCAGAGTGCTGTTGCTGATGGTCAGGGTGTCGCCGCCGGCAAACTTAAAGCCCGCATTGATGGTCTCCGAAGTCGTCTGCGCAAAAGAGCCGCTGATCAGGTAAGGATTAAGATTTCCAGCGGTCATGCTGCTGGTGGCCGTGGTGGTGGCTGCGGCACCGACAAGGCCCGATGTGGACGCGGCAAAATCAGCGCCGTTGTAGGTGATGCGTGCATCAATGATGCCGTTGACATTGGTGGCTCCGGTGATGGTCACACTTGTGCTGGCAGGCGAGACAATGTTCAGGCCCGTGCCCAGGGCGGGGGCAGCGAGGGAGGTAAAGGTCAGCGCATTGATGCCGGAGGCAGGAGCAGCCACTTTCAGCACACCACCGCCGGAGGTGAGAGTGAGCGCGCCCAGCGCCTGGGTGCTGGCGGCGGTGGCACCGCCATACTCAAAGGTGCCGCTGCCGGTGTAGGTCAGAGGGAGGGGGGTGCTCCAGTTGCCGGTGGTGCCGTTGCCTAGTTTTAAAGTGCCCGCATTGATCACGATGCCTCCGGTGCTGGTGTTCACGCCTTGGAGTGTCCAGGTCCCGGTGCCGTTTTTGGTCACGACGCCGACGCCGATGCCAATGATGCTGGAAATGCTGCCGTCACCCGCGCCTGCCAAGGTCAGGCCAAATGCCCCACTGATCGTACCCGCATGCGTGAGATTGAGCGTGCCGCCGTCGGATGAAATCGTAACGGCGGAGACGCCGAGGGTGATCAAACCGGCATAATTGTTCACGCCACTGACATTGACGAAGGCGCCGGTCTGGATGTTGATGCCATTGGCCCCGGCGAAACCCGTACCACCATTGAGAGTCAAAGCTTCAGCCAAGGTTGTGATGCCACCCTGGATTTGCAACGTGCCTCCGCTGGTGACTGTGGTGGTGCCAGCGGTGCTGCCTAGGGCTGATGCGCTGCGGATGTTCAAGATGCCCGAGCTGACTGTAGTAGTTCCCGTGTAGGAGTTGTTTCCGGCCAGGATCAAAGTGCCCAGCGCGGTTTGTCCGGCATTTCCGGCCACAATGGAGCCGCCGTTTGTGCCCTGCGTTACGTTGCCATTGATGGTCAGTTGGTCTGTCACGGCGGTCATGGCCATGGTGCGGGCTGCCGCAATACCGGTCGCGGTCAGTTGAAGCGTGCTACTACTGCTGATGGTGTTGACTCCGGTGAAAGTCATCGTTCCGCCGGTTTGATTGATTGCCAGTGTGCCTGAGCCAGTGATCGTGGTGCCAAACGAAGTGCCAAGGGTGAGGACGGTGAGATTGAAGCCGTTCAGGTTCAGCGTTGAGCCAGCATTCAAGACCAGAGCGGTAACGGCTGCTGCTGCCTGGTCGCTCGCATTCAATTGCAGCGTGGCATTTCCCACCGTGCTGGCGGCGGCCACCCCTACGGTCAGAGCGCCGGGGATGGCGATCGCCCCCCCCGTCTTGCCCAAGATCAGGGTGCCCGCGTTCACGATTGTGGCACCGGTGTAGGTGTTTGAAACGCTGCCGCTCAGTGTCAGCGCGCCGAGCCCCGCCTTGGTCAGCGCCAGTGTTCCAGCACCATTCGCCAGCAGTCCGCTGAAATTGCTGTTGAGCGGTGTGGCATTGGCGGCGTTACCGACAACCAGGGTGAAGGCGCCGCTGGCATTGACCGTTCCCGTGCCGCCGAGAGACCCTAGCACCACGCTGGTTATGCCTGTCGTCAGCGTGCTGTTGCCGTACACGTTCACCTGTGAAAGGCCGCCCAGCGCACCCACGACGCTCATATTTACAGTGACCCCTGCCGTGGTGCCGCTGTTGATATTCACCACCGTGCCATCTACCAGGCTCGCCGCCAAAGTGCCCAGGTTGATGGTGCTGGCCACCGCACCGCTGTTTTGAAAGGTGATGGTCCGTGGGCCGATGGCCTGGTCGCTCAAAGCGCCCAAGGTCAGTGTCAGGGCCGCATTCGCTGTGCTCTGCGCGTCAAAGGTGGGATTGCCGGGCAGCAATTGCGCGCCCCCGATGGTCACCGCTCCGATTGTGAGGCCGACCGTGCTGCTGGTCACGTTGTCGCCAGGTTTCACCGTCAGCGTGCTGCCGCCGATGCCCAGAGCTCCCAGCGTGTGAATGATGCCGCCTGCCCCGGCACTGGCGCGGTCAGCGATGATCGAGGAACTTGAGAGTACATTGACCACATTGGTCATGGCATTGGTGAGATCAAAGCCCAGGCTCAAGGTGCCACCGTTGAGGACAAAGGCACCGGTGCCGACGGGAGCGATGGCCGTGGCCGCTTGAATGCGCAGTGTGCCTGCATCGATTTGATTTAAACCGGTGCGCGCGCTGGCGGCGGTGCTGATAATGGTTAGCGTGCCGCTGCCAGACTTTGTGAGGAGGGCGTTGCCAGTCAGACCTCCCGTGTTGTTGATGGTGATGTTGCCGGCACCCCCCATATTCGATACGGCACCGAGCGCCACCGCTCCCGTGATTGTAGCCACGGTGCCGCTGCTGTTGATGAGGCTTCCGCCATTGTTGAAACCGGCGCCGCTGATGGAGCTGAAGCTGCGGTCCGTGCTCTGCCCGTTGAGATCCACCGTGCCGCCGGCGCTTATCGTGACGCCGCTTGTCGCGCCCAACGCGCTGCCATTACTGAGCTTCAAGGTGCCCAGCGTCACCGTGGTCGCACCCGTGTATAGATTGACGCCGCTCAGTGTGAGCGTGCTTTTTCCCGCCTTGGTCAGCCCCATCCCGCTGCCAATTACGCCGCTGAAGACGGTGTCCAACACGGTGTTGTTGGCGATGTTTCCCACCGTCAGCGTGACTGCTCCCGTCACGCTGCCGCCGCCCGCAAGAGAGCCAAACGTCTGGGCAGTGCCGATGACAAGTGTATTGCCAGTCCCAACGCTGACCTGCGCGAGGGCTCCCACCGAGGTGCCGCTGCTCAGGTTCAGCGTCACAGCTCCGCCCGTGCCGGCGACATTCACTACCGTGCCATCCACCAAACTGGTGGCTGCCGTACCAAAAGTGATGCTGCTGGCTGCCGTGCCGCTGTTTTGGAAGGTGAGCGTGCGCGGCCCGATGGCCTGATCACTCAACGCACCGAGTGTCAGCGTCATCGCCGCATTGGTGGAACTCTGCACATCGAAGGTCGGATTGCCGGGACGCATGGAGACGCCGCCAATGCTTACTGCGCCCAAAGTCAGCCCCATCGTGCCGCTGGTTACATTGTCACCCGTCTTAATTGTAAGCGTGTTTGAGCCGATGGTCAGCGTGCTCAGAGTGAGCGCGAAGCTGCCTGCTCCGGCGCTGGCGCGGTCTGCGATGATCGTGTTGTCACTCAGGAGGTTCACCACATTGGTCATGGGATTTGCCACATCAAAACCCAGACTCAGCGTGCCGCCGTTCAGGGCATAGGCACCGGTGCCGACGGGCGCGATGGCCAGTGCGGACTGCACCCTTAGGGTGCCTGCATTGATCTGATTCGTCGCGCTGCGCGCGCTTGTTGTGGTCGAATCATTCACCGTGAGTGTGCCTGCACCAATTTTGGTCAGCAAAAAGTTGCCGGTGATTCCGGTGAGGTTGTTGATCGTGATACCGCCAACACCACCGATGTTGGTGGCCCCTGCCAGTGCCACCGCCCCGGTGGTGCTGGTGCCGGTGATGACGGCCGTCGTGGCGCTGCTGTTGGTCAGCGCTCCGCCACTGCCGACGCCAGACCCGCCGAAGCTATAGAGGCGGTCTGCGATGCTCTGCCCATTAAGATCCAGAGTGGCTCCAGCGCTGACCGTGATGGTAGGAACGGTGCCGGAAGCGACCGCTGCGCCCAACGCAGTAGCGCTGCCGAGTTTCAAAGTGCCTGCGCTCACTGTGGTGGCTCCCGTGTAGGTGTCGTCCCCGCTCAATGTCACCGTGCCGGTGCCTGTCTTGGTCAAAGTGCCGGTGCCTCCGAGATTGACGCGTCCGGTTACGGTGACGGTTCCTGCCCCGCCCAGGGTCAAAGCGAATGCCCCGTCGATGGCGGTGGTGGCCGCAGTGGCGGCGGAGATGGTCAGGGACGCTCCGGCATCCGCGCTGATGAAGGTCGGGGCCACCTGCGTGATCAAGCCGGAGATGGTGTTGCTGCCGCTCAGACTGCGGATCGCCCCGTTGTTGCCGTCACCCAAGCCTGCCATGGCGGCCAGGGCGCGGCTGAGGGTGATGCCGCCCGAGAGTCCCAGCGTCGCGCCCGATGCTTCCGTCACGGTGACGACACCCGAGGTTCCGAGGGCACCGCTACTGCGGATCTCGAGGATGCCGCTGTCAACCCGGGTTCCGCCGGTGTGGGTGTTGGTGCCGGTGAGGATGGTGCGTGAGCCCGGGGCGCTGTTGACCACCAGTGTCACCACGCCGGTGCCGTTGTTGGTGATGTTGGAATTGACGGTCAGGGTGGACGTGTTGGACAGATTGCTCAGAAACAGCGTGCCAGCCGTGTTCGTCACCGAACCGCCAGCGGAGAGCGTGCTGGTCTGACCGTTGATACCCACCGTGAGGTTGAGGGCACCATTCACGATCTGAATCCCGCCCGATATGCCCAGTCGCAGTGTCTGACCGGTGCCGAGACTCACCTGCCGGCTGTTCAAAAGATCGTTCATCGACAGGGTGTTCAAAAAGGTCGATCCAGCGCCCAGGGGCACATTGCCCGTGGAGTTGTTGTCGATGCTTGCATTCGCGGAACTGCTGAAGGGAGCCGCACTGAGGCTGCCTCCTGTGGCGTAAAAAACATTGCCCACGTAACCGCTGCTGAGCTGGCCGTTGATTCCTTGGGCCCAGCTCCGCCGACCCAGTTCGCCAGTGTAGCTCGCCCAGGGGCCGAGAAAGCCCGTGGTTATGGTGTAAAGGCTGTTGGCGCTAAGCGGGTTGTAAACGGCCAGAGTGGCCGAGGAGGACGCTGACGAAGCGAGGGCCACCGTTCCCAGCGAGACATTGATGTTGCCGCCCGCTCCTGCGAGCATCTCGATGGTGTTGTAGGTGCCGGCGACAGTGACGTTGCCAAACCGCTGGCTGTGGGTCTGCGCGTCTTTGCCGGCGAGACGCAGCGTTGTGACGGAGACCCCGCCGAACAGGTTCAGACCGCCAGGTGTCGTCAGTCCATTGTACAGAATGTCATTCTGCGGGGAGGTGGCAGCCGTGAAATCCAGGATGGTGATGCTGCCAGTGTAAAGGACGGAGGCCTTTCCCAGCGTCGTCGCCCCCCCATAAGTGTTGGCGGCGGCGAGAGTGACGGTGCCGTTCC
>Ga0114968_10000554_pt1 | contig 27631 bp, 24 predicted proteins | sample M_130807_EF_Meta_FD_87020 | JGI IMG/M metagenome (GOLD analysis project Ga0114968, IMG submission 87020) | Freshwater microbial communities from Lake Montjoie, Canada to study carbon cycling - M_130807_EF_MetaG | ecosystem: Environmental > Aquatic > Freshwater > Lake | place: Lake Montjoie... | reverse complement strand
CGCGATAAGGGGCTCGGATTTCCCGTGTTTGTTCTGCGGAAGGGCCTGCCACCATCACTGCTGTGTCGCGATCCTGAAAACCCTGCGCTATTACATAAGGGGGAGTTGCCAAAAGGTCTTCAAACATTGATTGAAGGCGCAAAGACAATTTTTATACCGAGGCCTACCGCCTAAATTTCCCTCTTCCTCTCCTCGAGCATCTCCAGAACTTCCGTCTCCAACCTGTTTAATTTAAATTTTTTATAATTTGAATTATCTGGGTGAAAAATTACGATACACATCTCGGAAATTTTCAGACCATAATAGGTCTCCAAGAACCATCTGTAGACATTCAGCTGAATTGTGTACTGCCAGTAATTGCAGGCAGGCAGATGCGCCAGAGGCCCACTGCCACTCTCCCAATCATTCGTCTTCTTGATCTCCTTCGAGCGCTTCCAATCGTAAATTACGTAATCCTGTGTGGATTTGCGGTAGAAGATCATATCAATGGATCCGGCGAGCTTATACTCCTCGCTCCAGACCTCCCACTCACTCCTGTAGGGGACAAGATCATCCTTGACATCATTCCAGAAATTCGTGTAATAGAGCCATTCAGGGGTCTGTTTGACCTCGCTATCGATTAGTTCAGGCGCCCCGTGGAGGAATTGTTCAATTGCGAGATGGAGGGCAGTTCCCTTTGCAGACGCCTCGCGGCCAGAATCATTCCACTCCTTCTTGATTTGTGCCGCCGTCTTTCCGAAATATTTGCTGTTCGGCCAATTCTTCGAGCCCATCATCTTTTTAATAACGGCGTCGGCATCAAAATCGGGGAAAAAATGATGCAGGAATTTCGTACAACTAATCCAGCCCTTGGATACTCCGTTCACGGTGTAGACGTGGGTCGGCTCGTCAAATACAATATGGGAGTCGCGTTCGTGTGCATTTATATGGGATAAACGTTGCCATGGGGCTGCGGGCATTCAAGGTGCGGAGTCTAACTATATAGAATATCAGTGGATTCTTTAGATATGAGCAAGATCGCAGGGTATATGATTTGTTATTCTGATTCTGTGTATAATGGTCCTTCAATTCTCCCATCGGATGACACTATGCCGCGGATGATTCACCCGACGTTCGAGGGGGCGGAGGCAATGATGAAGAAGTGGCTGAAAACGATTGACAGTTTTCAGCCTGCGCTGTACGGCTCGGTGTTCCCGTATGAAAACACGACACCTGCGAAAGAAATGGAGAGTAAGGGCTTTGCTCTGTATGGATGGATTGAAGATGAGTCCGAAGATGAGAAGTATGGGATCTATATCGCGGCGATTCCTTGGGCCGCGTAAGCGTATGGGGCCGCGTATTATTCAATGCGGGCGATTAAATATTGCGTCTACGTAGATGCCAGGATCATTGAACAGAAATAGGAGAACTACTCACAGGAGATCTTCGTCAAGACGGGCTCATAGCGCTCCCCGCCAACGGAATAGGTCCAAAAATATAACAAGAAGAATTAAGAATCAAGTAACGCTATACCGCGAAGCCAGAGCGCGGCGCTATTCTAATCCAGAGTCAATGCCTTACCCTGAATTACTTAAGATGGTAAGAGAGGAAGAAATCCATTAATCTACTTTCACATACCCAATACATACGATGTAATACATCGTCTGTATTGAATATCATGTACTAGTAAAGAATGGCTGCGAACAACTCTTTCAAACCCGCTAGAGTAAAACCAACATTAACAAACGGAGACTGTTTCTTTTCAAGTATATACAGGGCCGCAAATGAACAGGGGATTTTAGATATTTTTAGAGACTTTTTAGGAGTTCCAATCGATGAAGGTGAAAACTCATTCATTCTATACCTACGCAACCTTGTCGCAGATAGAGGAAAGGAATCTATACACTCTACGTATGATTATTTACGATCCTTACATATAGATACAAATAGTCATGATTTACTTACGAATATAATGAATGATCGCCACACATTTGATGGCTGGCATAAGAAAATTATTCGAGAAACCATTACAACAGATCGCCCAAATAAAGAAGAGTTTACCACGCGTATCATTGAGGGTATACGTACCACTGGTAATTACATCGGTCAGATTGAATTTGGCATTATGAAAGACATTCTTGAAGAATGTAATATCATTCTTGAAACTAAAAAAACGCCCCAACAAACATTACAAACAAAGCGGATTGTTGGTGAAGTTACAATGGATGTTATCACTGTGTATAATTGTAACCATGGACATTTTGAATATTTTTCATTTATTCCTACTGTGAATAAAACACGCAATCGTCGTGGGAATGCCAAAAAACATGTCCCTCCTAAACCTACTGCGAATAAAACACGTAATCGTCATGTGAACGCCAAGCTCATTCCTGCAGAGCCACCGATGGAATCTACTCGGTATTCTAAACGATTACGTGAAGCATTAGCTTCCGCAAATAAGATCGAGAAAGCTAATGCAAACAATAGTAATAAAAATGTAAATCCGTTTGCGGCAAGTAACGCAAGTCTTGAGGAGTATTTAAAAAAGATTCACGCGCCAAACAATACAAAAGGGCGGCGAGGGCGAACATACAAGAGATATACCAATCTCTAAAACCCAGCGAGATCCATCATAATACGCCCAATACGATTCTCACCCTCGATCGCCCCCGAGTTTTTTCGTACTCCACCGAGATTCATAGAGTTTGCGCCAGGTGTGTAATACAACAGAGTCTTCCCCTTATCCCTCGCCGCCTCCAGAATCTTGCGGAAACGCGCATCGGTTTCCCACCGCTGGCGCAGACCTTCGCGAATAATCTCATCCTTCTTAATCGCCCACTCGGCCTCATTAAACGTCGCCTTGTATTTCTTGAACGCGGATGGGCGAATCTCCTCGCGCACCTTTATTGCCTCCTCCTTCAGCAATGTCTTGTCCATTGCTTCCGAAATCGTCTTTTTCCCTCCTTCAGAGAGCAAAAGCCGTTTCCGTAGGATTGACTGATGAATCGATCCATCACGTCCAAACAGGTTCGCTGCCAGTTCTGGCTTATCGGATGCGACCTTGTAGCGCATTGCCGACATATAATGATCCAGGCTGGGATACACTACATCGGGATCCTCTGGATCTTCAATAGGGAAAGGAGCAGTCGGTGCAAGCCACTGTCCTGCAGTTTTGTCATTGATTCCGAGGACGTCCTTCTCCGCAGCATCGGCGAAGAACTGGAAGAGCTCGCCGCTAGCGTACGTCTGTGCTCCTGGTGCCTTCTCTCCTGGTGCAGGAGCGACTGCGAGGGTACGTAGGGGATTCTTCAACCCTGCTACTGGTGCTGTAGCAGGCTCTTCTGTCTCTTTACTCTCTTCGACTGGAGCTGCACTCGCAGCAGTGGTAGCAGAGGCAGCCGCCCGAATCGTCGCCAGCCCAGACTTCGTAGCCTCCAGTGACCCCGTCGCCCGCACCCTCTTGAATATAAACCACCTGTTGAAGAACGAGAACTGCTGAATAGAATCAATCATCGCGTAGGAGCGTCCAGCCTTCTTCGCCGAATCAAAGGCCGGTCCAAACAAGTCCGTGCTCTTCGACATACCGAACTTCTTGAGCTCATCAGCGCTCAATAGCTCACACCCCACTGCCTGCATCTGCGCCTCCAGGAGTTTGAACGGAACCAGAAATTCACGGTGAGTCGCACCAATGGAAATGAACTCCACATCGACTGCTAGGCCGAGACCCTGCTCCCCTTCAGGAATATCGTCCTCATCGTACTGTTTCGTTATCGCCCACAGAGTCGCATCCTTCTCCATCCGCGACCTCGTTGCACCCTTTTCGGTGTTCCGTAAATAATCGAACACCTTCTCGCCATCAAAGCAGCACCCCACGAAATATCCTCCCACCTTCAGATTCTCCGAAATATTCCGCATAAATCCCCCCAGAGTTTCCGTGCTCTCGAAGAAGTAATGCAGAGCAAACATACAACTCATACAATCCGCCCCAGCCTTCAGGCGACTCGCTGCCTCTGTATCCACAAACTTCGGAATCGGTCCACTGGGCTTATCACGCCCCAGAACACTCCGCAGAATGTTCTTGTCCTCCTCTGACGCCCCTGCATCGCCATTCACATAATTCCTCGCGGAATTTGCAATCACGAAAACCATTGGCGGAACGGAATCGCGCCCCGCCGTCTGCAGAGTCTCCATATAGCGCTTGTAAGCATTATCCTTTCCACCGCTGATGTTCTCACCCGAATAATCCGCGCCGAATACAAAGGACACCTTGCTCCTCCGCCAAATCTGCAGGTCCTGTGCCTTGCCGCACGCCATATCGAGCAGAGTCTTCCCTGTCCCTGCGAGGCCGACACGATACAGGATCATTTCCTTGATCCATTTGTTGTGAAACTGGCGCATATCCGCCGTCAACCGCAGGTCCTGAATCGGTGCCTTGCGATCGTAGTACTGCTTCTTGACCTGTTCCTGGCCAGACATTAGGCGAAGAAGTAGAGCCTGCTCATCTCCAGAGGGGAAATCGGACCCCGTGCGAATCATATATGTCGTAATGGGATCGTAAATGCTGTTCCACACATCCTCTGCAACACGATCACTGTTCAGGGTGCGCCCGATGATGCCGCGCTGGTACCTCTCTGTCTTGTCCATACGAACACGGAGGGGCTTCCAGCGCCACCCAGGCGCTTTCGTGGAATCGTAGGACATTTCAATGACAGTCTTGTCCTGGATCGGCTCCTCGGTATCCTCCGTCATAACATACGTCTCACCGGTGTCAGGATCCGTGTGGAGTTCCATGTTGCATACGCTCGCCATCGGATCAGGGTACTCCTTGGGAGTAAACAGCACTGGCTTGTACTCTCCCTTTGGACCCCTGTCTTTTGCAGGGAGCTCGAGCAGATTCAGAACAATATCACGGGCGTTTTCGCTGGATGATCCGACGAGGAGGCGCAGTGTCTTGTAGTTCATAACCTCCCCAGAATCAGGATTCGGCCCAATAGTGACCTTGTCCTTCGTCTTGGAGTCTCCCACCTTCTCGATGCGGACGAGGAAATCCACCGTATTATCCTTGGGCGGCTTCCACTTGAACTGTTCATTGAATGTCGCCGCTGTCCTTGCAGGGAGTGGCTTGCTATTCGATGTGAATATCAGACCGTCGGTGTAATAGGGACGCGCCGTATCGAGAACACGCGCGGCGGCCTTGAAGATGCTGTCGTCGCCTGGGCGGCCAAACAGGAACTCCTTCATGGATACTTGCACCTGGGTCTTCGGGTTCAGGGCGGCGTTCAGACGCTTTGGCCCCTCGCCCTTGTTCCATGTCGTCAGGAGCTGCTTGAGAACTCCGTAGCGACCCTCCAGGGGATTCTCGGCACTGGGAGACTGGAAGGGGAGCTGGCTGACATCCTTCTTGTCGGTCGTGTAGAAGATATCGAACGCCAGATATTGATTGCAGGGCTTCTTGTCGGCCGTCAGAGTCACCCATTCACCATCAATGAGCGACAGGCGGCACTCTGGCTGCTTCAGGGCAGTGCGATACACGGTGTTGCTCATATCGATGAGAAAGAGCTGCCCCTCTCCGTCAAAGAATCCGAGGCAACGGAGTCCGTCGGCCTTATCAGTGACATTGTACCCATCCCGAATATTTGGCTCCTTGTCCTCCCGCTCCTTCAGGAAATTCTTCTTCAGCAGGGTCTTGGGTGCTGGACCGCGAAATCCATCCGAGGCAATCAGTGCGTGATAGCCGGCAATGACGCGCTTCTTCTCGGATTCGCGAATGAGCAGGGTATTTTTCTGGATTCCGCGGAGGACTTCGCCGACACCGCGCACCAGCCGCTTCATTGACGTATCGACAGTGTCCTTCTCCTCTCGCATCAACTCCACTTCAATCTCGTAGACAGGTGCGTGCTTCATAATGTCCTGGTCACGAAAGCGCTTCTGCCACTTGTAATTTCCCGTGCTATCGGACTTTGTGCTGCGAACAATCGACATATCAATGCGCACCCCCTCGTGCACGAAGGACCAGCGACGAATCATACGGAATGCCTTCTGGACGGTGGGCCACTGCTCGAACAGACGCTGGATCTCGGCCTCGTCCTTCTTCATTGGAATCTCACGACGAGTCTTGATGCGAATATCGTACTCTGCGAGGTCAATGTTCGCCGTCGCTACTGTGCGATCCTTGATCATCGCATCGTAGGACTTCGTGGCAAGTGTATCATCCTTGCAGTACTGCTGGATCATAATGAGGGTCGATAGGCTGAAACGGACATTCTGTTTGGTCATAATGGTCAGGCGATCTTCCTGGGGGATACTGCGATAGCCACGTGCACGGAGACGTTTTGCGACGGCGAGAAAGGTGGTTGCGTCGACGGTTCCGGATTTTCCGAACGTGGTCTCGAGCTCATATTCTGGATGCTCGAGCCACTCTTTCAGCTGGCTCTGAATCAACTTGGCTTCTGCATTACGAAGCTCCATTCTATTTTTCACTATAGGTTTACCTTTGAGCGGGCGCAGGCTGCCGCTTTAATTTTACTATCCGCTGTAGAGGTCTAACTCAACATAACCTCTGCCTCCGTCGCAGCGCCCGAAAAATGCTCTGCGAGCCATCGGATTGCCTCGGCCTTTCCCAGAGCGGCAGCAAAGTCGGCCTTCTTCGGCTTTTCAACTCGCATACCTCTATGAATAGAGCCGAGACCGAGATCTGCGATTTTCTTCTTGATGTCCTCCAGTGTCCCATCGGCCTCTGGCCACGAAATAGACCAGGCATTCTGCTCCCTCTCTGCAACCCACTGACTCAACTTTGATCCAACGGAACTCTCATTCAGCCCGTGATAGACGGCACGGGAGCCGAGGGAGAGGCCCCACACGGGCTTCGTCGCAGACCACGTCCGCACATCTGCAGGGACCCAACGCACCTTCTTGTTCGCCTCGTCGACAATGACAAACTGGATTTCATAAAGATATGCCAGCGCTGCGTCGAGCTCCTTCGTGTCCTGTGGGGGACTGATATCAGCAGACTGCTGGGCAGCGAGTTGCTCAATAATCTTCTTTCTAGACCAGCGATGGCCCTTCAACTCGGCCTCCACACGGACCTGTAGCGTAATGATTGTGTCACGGAGGATTGTTCTGCGAACAGGAGGCGTGCCGGCTCGGAACTCTGGATTCGTCTTCCAGAGAATTGCTGCGAGAGGTCCGGGGGGTTCCAAGGGTGTCGGTACCCATCCACACAAGGTTGCAGGAGCCTCCTCGTTTTCCTGGGTATCCGAATTCATTCGGATTGCAATGGGTTGAACGGTGGAATTCTGGGTTGGATTGGAAGCAAGGATACTGCGTAGGAGTGGATCCATGTGATGATACTAAATACGATTTCTTATATACATATAATGAGTCGTGTTTAGGTCTTGTGGTCCAGGACTATCGTAGACAATCCTGGGCTTTCCTCTCCTCCTCCTCACGGAGAGACTCCTCATTGCGGATAGTGCTGCAGAACTCTAGGTACTGCTTGATGGCGCTGAATGCGGCCGTGCTCACCTTGACTAGATCAAAAAAAATACCGTTGCAATTTTCACTGTAATCCACGGAATGCTCCTTCAGGATTTCTAGAATTTTTATGTGCTCGGTCTTGGAGAGTAACTTTAATTCCTCTAAACACTCTTTGCGCTCTTCATACTCTGCATGTGTTAATACAGAATCCATCTATTGATTAAAAACTCATTCCTGCAAGTTTCTTTGCCGCACGGTTACGCCGCCTCAATCGTATCCTCTTTGCTCTCCTCTTCCTCCTTGCCCTCCTCCTCTTCCTCCTCCTTGCCCTCCTCTTCCTCTTCGACCTCCTCTTCTTCCTCCTTGCCCTCTTCCTCCTCTTCCTCCTTGGCCTCCTCTTCCTCTTCTTCGACCTCCTTGCCCTCCTCCTGAACATTCGCCAGCCGCTTGGCTTTAGGAGCCTTCTTTGTTCCGTTAAAGAGTCCCACGCTCAAAATGTACTCGTCATTAATCTGAAATCGCGACTTTTTGATCTCGACAGACACCGTATCACCGACTTCAACTGCCTCAAACTCATCATTACCAATGTTGATATCTCTGGGAATAATGATACGAACAGCATCCTTGTAATTCACATACAGACCCATCTTGTTCTTGCGAATAACAGTTCCTTCAATGACAATTCCATCGGGAGGATTCAGCACGGAACCCTCGGCCTGCACGTGAAAGATGATATTCCCTGTAAAACGCCCCCTCTCCACGAGACCCATCGAGCGCGACAGAATCTTGACCGAGTCCGAAATAACGAATCCGTGTCTCGAACAATGACCCTCGAGCCGCTTCTTGCATTTCTCCTCCAACAGAGAATCGATTGTCTTAATCTCTGCTCGCAGATCACGAGGCGTTAGGGACACTTGTTCTTCAAATATTGCAGTATGTTCCATCCTTCTAGTTGTATATAGTATGTTCCTTAAGCACACTGTAATCAATTTTTACAAGAGGAGAGGCGCATTATTTCAGTTTGTGCTGCGATTTGATTGCAGAGACTGGCCGGTAAAAATAGCGCTTGCGTCCCTTTGCTTGTTCGAGCTTGTCGACCATACGTAGAATAATCTCTTTCAAAGCACACGCCTTGATAACATTCTGGAATTTACGTGTATCCAGTCGCAATTTTGCATACATCTTTCGGAATTCGAGTTCAGCGGCCGATGCCGTTTCACCGGTCGCCTTCTTCTTTTTGACATCTTTGGGCTCCACCTTGCGCTGTTCCTTTTCATTGAGAACTTCATCTGACAGGAGAAATGGAGGATATCCCAACTCACGGATCATCTCGCGAATTTCGCGCAGAGATTTCTTGTGAATTTCGATGCTGCTGACAATTTCACATTCACCTCCCTTCTCTGGTTTTATTCCAGGATCCACAGGACGATCACCCGTTTTAAACACCAGTCTGTTATCCTTAATTTTCGGAATAATGAATCCGTAAATTCTCCCCGTGGTGTTTCGATTCGCCTGCACGGTGTTGATTGGATCCGATGTATTCGACTCAAACAGCCGAACAATTGCCTCGCTACACCTCTCACCGCCGCAAACGTACTCAACACGCCCATTTCCAACTCCAACATACCGAAACGCCTCCGTTATTCCCTTCTTGACCACCTGTTCAGATGCGGCAAATCGCAGATTAATACCACGCTCTGGATTTGCGGCCAGAATCGCCTGCTGCTCTGTCGCCTTGAACGACCCGTCCCACAACATTTCAATCACTGTTGCGGCCAGCACCTTCAAATACTTTGCACGCGATTCCTCATCATACAGGGGGCTGCGCTGAATATGTTCAACCATCCACGATATCATCGCGAGGATGTTAAAATGCCGTTTAAACTCATCATCTACATAGCGCTGTTTGATACGTTCCAGAATATCCATCGGAATATCGAGTTCAGCTGTTCCATCACGAATCTGTTTGGCCCAGGCATCATAGGAATTCCATAAATCAAGTACCGCAGAGGGTTCCTGCGGCCTAGTCTCCTCCTCATCCCCTTCTTTCGACTCTTCTACGGGGGGAGGAGGAGGGGCGGAAATAGGTATCAGCGCCCCCTCGTACTCGTCCTTCCTCACGGGAACATCTGCCACGCGGAGTGCGAGCGGAATACGCACATCTGTTATGCGCAGAGGCTGAAAGAGGTAATAGGTGTTCCTGTAAATTATGTAGCCCTCCTGTCCATCAATTGTCAGGCGGAACGAGGTGTGCCCAACCACGTCGGCGAGAATTGTGCGAATTGCCATCTCTGGAATATCGGCCGCCCGCAATGTCTCAATCAAACTGTCGATCTGTATCATTGGCTGATCCTCCTTCTCGAACACGTGCTTCAAAATCTGCTTGATCTGGGATTCACGCCAGCGCATTGCATATTCGTCGTAGGATGACATATCAACCCGCGATTCCTTGATGATTTTCTTAATATCGACAGGTTTTGCGCAGGAATAGGAGCATTCCATCCAGTCACATATACTCGTCCCTGGAGTGTCATTGATGGATATGTTGGCACGTGCACCTCCCTGGGAATCCTCCAGCATAGGAATAGGTTGCATATCGCGAATGAAAATGGCGTTATGGTTTAAATTGCAGTCGAGGGCATAGCGTTTTATGACACGAGTGACACGACCGATTTGCATCGACTTCTGTAGGGCATTACGGTACATGTACATATCTGCTGTTTCGGACTGGCCATCCTTGTACGTGTTCAGGAGGAGATGAATTGTGCAATTCCGTTTTGCCTCTGGGAGAAGGCTATGGCTGCACGTACGTACGCCACGACCGAGCACCTGTTCCATCTTGTTCAGGTGAAACCAGCTGTCAAATACGTAAATTTCGCGGACAAATCGCAAGTCGATACCCTCGGATGCAACCTGTGAACCAATAATTACCTTGACCGTCTCTCCATCCTTGTTCTCTGCGCTGCGAGATGCTTGAATTGCGGCGGGATTATTGGGTGAAAAGGCCGCCTGGCCGGTCAGCAGGATGTACTTGGCCGGTTTGAACGTATGGGACTTTCCAATATGCATCTTTTCCCGCGCCTCACAGAGTGCGCATTGCCTGCCGCCCCCGTCGACAATTCCGTTGGAGAACAGGGGTTTATCGCGATTCCAGGGAGTGTATCCGTTCGCCTCGAGGGCAATTGCCATCGGAATCGCACCGGATCGAATGAACCGACTGTATATGAAGACTATTCCTTTCGTTTTGGGGATGCGATTGAGAATGAGGGCCGCTTTGGGGGAAGCGGCGGCGATGGTTTTCTTGGAGAGCCATGTGGTAGGTATACGACTCTTAAACTGGCTCAATGTACTCCCGTCCTTTATCTCTTCAAATGCTCCCTCGAATCCGGTTTCGCGGATGCGGGATGAAGCGGGCGCCGCCGCATCGTCTGATGGAAAGAGCCAATTCCCTGATTGCACCATTTCGTCGATACTGCGCACGCCGAGGCCCCCTGTCTCGGTCGCCTCGTCCGCAATGCTTCGGATGAGTTTGAGTTCATTTCCCTCGAAAGAAACGGGCACGAATGGAAGCTTCAGTAGAATATCGCGCTGGCGCGCGAGGATTTCTCGCAGGCGAGGGGGGACATCATCTCCCTGTGGAAATACTTCCTCGCCAACGGGACTCATCGTCGGCCAGGTAGTAAGAGTGGGGACGTTCTGCGGAGGGAGACGAACAGGGAAGGACAGAGGGTTTTCACCTCGCATGTAGCTTATGTAGGCGGATGCAATGGCGCCCAGCTTCTCCTCTCCCCCAGGGGCAAACTGTCCTACAGGTGTGAAGACGGCACGCTCCGATATAGGAACCTTCTTGTCGTTGAGCAGCAGGAGTTTTGCGAGGAAGAGAATTTCCTTGTAGGTGTTGTACATTGGTGTTCCAGTTAGGAGCATTAGCTTCATACCTTCTGCCGCATCGAGCACACGAAGGAGAGAGGGGGTCAGGCGCTTTCCAGCCTTTGCTTCTGACATCTCGACGTCTCCACCGGCTACGTCGATATTATCGTCGTCAGTTTCACCAGGAGTATCGCGAAGATTATGGGCCTCGTCGATAATTACCAGGCGACCGCTGAATTTACTACGAAGAACCTTAATTTCCTCCTGTTGCCTCCGTTCAGGTGGCAGGGATTTTGGAACAGTGTCAAGAATTTCCTGGATGTACCGGTGGAATTGGATGTATCCGAGAATTGTGTAGCGGGAATTCACCGACTGTGTTATACGACGGACAATGACGGATTTTTCCCGTTCGTATTCGCTCCCTGTTCGTTTGAGATAGGTGTTCCCAGTGCAGCCCTTCAGTGTGTTCGTCGCGAAATCTTCCGTCGCAATTGTCAGTGATTCCTCGTCGAAGATAGTGCGACGAAACCCGGGTTGAATATTCCTGGGCGCAACAATAATGACAGGGGTTCTGGGGAAGGCGCGTAATTGTTCCTCCGCGGTCGTTATGGCTGCGCAGGTTTTACCGACACCCACTCCGTGAAACAGAAGGGCAGATAGATATGGGCACTGGGGGGACATGAAGCGGCTGATGAATCGCTGAACGGGTGTCAATTCGAATTCTTGGTTGGAGTCACAGGGGTTATCGCCACGACGCTGCTGGTCGGCCACACTCTCCTGTAAATTCTCTGCAAATTCCTGTTTGTGCATAATTTTCTCGATGAATTGTGGATCATCCGTGTCTGGATAGAGGCCAGCATCGGCCTCCCACTGGGAGGAAGTGATCGATGGGAATAATTTACGGTCTTGAATTTCGGCGAACAGACTATCCTGCGTGGCAACCTCCGTTTCCACTGTAAATCTGTCGATTAATTCCTGATCTGCCAGCTCCTTGAAGCTTGTAGCCGCCATCTCTATTCTATGGAGCCTATTTTCGGGTAATTTTTCGCGCTGTGGCCCTAGAATCTTTTCCGGTGTATCTATCAATGGATGATCCACAACGGTTACGAGGAGAAACAGTCGTGATACCCTTGTTACCGAGCCTACAGGGTAAAACAAAACGGAATTTTGAAATGGTGGTCGCCCGATACGATGAATCTATCACCTGGACAAATGAGTATGCATTATTTCGAACAGTGTATAATAAGGGGAAAAATGATCTGGAATGTGATTCCATTCCGCTAGAGAACAAGGGTCATCTAGCGGATACGATTTTGCGACACATACTGCGAAATTACGATACTCTTGCAGATGTTACATTCTTTTGCCACGGGGCGATTAATTACAGGGGGGATCAGATAATCCGCGACGGCCCTGATTCCGATCAGCAGTGGTCGAATTATATTACGACTCATCCAAATAGTCTAGTGTATATATCTCGAGATGATTTGTTTCGTCGTGATGAAATAATTGGCGATTGTAAGGAAAAAGTGTCCGAGGTCTATTCCATGTTTTACGAAGGGCGCTACAGTAACAGCTTCCCTTGGGCGTGTGGCCTGTGGATATCTGTAGGACGGGATCGCATTCGTCAGCAGCCGCTGGAATTCTACAGGAAAATGCATCAATGGGTCCTATCACCCGAAAATGGCGAGGAACCCTCCCAAAAACTCTATCGCGACAGGGGGATGCATATTGAAAAATTCCTGCTAAAAGCATTCCTCGATAAAAAAAAAGAACCCACGTCGTTCGCTGGGGTCGTTAAGATCGACACACTATCTTTGTATAAATCGATACAAATCTTGTACCGTTTCATACACTACATATTATATGCACTTTGGATACAATTTAGGGCCGGTCTGGAGAGGGCAGTAATTGCGCAGGAGCCTGCTGACTCGAAGAAGCACCTCGCGCTTCTCCACATTATCCGAGCGAATAAGGGCTAGCCCATCCTCCAGAGAACACCACCGAATATCCCCAATTTCCCGCCGCATAATTGCACTCTCCATATTCAGGGCAACTTCCTTCTCCTCTGGAACATACATAATGTAGTATTTATGGCAATACTGGATATGATTGCTGCCGAAAAAGACTTCGCGAATCGGCTCCAGGTTTTTAATGGGAATGACGTCGCGCTCTGACACGCCCGTCTCCTCCCACAACTCACGGAGTGCACACGTATACTCTGTTTCGTGCGCATCCCGTCGACCCTTTGGAAATCCCCATTCAGGCAACTTCCAGGAAAAATGGACCTTGCGAATGATCTCCTCCAGACTTGGCGAGCCGGCCTTCAGAGCCTCGAACTTCTGCTTGGACTGCTCCCTCTCGTGGCGATAGGAATTCGAGCCGTCGATCGGTGTTCCCCACAGCTGCTCCCACAGCTCATCAAATGACAGCGATAGTATACGATTCTGTTCGTCTCCGGTCATACCGTGCACCTGTTGTGATATGTATTCAATATCGTGTAGTTTGTATTTTCCGAGCATAATATCAATAAATCCGAGACTGTCCTTTCGCTGAATAAGAAGATATTCGATTTTGGACTGCATCACAGAATCGAGCCCGTTGATGTTGGTATCCGACTGGAGAAGTCCTGCCGCCTGATTCCACCCACCCTTAACACGAAACAAGATGACGCCGAAACTGGTTATTGGTTGCTGGCACTGTTTGGTCGTATGACCAATATCCCCACAATTTGTACAGCGCATTTGGGTATGTTGTTTTATAGACATTCCCCGCCCCACTTCCTGATGTATCGAGTCTCTGTATGTTTAGACCTGCCGAATAAATCAATCAGTCTTAATAGTTCGCAATGAAAATACCACCGAGTGTTTGGGGTCCATTATTCTGGCATACTATACATATAACCGCCCTCGGCTACCCAAATTCTCCGACATATGCTGAAAAGAGGGCGGCCAAGGAATTCTACGAATCTCTCGCCCTCCTGATCCCCTGTCCTGTATGCCGTGAGCACTACCAGACCCACCTGCAGAAGATGCCATTAACGCCGCACCTGGACCGCCGTGACGATTTGTTTAAATGGACAGTGCAACTCCACAATGAAGTCAATGTGCTTTTGGGAAAACCCCGAGTTTTAGAGGCAGAGGCAATCCATTTCTATAAACGTCTCGGTGCTCGTGGAAAGTCCCCTGTCATACAACGCGAAACGCTGGACGAGCTCGATTTTCGTTCAATGGTCAAGGGTGGTTGCTTGGGTGCAGGGCTTGTCTTCACTGTTGGGGCATTATTATGGATATCGTCGAAGAACGGTGAGTAGTTTGAAACAACTTACGCTACCATAGTAGAATGTCTGATAGACAGAGATATGAGGAAATTCTGCGACAAATAGAACGCGGTAACTCATACAGGGGTCGGTCATACAGCAGATCATCTATCGCATCGTCTTTTTCGACGGTCAAAGGTGCAGCTGATACTCTATCGCGTGGTGTATTTTATTTAGCAGTAGGAGCACTTGTACTATTTGTCAGCCTTGTTTTTATAAATTACACAACGTATCCTATATTCTCATTTTCAGCTGGAGCTGATGGAATTGTCTCGATGCCCCTGCCATCCTCTGTCCAAACGATGAACGCATCCACGATTGCGCAGTATGACACGCCCCTGAAATTTAACGCAATGGTGGCGTACGGATATTCCTTATCGGTGGATGTGTATCTGCAGTCGGAATTTGCCATTAATGATACCTATCCTCGTGTTGTGCTGTATCGCGCTGCTACCCCGATAAATGCGCTGGCATTTCCATCGTCTGGAACACTCTCTAGTCTGCAGAATTTGATCCCTAATTCCAATATTATTGTGTACATTGATCCTCTCGTGAACAATCTCTATGTGATGATACAAACAGGGGATGGCACGTCGCAAACAACGAATGCAATAACGAACATCCCTATTCGTAGTCCATTTCGAATGACGATTGTCTTGGATAGCTCGTTCGTGGAAGTATACATTGACGGAAAAATGGAGCAAACAATGCCACTAAAGAATGCGCCGATTGCGACAGATCCCACGAATGCATTTTACGGGCCACCGCAACTTGTTGCATCGGCAATGAAGATTACCAATGTAAATTATTATTCAATGCTGCTGTCTCCGAAGACGATTCGTGTTCTTGCAACACAACCTGCGATAAATACTACGATTTTTACAGCATCATCATAACAAATCTAACACACGGAATAGCATGGATGAATACGGTCGTAGGATCCAACCTAGTTCCTCTAGGAGTATGTATATAATTGGAGGTATTGTAATCGTATTTGTATTTTTGATGGTCTACATATTTACGCGGAATGTTGCATCCGTGTCTCTCGTAAAGAATGGGCCATTTTCATTGACAAGCCCCAACTCTATTGTGTCTAGTTCCGATTTCGGGTCGATAACGGATGCGAACGGGTTTTTGAAGAACGGAACGGGTACATTCCAGTGCTTTGTGTATTTGGACACTCTATCACGATCAGGGGGGGCAGTTGGATGTGGACAGACGGGTGGACCGAAATGCTCTGGGTTTTTCGACCCGTGCGAATGCACAAACACCTCTGACTGCACGAACTGTAACCACATTGGATACAATAGTCTTGTCTCGCTCTACGGCGTATACACACTCGAGGTTTTGACAGCTCCCGATGCAAGTCGCCCAAGCTCTGTGTTAGCACAGCTATCTGTCAGGACTACCACACAGACAATGGGTGAGGTGACCAACTATATCGAGACGATTCCTCTGGCGCCTATACCAATGCAGAAGTGGACAATGATCACGATTGCGAAGGATGGTCGTCGTATTGATGTGTATTACAATGATCGGTTCGTTTCATCTTCGTCGCTCGATAATATGATTGTGGGTACGGGAGATGGGACAATTGTGGTCGCAGGTGATATTGGACTGTCTGGATCGATCGGTATCGTGCGGTTCGATAACGGTAGACTGCCAATCACAGCGGTTAGTAGGTTGTATTCCCAGCTGTCTGATACACGCGGGGCGCCGAATACAATTAGCGCAAATGTTAGTGGGCCAACTGTTTCTATGAGCGAGAACAGTGCGCCTTTCTATCAGCGCGTGTTGAGTGCACTCTGTTTAGATGGGTCGTGCTTGAAAGTCCCGCAAATACAAACACCTGTTATTGGGCAGCCGCTCACCACATTGCCGGCGTCTGCGACGACCCTTCCTCCGCCGTCTCCGATTTATCAATTGACGACGGAGTACGCATAGTATGCCCGAAGGGCATACTATGTATACGAGGCTACTCTATGCCTATGGGCATAGAGTAGCGAGTACGCTTGATCCCGCAGGGATCAAGCCTACGAGGGTTAATAATGCCTATGGGCATTATTAACCGAGTATGCCCTGAACGGCATACTATATTTTAGCACTAATGCATAGAAATGGATAGTACTCTTACAAATCCCCCAACTACAACAAGAAGAAGTATACTACTGACAATTATATTTGTAGCAGTATGCCTCGTAGCATTGTATTATCTATACAGGTTTCTGTATACTACGGCGTCAATTCAGAAAACTATAGTTATCGGCAGTGAAATCCCTGCAAATATTGTTCCCACGTCGCTGCCAGCAATCCCTGCATTGTACGAGGGAGGAGAATACACTGTTAGCGTATGGATCTATGTGAATAGCTACAATATTAATCGTAATAGTCGTAAACACGTGTTAGAAATCGGTGGAGCACAATTCTCAACCCTCCTAATTGCGCTCGGTGCTTTCAAAAACACAGTTGCAATACGCGTACATAGTGCAGATGCAGTTAGTTCCGTTGAAGGATACCAGGATTTTGTTCCATCAGGGCTGCTTGGGTTAGGTGGGCAATTTGATATCAATAGTGATGGCTACACGGATGCCTGTCCCAAGGGTAGTTTCAATATATACACAGGGCAAGAGTGTAAGCCTCATACGGGGGCAAGAGGGCCACCTGATAATTACCCATCCGATGTCCGTCCTAGGAATAATTCTGGGAACGCGCAACTGAAATCAATGGAAGAGCTACAGGCAAAGCTTCGAGCGCAGTATGTCAAGGGGCTGAATCCGGCACAAAGGGCAGAGTACGAAAAGATGTATCCCCTAGGGGCGAAGATTGCAAGTGGTAATACTGATCCAGCGTATGCATACAACGGAAACCCAATTACTGAATGGAAAGACTTGCAGATTAGCAATAGAAATCAAAACAGGGGTAATACTGGAGCGTCAGGAAACACCCGTGGTGAAGATACACAGCCAACCTCCACTGACACACCGAACTCGAGTGATTCTACTACAAATGGGTCACTGACTCGCGCGAATGTCGACAGCTTTTTCAAACCCCTCGCACTGGACGATTCTATTCTTACCACGAGCGCAAAGTGCGATCTTCCAGAGATTGACATGCAGCGTTGGACTCTGCTCACTGTTAATTTGAACGGTAGGACCACGGATGTATATCTCGATGGAAAACTGGCAAGGTCGTGTGTCAATAAATCCTATTACAAGGTTGATCCTACTGGGATTAAGATGAATGTATGTGATTATGGCGGTTTCGATGGATATCTGGCCGGTCTAAATGTCTACAGCTATTCTCTGACACCCAGTGATATATATAGTATATACGTTGGTGGTCCTTCGGCGAATGGTACGTCTGATATTTTCTCGTGGTTGTTCTCGCCATTCAGGAGGACGTAAGTCCTCGGCGCTTTCCGCCTGCAAGGTGGAAACAGGAGGACGTAAGTCCTCGGCGCTTTCCGCCTGCAAGGTGGAAACAGGAGGACATAGAACTTGAAGATATCTGATATAGTAGAAAGGACCGATGAACGGGAACACCGATTCAGCAAATGGAGTACAGCAAGTACTGACATCTGTTATCATTTTAACTGTTGTCTTTATTCTTGGATATTCTGCACAAATGTTTATGAGATTAACATCGAATTCATCTATCCGGTTTAGAACCCTTATGAATTACACTGCAAATACGGATGATGAAACAATTACACTTCAACAAGATTCAAACAAATATCCTGATGCATTCCCTATTGGGCTCTCGATTAATGAACGTACAGGAATTGAATTTGCATACTCCTTTTTCCTATATGTCAATCCAAAGACATTTACAGGTGAAGAATCTATTAAACACGTCTTCCACAAGGGATACACAACTCCTTGGCCATTAATGGGACCTGGTGTTTTTATGCTTGGTAACACGAATACAATGCGCGTGTTTATGAACACGTATTCCGATCCATATGCACATGTTGATATAACAAATATCCCGGTCCAAAAGTGGTTTCACGTTGTACTCAATTGTTATAAAAGTGGACTCGATGTCTATGTAAATGGAACACTTGCAAATCGCATTTCATTTAGCGGCGCGGTTCCGTACCAAAACTATCAGAATATTATCGTGTTTTCGAATTTGACTAGTAAAAGTTTACACGGGCCATTGATTGCGGCTCTTCCTTCAGATACCCCAACAATTAATGGAGCAATGTCTGGGCAAATAAGTTCACTTGCCTATGCCCGGTATGCTCTATCACTGTCCGAAATTCGCAAGATACATGGTGCTGGAAGATCGACGAAAACAAAGGCAGCGTCATCTGTCAATGACTCCTATCTTTCGGATGATTGGTGGGCTAATCAGAATATGCCGACGATTAGCTGAAGCTAATCCTGGGCATCTGGCGATGCCGACCATACACTAATGGAGACTACCGTCTCCATTAGTCTATACTGGGCTGCTTGCGCAGCCGACGATTAGCTGATTATACACTTACGTGTATACTACGCTGCTTCGCAGCTGAAGCTAATCCTGGGCATCTGGCGATACGCTTGTACACGACATAGACGCATGAAAGCTTAAAAAACCCCATAACGATAGTGTTAGGAGTTGAATGACTGGTGGAGGAATTTTAGTACTTGTCGCTTACGGTTCACAGAATGTTATCTTAAGCGGTAATCCTCAAATGACATATTACTACAAAATTTTCAAACGCTATTCTCATTTTTCGATGGAGAATGTAACAATTGCCCTCGACGGCCCCAACCAATTGTCGTTCGATCAGACAATTCAGCTACGAGCGAAAATTCAACGTGTAGGAGATCTGTTGTCCGATATGTATTTTAGTTTCCAAATTCCCGATATCTACAGTGCCTATCTCCCTGCAAGGGCCCCCCACCAATGTGAATTCCGATGGGCGAGGTACCTAGGAGCTGCCCTGATCAACAGTGCAGAATTCAGAGTCGGTGGACAGACAATTCAGCAATTCGACGGAACCTATCTAATGGCAAAGGCAATGCTCGAATATGATACAGATGCATTCCAGAAGTGGCAGATTCTTGTGGGAGATGTCCCAACGTTGAACAATCCTGCCCTCGGCGCCTATGCAGGTGGAACAACCCAGACAGGGTATCCCAATGTGGTAGAAGATCCTACACAGACAGCTTCAGGATCTGCACAACTCAATCGGCAGAGTATTCTAGGGCAGGATATTCACGTTCCACTGAATTTCTGGTTTACGGATGCAACCTCCCAGGCTTTACCGCTCGTGGGCATTCAGTACCAGGACTGTGAAATTTATTTGACACTGAATCCTATTAACACTCTGTACACTATCAATGATATCTCTGGATATCGTGTTGCCCCAGGAAATGCAATGAGTGCACGCGTATTTAATATCAACAATAATATCCCACAGTACGCCGCGTCCAATAATCCCCAAGACAATATCAACAATTTCCTTGTCGATATTGGTTATACCGTTCCTGCACTAAATACGTGGTTCTTGAATCCGAGAATCCAGTGCACGTTTGTGTATTTAGCGGAGGATGAGCGAAATGTCTTTGCCTCCAAACCGTTGTCGTATGTTTTACCACAGATTAGCTATATTCCGTACGATGGAATTATTCAGCGAACAACCTTCGATATTGATCTGCATAATCCCTTAACTCGTCTTATTTTCATTCCCAGGCGATCCGATTGGATTTACAGGAATGATATTTCTAATTTTACGAATTGGTACACCTATCCCTTCGCTCCGTTTAATTTAACTACATCGGCATCCCAAGGTCTCTGGGGGCAGATGAGTGGTAGACTAATTTTAAATTCACAGAAGGATATAATTCGACAGGTGAGAATTATATGCGATGGAAATGAAATTCAGGAGGCGAAGCCTGTTGATTTTTTTACGAAAATTACTCCCTACAGATACACATCTGGATTCACAAATGCTGAATTACCCTTCTATTCTTGGGCACTGACGAGTTCGAAAATTCAACCATCTGGATCTCTGAACGCAAGCCGTATTCGTAGCCTCCAAGTCGAAATTGATTTCTGGCCTCTCCCTGCGAGCACAACATACACGTATTCCCTGGGAATCTATGCAGAAAGTATCAATTTCTTCGTGGTTGCTTCCGGTAACGCCGGTCTCAAATACGCTCTGTGAGCTATGTGTGTATGCGTGTATGTACAAATCATAAACCTTAATAGATTCTGGTATGTCGACTGCAACAGCACCGACAACCGCTGCAACCGCTGCAGCTGCAGCAGCGCTAACAGCAGCGCCTACAGCAACAACACCAGTAGCAGCGCCAGCTGCAGTAACAGGAGCAGTAACAGCAGTCAAAACAGTTGTAGAAGCACCTGCAGAACCAGCACCCGTCATACAAACATCCTGGCTACAGTGGAGCTCCGATGTCGCAAACAAGGCACAAGCAACCTTTATTGCCGTTGTTATTTACGTATCGGCAGTCTTCGGTGCAATTATCGCAGCAAATTACGCGATAACGGAGGGACATCCGAGGCGATTTCTCGCATTCCTGTACGGATTTGCGTGGTACCCCTTTAGTTTAGGGTACGCGTTATATGACCCTCCAGAATGGTACGCAACTATCTATCCATTCGTTGAAGGTCCTCCTGGTCTTTTCTCTTACCCCAAACCCACTGTTACACCGGTATTCACAAAAATTAGGGGGGCAGGAACAAAAGGCAGTACGCCTCTGCGAATTATGAGTGGAATTCTCCTTCTATGTAATATGTACGTTGGAATAGTACTAATCAATACCCGATTTTTCACGTAACACATCTAAACGTTTCAGGCGTTTCTACTATAGAAATGGCCACGAAAAACATATCGGAACAAATGCGGAATTTCCCATTTGTTTCGGTAATTACTCCCACGTATAACAGGCGTCGTTTCATCCCCAATATTATCAAGGCCTTCCAGCAACAAAGGTACCCGCAAAATCGGATGGAATGGATTGTTCTCGACGACGGTTCGGACAAGGTGGAGGATCTGTTTCTGGCCGCCGCTATTCCCAATGTACGCTACATCTATGATCCTATCAAGAAAAACATCGGCGCAAAGCGGAATCGGCTGAACGCGGAGGCGAAGGGGGATATTATTGTGGCAATGGATGATGATGATTTCTATCCGCCAGAGCGAGTTGCACACGTGGTTACGAAATTCAAACTCTACCCCCAAATTCAGCTCGCAGGATCCTCGGAAATTTACATGTATTACACGGACATCAAGACAATTTACAAGCTCGGTCCATACAATCAGAACCACGCGACGAATGGTACAATGGCCTGGAGGCGTGAGTATTCCCAGAATCATCTGTACGATGAGACCGTGACTCACGCAGAGGAGAAGTCATTCCTGGAGAGCTACAGGCATCCGATGATTCAGCTCGATCCGATGAAGGTTATGCTCGTCCTCTCACACTCTGAAAACACGTTTAACAAGAAGAAAATGCGCGACGATCCGCAGAATCCCTTCGTCAAAAAAACATCGCTGAAACTTCGTGATTTTATAAAAGATCAGGCTCTACGGAAATTTTACACGGAGTTGCCATAGCTTAAACCGAATGGCACACGCAAGAGTATAGATGAGTAGTGCAAAAGATTACATACGATCTTTACATACTGTACATCTAAATAGTTTAACGGCATCATCGTCGACTGTCGAGGTTCCACCGAACACGATTAAGATACCGATGCATCCCCATCAGAAAGCGGTTCTGGCGCAGATGGAGGCGTTCGAGCAGGGGTTTCCACGGGGAAAACTGATTGATAAGGAGCGTGTCTATTCCAATTATGCAATTCTGGGTGACTCTGTTGGTGTAGGGAAGAGTCTGATGATTCTGGGGCATATTGCGCGTATGACCGAGATGCCAGATATTCGTACATATTCCACATGTGCCCCGTCACAGACATCTACAATGTTCAGTGTAAAGTCACACGCCTACACTGACCTGTCAGAGGTTGGATGTCTCATCATTGTTCCCCACACCCTGTTTCGCCAGTGGTCAACCTATATTCAGAAGCAGACCACTCTGACGAATTTCTGTGTAAGTAAGGTGAGTCAGGTGGAGTCAGAATCCTTCGAAAAATGGGTGAGGGAGGCCCAGGTGGTTCTCATTTCCAATACGCTCGCGAAACAGTTTATGCCGCGCTGCCACGGCCTCGGACTTCGTTGGAAGCGCCTGTTTATTGACGAGGCCGATACGATTCATTTGACATCTGGCCAGACGTTATGCAGGGCGCGATTCACCTGGTTTGTAACTGCTTCTTGGACCAATATGATATACTTAAATACAAATATGTACATTGATAAAAATTATATTACACAGACTATATTCAGCGATACAACCGAGTATCCCCACCTGAAAGAACATTTTAAATCACGCATCAACACGAATATGTATTACTATATTGAACATTTCCACATAAAATCATATTCCCTCTTTCGTGATATTATAAATGCTTCTCACCCCTTTCGCTCGCACCTAGTGATACGATGTTCGGATGAGTACATTCAAACATCGATTTCACTCCCGCCTCTCATACGCTCCATCGTTCAATGCAAGGCACCAATCAGTCACCAGATTATTCGCGATGCGATAACTCCCGATATTCAGCAGAAGTTGAATGCGGGGGATGTTGTAGGGGCACTCGAAGGCCTGGGAGTGAAGGGAACTGATACGCGAACATTGATTGAGGCAGTGACTGCGAATTTACAGAAGGAATTGGTGCGGCTGAAAAAGATATATGATTTTAAGGAGTCGCTGGAGTATTCCACTGCGGCGGCCAAGACGACGGCGCTGGAGTCCCTGCAGGATAAAATAAATAAGACGACGGTATCCATTCAAGCAATTCAGGAGCGGATTGAGAGCGCCCAGTCGGATATTTGCCCGATTTGTTATGATGAGCCGACGAATTCCATCGTAACACCCTGCTGTGCGCGTTTCTTTTGCGGAGGGTGCCTCTTAACAAGTATGTCGATGAATCCTCATTGCCCGCTGTGTAGGGCATCTATTAGTCCATCATCGTGCACGAAGATTGTGACGACTGCCGATATGAACACGATTGTCGCGGGGGCTTCACAGACTCCAGAGCTCGAAAAGAAGCAGGATGCTTTACTGCGGATTTTGCAGGAAAATCCCCAGGGCCGCTTTCTTGTCTTTAGCCGGTATGATAATCCGTTTGAGAGTCTGGAGACTACGATGGATTCCATGGGTATCAAGGTGAAGCAGCTGAAGGGAAACAAGGATGCGATTGCGGCCACGCTGCGTTCCTTTGAGTCTGGTGCCTTACGCTGCCTGCTTCTCAACTCGGAGTTTGCAGGATCTGGGCTCAATATCACTGCTGCGACCCACGTGATTCTTCTTCACGCAATGTCACGCGAGGAGGAGAAGCAGATTTTGGGAAGGGCGTACAGGATTGGACGGGAAGGCCCGTTACAGTACATTAAGCTTCTTCACAACGGCGAAGAAAGCTATGCGGATGAAACACACTCTATGGGGGCGCATTGATAGCCTGCACTAGGCCCACGAGTGGTTCTCCGCGTATACTGGCTTTTTCGAAGGCGACGTACAATTCTAATTTTGATCCTTCGAGGATCCTTAATTTTTTGCAGAAAGTATTGCTAAATAGTTTCTGGAGGAGTTTAATTGTAGTTTTCATCCAGACATTTGGATGAATTATATGAATTGTCAGAAGTGTGTGAGGGTGTCCTTCTGTTAGGATCGTTGCCAGCTTTCGGGTGTATTCGAAGGATGAAAGGTGTTTTATTTGCATGTTCGCGCAGTCGAAAATCCAGACCCAGCGTTTCCCTTTCATGGAATCGAAATGTTTCTTGAAATTCTGTATGTTTTCCTCGGACTCTTTATATTCCAGGGCTCTCGCGGGAGACGTGTAAATATAATGAACATCTTCATTCGATCCGAGATAGGTAAAACTGTGTGAGTTCGGATTCTTGGCACAGAGGCTGCATTCGGAGTGCAGCAACATTTCTATGGGGTCTGGTATTTCGTTGGCGTATTAATCGCATAGTTATCCGGTATGTTTGGTCGAACAACTCAACTTACCCTAGTATCCTTGAGGACATGCGTCTATACCGAGAGTTGTCAGGAAGGCAGTTTGCGAACCGAACAAATAGTGTAGAATTTCGCCCCCAACAAACCAGCCGATCAGGGAATACAGAAATGAAACCTGAAAAATAAAGGATGTTACAATTGCAAGAAATATTGTTCCAATTGTATCATTTAGAGCGTATCCGAAGATACGAGTTGAGTGGAACCCTTGTCCAGGGTGTCCGAAGATATAGCGCATAGGACAACTCATTTATACAGAGTCGCTATTTTTAGACTGCCCTGTATCATGAATTTTATGCATCAAATGTTGGAGGCTAATTGCGTTGAACCTCTTAATTTTATCCACCTTCAAATTCCCCGCCTGAATTTCACTCTCTGCATACATTGCTGCGAGACGGATGGGGACACCGCGCCTCTCGGAAATATCACACAGGAGTTTCCAGGCGTTAAACATTGCAGATTGTTTTGTTAGGACAGGGGTGTACCGAAAATCCTTCGATTCGAGTGGAACCGCCTTGGGAGGAAGAGGCGCCTCCTGTGCGAGTCGCTGATTCATTGTTTTCAGTTTGAGGCGGAGAGATACTGGCAGAATCGTCCAACATTGGTAGAAAAAGGCCCAGAAGTCACCCTGGTCGCTCGTCTTGTAGGCGTCAAAGAGGGATAAGTACATTTCCCAGGCAGCCTCTGTGTTTCCCATCGATGCCTCAATTCGTTCAGGGATGTTTTCCAGGCAAATTAGACTGGCTAAATTCCCCTCGTTATTTTCAATATCAAAATCGAGAAGAGGATCCCAGTCACCCCAGAGAGTCCACTCGGCAACAGGGAGAACTCCATCCGGAATTTCCACCGTTTCGTGGGGAAATTCAAGCCCTGCAATTTGCCGCTTGAGTGAACGGAGATCTCCGTTGTAGGTGGGAGGAATTGGGCTATCGAGCCATTTCGTCAGAATTTCAGGGGCGACGGATCTAATTTCAAATGTCAGGCAGACTTTTGCAATTTGCTGGAGAGTTCGGGAATCGATGGAATTGCTGATTAAAATTAGGGGCCGCCCCTGGCTAACTTCGGCGTTTCGCAGGTAGGTGTGTAATTCACTCAATCCACCACGTTCTCCATTACTCAATCCATCAATTTCGTCGAGAAGAACACCGATGCCACCTTTTTTCCCGGATTCCATCATCTGCACAATTCCACCTTCACGGAGGAGGGGGAGAATTGTCTTCTTGAAGGATGTTCCACTGCGGGTGTGGCTGGCGTTAAATTCAATGGGGCGGAGGCCGAATTGTTCGAACACTCTGTAGGCGAGTGTCGTTTTTCCAACACCTGGTGGACCGAGAAGGAGTACTGCTGGCTGTTTCCTGTTTTCGAGCCAATCTAGAATTGCATTTTCAACGTCTGGATGTAAACAGACCGTCTCCTCCTTCATCTGGTGTGTTCGTACAGATGTTCTTAAAGCACTGTTAGGGTAAGTTGAGTTGTTCGAACATCTCAAACATACCGGATGCTATTTAGCCACAGCAGCCGTTGCAGGAGGAAAGGGGGGCTTGCCCCCCTGGCAAATTATCCCATCCCACACGCCCTCCCATGTAACTCCCTTCTCCTTACATTGATCACAGAGTGCCTGGACAGCGAGAGGCGTACCCTGGCTATCCGTCAGGGGGAAGGTGAAGGATGGATCTGTCTGTGTCCCTGTCCATTTCTTCATTAATCCATCCTTGGAAACACCGACGGGATCGACGCAAAACGGCGCCCCGTTGATTCGGAAGAGAGATAAGTAATCAGGGCAGAATTGTATGCTGGGTGGCCAGGCCCCTCCCCGCGGCCCCTGAATAATAGATTCGCCTGATGGGGTAAACCACATCATTCCAAAATAGATCGATAATCCCAGAAATCCACCGGATAATAGCATTGCCTGGACTTGATATCCTGCATTCGAATAAATGTAATAACTCCCTGCTATTGCACAGATTGATATAAGAACGTATGCAACAAATGAATAGTTCATCTCTACTATGGTACCGGATAATGCTGTTATTTTAATGCACTAGAAGTGCGTTGAAATAAAAGTGTATATCATTACTATTCCATTTACCGGCCAAAGCGGGCCAGAGGGGCAGCGTTGGCAACACCGTCAAAGCCAAGCTCAACGTAGCCAGTCAGGTAGTCCTCGCCAAAGGGGGTTGTTCCACTCCTGCCTCCCACACCCTGTGTAGTAGAATATGCACCTCCGTTCAGCTGCAGCTGCACCTTGCGGAAGCTACGGTTAGAAGACACATATGTCTTACCGAGGTCGCGGAAGATTGCAGTACCAATAGTGGACATACTGGACTGATAGCTGCCCTGGGTTAAAGTAGAGGTGGTTGCTGCCCACAGTGCAATCTGCAGCGCACCAGTAGTAGGGTTCAGGGCACTCACCTTGTCTCCCATAGCACCCACGTTGATGAAGTAGCCGAGGTCATTGTGGTTCTGGCGGGTGTTGGTCTGCAGGCTGGTCATTTGTATACCTGTTCATTAGAAAAATAATTCAGGGAATTGGAATTTAAAAGCCGGAATAAAGGACAACCTTCTTTTTAGTAGTAACCGGTAGTATGCCTTCCCCAGACTTTCAGTTACCAAATACTGCAAACACCCCTGCCGGACAAAATGGACGCATCGTTTTTAGAGACGATGAAGACACAATGCCCGTACTTCCCGGATTTCTACCGGATGTAGCTGTCGAGAAGAACTTTCAGACCGACATGCTCCGGGGAAACTGGGAGAAATCGGCAGTCAGCCAGGTCTTCTTTTCTGCCGAGAATGTCGAACAGATCCAGAACAACATCCGTAAGGAGGTCTATGAACGTAGCCAGCCGAAGGGATACGTGATAGACAAACAATCCATCGAAGAACTGAAGATCATTAT
>Ga0114968_10000553_pt1 | contig 27648 bp, 23 predicted proteins | sample M_130807_EF_Meta_FD_87020 | JGI IMG/M metagenome (GOLD analysis project Ga0114968, IMG submission 87020) | Freshwater microbial communities from Lake Montjoie, Canada to study carbon cycling - M_130807_EF_MetaG | ecosystem: Environmental > Aquatic > Freshwater > Lake | place: Lake Montjoie... | reverse complement strand
TTGTTTTTCAAGTTCATCCAAAAATGATATAAGTGATGCCAAGGTAGTTCCCTGGAAATTTATTCCTAGCCTTGAAAGTGCCTCTCGAACTCCATCTAAATTAATATTATTATAAGATTCTGAGCCAGTTTTAATAAAGGTTTCTAAATATGCTAAAATTATTTCATCATCTAACTCTGAAATTTTAGCATTACTATGTTTTTCAGCGTAAGAGAATAAGTTAGGAAAATTTCTTTTCAGAATTAGAGAAACCCCACTTCTAATTCTTCCAATACGTGATAAAGTTTCTGCATGTTTTGAAGCCATGTCAGATAAAGAAGACTGACTAGACTCATACATCCTTTTATAGTTTATTTCATCGTAGTTACTCATTATTAAGCTCCTCTAATGAAATTCCATATTTATTAGTAAAGTTTCCAAGTTCAGTGGCGGCATTTTTGTTATTATCATTTGACTTGTTTATATAATTAATTATATTGGAGATATTCTTATCATCATGAGCAGCAATCTCATTTTCTAGGTATTTAGAGGCTGTAATTTGATTTACCAATGCATTGATTAATAAATCTCTAGTGGCAGCTAGTTCATCGTACGAATATTTTCTTGAACTTAGCCTAGTTATAAGATTCTTATCATTATTAATTATATCAGTAAGCCCCCCTTGGTTTGCACTAATAAACGAGGTTTCGTTTTGAAGAAAATTTGTATTATTTTGTACTTCATACATTTTTGATAAAAGAAATTTAGATTCATTATAGATGTAAGCAGTTTTCGAGTATCTAAGATAGACCTTATCTCCGATGGTCACTTGAGATGTTAACCCTAAACTTGTAAAAATCAGGATAACTACTGTTATAATACTAAGCATATACTTTGAAACTTTTAGTTTTTTTGCTAACAATATTAGTGCAAGTATATATAAAGTAAACCCGGCGACAAAGAATAGTAAATCAAAATTGGTGGCAAAAGGTGAAAACTGCATAGTAATAGTAAGAATAGTACTGGAGATTACTAGTAAGCTAATTTTGCTAACCTTAAACAACGTATGTAAATACTTCTTATTTTCACTTCCATCTTTTAGTGGCTTGATAGTAATCTCAGGCGCATACTCAGTATTGTTTTGGAAAGTGGAGTACTTTCGTGACGAGTTCTCCATCCTATCTTTCCAGAGATTTACTTTATTTTTGGAATCCTTTCTTTTCTTAAAATTTCTGTATTTTTTACTCATAGTCAGCCTCCTTACTAGAGAAATATTCCATGTAGGGAGACTTACCATTAGCATGAACAACCGCATTTTTGAATATTTCAGAAGAATCGTTTTTTTCAAATTTAACAAAAGACCAATTAGTAAGCAGTAGAGGATTTTGAGCCTCAAATACACTTTTTAAAGTAGAAACTGAAATAAGGATTTGGTTGTCTGGTATCTTATCTTGATTCTCTTGAGCCCAAGTTGCATACGCTTCAATTAGTTCAATGTAAACCCTAGCTCTAGTTTGTGAATCAACAACGAACCTTAGATTAACCTTCTCGCTTGAGGTACAATTTAAAGCAACCCAACCTAAAAATTTTTCTATATGATCCCAGCCATCTCTTCTACTTTGAAAACGTTCATATTCCAGAATTGTTTTAACTGGCGTATTAGTCGAATCGATTTCAAATATCTCTGCATCTGGTTGGTAAAAAATACTTTCGTCACCATATTTTGAAAATACGTAAGGATAAGAATTTCTGGATATTGGCAAAGAAATTCTAGGCTCAGTAATAAAGTCCCCTGTTACTAAGTAATTTTTACTTACAATGAATTTTGCTAATATTTTTTGACAATTAATATCGTGGTCATAATCAGTGGCCCCATTAATTCCAATCTTATAAGGGTCAATATCTTCAAGGTATCTTGTTCTTTTTAAACGATAAGCATTAGTAATATCACTAGGCATGCTATCAGGAAATGCTTTCGCTATGTTAATTATTTGAGTTGATAGCAACCTAGTAACTCTATAATGAGCAGGTATTACTTCTCTTGTGTCGGGGAATTTTATTTCCAACTCTTTTATGTAACCATCCTGTTTAAACTTACTTACCCACCAGCGAGCTGTGCGTTCAGGGATGTCAATCCCTTCGCTTGCACCTGGAATAGATTGACCCACGCTAGCAAAATTCTTATCGACGTCAAATGAAATAAGCAACGCCAACACTTGTTCAACGTTGTCGTTTGTGAGTCTGTAATACTGATCTGTTAAGACTCGAATGTCAGTTGTAGCTTCTTTAGTTAGTCTTTTACCTTTCTGGGTAATTTTGTATCGTGAAAGCGGCTTGGAAGCGCTACTAGCTAAAGTTGATGTTCTCATATTAATAATAATTGCTTCTTGAAAATCAATAAATCCTAAATTATGTAAACGTTCCAGCGCTTTAAGTGTTCCTGGATTTCGTAAATTCCAACTTTCAATCAAGGGTTGATAGGCTCTTGGGACAGAGTACAGTAGTCTCAGCGCATCAGAAGCCCAACTCTCGCCTTTATCAAAACCGAAAGTTTCAGAACGATGAAAGAAGTTGCTAGAACTCATTAAAATTACTATGACGGCAAACTACTAAACGGCAAACTAATGAATCAATTTAATCTTCGGTAGTAAATAGATGTAGAATTACGATATCTTTTAATATTTTTAATCAAAGAAACCCCATTTTTGGGATCAGCTACAATAATTAGGTTCCTTTCTACATCAAATATAATGCCTATAGATTCAATCTCATTATTTGTAGCAAATACAATTAGGTCCCCTGGGATAGTGTTGCTTTTCTCAATTTTCGTAGATGCATCGTACATATCTCTCAAGGTTTTATTTAACAATTTTGGCATCTTGAAAGCATTAGCAATAAGTGAAATCTCATCATAGCTTTCCTCGTTTTTACTATCGGCCAAGTAGGGCTTACCATAATTATTTAAAGCATAAATAACTTGAACCGGTAAATCATCACTGATTTTTTTCATATTTTTTCTTAGGCTAGAATTATTATTGCATTTTTTCTTGTATCCTAGAGTATAGCCTTTCTCAAATACTCCAAAATCGCAGTTGAACCAAAGTTGGACCGCAACATTAGCGTTAGTTCTTGGGTCTAACAATCTTTCAGCTAACAATGTAAATTCTATCCCAGAATCGCCAGATATTTCTAAATATGCATTTTTTGTGGCTTCGTTAAGAGTTAATCCAAAAAGTCCTACTAGATCTTCGTGTTTAGTATTTTTTACAGCCTTAAATGAAGAATCTAAACCGCTTGTTTGCCTTGCTATTGTAATAGCTGTATCCCATACTTCGACGGGGAATGCGTTTCTAATAACTCGAATTGGGCTGGTAGTATCTGTAATGAGTCTTGTCGATTGAGTGGGTATACCTAATTGCATATGCCACATCTCGCGCCAACGACCCCCGTCTCTTGCTTTAGGGCACTCGATAACAGGGGATGAATTCAAAGGCTCCAATGCAACTCCTGAGGGAATTGCGTCTTTGAAACAATAAAAAACAAAACCGTAGGTGTTAGCTCGGTTGATAGGAACTTGTGCACCTGGGCATCTAGTAGTGTTACCATTGGCATATTCCAGAAAGTCAAGTTCTTCAGGGAAAGAGGTATACTGTTTGCTACCTTCATTGTAGCATCCAACAATGTTATGCAAGAATTTAAGAGCTTTAACCGTTTGTGCATTAGCAAAACCTACGTTAACATCTACTGCTAGGCCTTTTTCATGAGGCGAGCCACCACTCCAGAAACCGCCACCAAGATTGGTTGCAGGCATAGCGGCTATATCTCCCTTATCTTTACGAAGCTTAATCTGCTCCACGTTATTTCTATAAGCTGATGTTATGACCAAATTAACATGAGCCATTTCAGCAGCCCTACAAAGAGGTTCCCATGCTGCTACAACAGCAGATCTAGACTTAAACGACGAGTTAGCAGGGGTGCCACAAGTAGAAAAATTTAATTTCTCAAAGTTTGAGCTCCACTTATTTATAGGTGAAGTCCCAGAGAAAGTGTGATCTCTTAAGTAGGTTACCCCGATTGGTTGGCCTTGGCTTAATCCGGAACCATCATCCCCGTCAAATAGACCACCGTACTCAATTGCAATAGTTATGATGGCATTAATTATAGGATTCCCATAACCAACGCTAGCCTCAGTCGGAGCTGGATAGTTCACGAATGTGTTTGAAATTGAGAGCCTATTTACCGATGAATCTTTTCCATATACTGGTTCAGAGTAGGCTTTGGTGTTAATCGTAGCTAAATAATCGATAAATGTCAAGATGTTTGCATCATCAACCTCAGTTAAACCAAAATTCTCCGTACCAGTATTATGAATGATTGACAGCTCATCTGAAAGTAACATTACGAGTGTATCTATTTTTAAATTCTTTTTATTGGATATACAAGATTTTTCATTTTGAGGCGAAGTTGGTGATTTTGTGATAAGATTATCAAGTTTTGTATATATTTCTTTCTGACTTTTATTTGCAAAGATTGTATTATCTTTGACTATGGTGGTTAACCAATTATCAGTATACGCGATACAAGCAAGCTTAAATATTTGTTTTAAATGCGGACCTTGCTCATAAAATAAATTTTGATTCGCTTGGTCACCCAATGCTCCAGTTATAGAAGTCCACCCTACGGTGAGGGGTTGATATTTACCAAGTGTTGTGGACCGAGAAGCGATTGAAGATTTCTCTCCGTTGATAACAATTTTAGCCGCGGTAGCTATATTTTGATTAATGTCACAACGGTTAATAGAGTATTTTTTTTCTTGCTGGCGAGAAAGAGGGAATATTCCAGTAATTTCATTTTTATTTGAACAATCCGAGTTATCCCACTGAGAAAAGTTATAAGAAACAGAGAGAGCCTCATCAATTAGGGTGGTTTTTTGGTTATTTAACCCAAGTTCAAGATAAGAATTAGAACCATCAGGGTTACTTACAAGATCATAGAGAAGATAAACTCTACTTTTAAGAATCTCACAACTCCAAATTTCAGAAACTCTCTGATAAAAAGACTCCGAAGTGTTCATGTCGGCACAATCTGTTGAAGCGTTATCAGGATACCCTAGGTAAGGAGTCACTTCATTTAGTACCTCTTGCCAAAACAATATACTAGTATCTTTATCCTGCCCATAACCTGCTGGTCTTGCGGCAGAGACTTTATCCATAGCCGTAAAAAGAAGATCTGTAATTATTTCTAATGACCCATCCAAAGTTTCCGGTTCGCCTGAATTCTTGTAGGCAGAAGGAAGAAGCAGAAATGGACCCTTAGCCTCATCTACCTCTAAACCTATCTGAGGAGAGGGACCGCATTTTCCACCGACGCATTTGTATACAGAACCATCAATCTTCTTACTAACCGAGTTTAGAGCGCTTGGGCCGACATAGGATGTTCCAGGAGTACTGCTGGGAACACCTGTCCTGTTTTTTATACGTTTAGTTGCTATATCTTCTTCAACAAACCCTTTATCATTTCTAATAATATTATCGTAAGGACTTATTCTTCCATTATCTGTTTGCATTTTTCCGATTGCCGCATAAATAGTCCAAGGAACTCCTGAGATTTGACTATAGCTATTATAAGCTTCAAAATAAGGCTCTGGGATATCATTTGCTAATTCACTTTTTTTAATATCAGGTGAACCGAACCCGCCGAAACCTATTGCTCCAATAATAATTAGCGAAATTGTTAAAAAGAGGGAAACTCCTGCAATAAGATAAAGTTTTACCCCTTTAAGCGCCAATTTACCCAAAGGTTTAGCGATAATTTTAGAAAGAACGGGTGGAACGCCTACGGAGGCCAACCCAACTTGTATTGCTTTTTGAGAAGCAAACTCTGCAGCTGATTTACCACCTTCTTTTATACCATTTTTTCTTAAATCTCTAATTGTATTAACGGTACCGGAATTTTTACCCATATACTTATCGGCGAATGAATTTTTAAGCTCTGATATGCTTTTTGGAGTACTAGGAAGTTTATCCTCAGCCATTCTATACCCCTTGATTTAAGTCAGAAGGGAAAAGCCAAGAACCATTATCTTTGGTGAGTCTTACCGTGATATTAGTCCGAATATTTGTTTTTGAGTTAGGATTTTCATTGATTAATACTGTAAAAGTAGCATCGTTACCTGTGTAACTATTTAAGTATATCTTATCAAATGTAGAATCAGATGCTATGTTATAAAGTGGAGCAACATCTCCAATGGGAATAGGCACATTACTGAAGTCACCGCTTACTATTGATTTAGATACCATTAAAGCTACCGCTAGTGCCTGGCTACTGATTTTTTCAGTCCCGCCGGAATAGGTAAGGACATTAATTAGTTTATCGGTGTAACTAGGTTCAGTATTAGCAGGTGCTTCAGTAGCGAGCGTAGATAAAACATTCTTATTGCTATCTATAGGTTTAGAAGTACCTCCCGGAAGAATTAAATTAATAATAATAACCACAGCTACAATCAATCCCAAAATATATGCTAAAAAACGATACCAATCTGGAAGGTTAGGTCTTCTTTTTATAAAGAGATCAAAGCTATTTACTTTCAGTTTAGCCATTTAGTAATCCCCCGGAACTAATGAATCCTTTGACCCGCTTTGATGCTGATACCATTTTTTTACTAGTATTACTACTTTCAATTTTTGTAGTGTAACTAAGTTTTGCTTTTTCAGAAATCTGATAATTTTCATATTGCTTACTAGCGATTAAATTTGATTGGTTAACATCATTTTTTTTGCTCGATATGGTTCTTTCGATGGATTTGTATACCTCTTCAAAATCATTTTCAAAATTATTTACGTTTAGTGAAGACAGTATCTTACCTATTTCTTCTGTCTGCAAACGTTCATAGTCCAAAGCCTCTTTTTGTAGATTATCAGCTAATTTTGTAAGTTCTGCTTTTTCTTGATCGCTGGCGCTAGCATATTTATCTCCAGCAACATAGGATAGTGCATTACATTCAGCCAACTTCTTTTCTGTTAATTCTTTAACTGTAGATTCAAGAATTGATCCCATTCTATTTGTTGCATCTTTTACTAATTTTTCTTTTTCTGCAGAAGAGAGGCCAGTAAAATTTGTGCCTTTGACATTTTCTAAAACTCCAGGAGCCTCAACATCAAAGTTTGTAACTGCAAGATTTTGGGTTAACGACGATACAGCCGCAGCAACTTGACTTTCCAAAAATCCTTTTGTGGTACTTAACATAAGAGCATTTTGCTTAGCAATTTTCTCATCATGTAGCTTGGAGTATTGAACTGATTGCGCTCGTGCTTTTCCAGATACATCAATTTTATAATTTTGCAACATTGATGTATCACCTGACATAGCAAGCGCAATGTCACTATCATTAATATTAAACTTTTCGATACAGTCAACGTAAGCATTCGTTTCAGGATTATACATGCCTGCAGATTCTAATGCTAAATGAACTCTAGCAGAGTATGCATCGTCGCTCTCACCGCTTAAGCGCTGTTTGTCTTTGTCAGAGAGATAATGCATAGGATTTCTAAGTATATCTTTATTTGAATCAAAATCATTACCTAATTTAGCAAATCCCATGTCAGAGGTACTTAAACCAACAAGAGGAGGTAGTCCGTTAGTTGGGACAATTATATTATCGCTTGAGATACCGTACTCTTGACCTAGACCTTTACGAGTTGCCTCAACATCCAACTCTGTCATATCCTCTAGCCCACCAGAACCTATCATTTTTGATACCATCATCTCTTGATGCTGAGCCGCTAATTGCTGCTTTTCATTGTAACCCTGCAACGAATCCTGTTGCGCCATTAGTGAATTTTTACGTATTTCATGAGAATTAGCAACTTCCGTAGCACCTTCACCGCGAGCGAAGGATTTCTTTATATTACTAAGTTTATTGGCCCCCTCATTCCCTGATAGGATGCCGTTAGCCACATTACGATCAGTTAGGCTCGAAGCTTTCATTTTAACGGCACCACCAAAAAAAGCATTCGGATTTCCGTTAGCGATCCCTACGGCTACATCGTTATCGATATTTTTATTTTTTTCCTTCATTTTCAATATTGCTGCTTTAGCTTTGCTTATACTTTTACTATTATCTTTAAAAGTTTTTAAATCACCTGTTAATTTACCTTTAACATCTGATCCATGTTTTAATGCTTTCTGTCCAGCTTTATAGGGATTAGCTGCACTTCTGCCTAGAAACTTAGTTGCTTTAGTTACATTTCCTTCTGCTAAAGCTGTGCCAATGTCACCTTTACCTAATTTATTCCCTAGTTTGTTTCCATGCTTTTTTAAACCACCGTCAAAACCACTTGCTAGTTTATCGCCCATCTGGCTATCGCCACCAATCTTAGCGGCTCCTGCAACCCCACTCATTAAAGCGCCAGAGAGAGTTAACATTTTGTCTAAACCTAGGAAACCCATTAATTTCTTAACTAAAAACCCAGAGAGTACCGGTGAGAATGCTAGTAAAAATAATTTCATTTCATGCTCCTATCGAATCGATTATATTACTTACTATTGTGGATGCTTGAATAATCAAAAGCATGGTAAGCAAAAGTATAAATTTACTCGTCATGAAGCCGAAAGTCAGCTTTAAAAGTTTCATCCCGAGAACGCTCTTTCCATCACCATCTCTAGTCTTGAATGGTACTGCGATGATAAATAAGGTAACAGGTAACCAGATTAACAGCAGAACGAGCCCTACTTGAGCCACTACGGCCCCAAGAGAGACTAAACCAAGGACAAATGCCATTGCTGTTGCTGCGGCCATAGCAATCAAGCCAAGTAGAACTCTATCCCATACTCGGTCATTTCTGTAGGTACTGACTACGGCCTTAGCATTCATTAAGGATTTAGTAGTTACAACAGAGTTAGAATCAAGTTTACTAGTAGCTACATTATAGTCGTTACCTAGATCACCTAGTTTCCCCCAGTTTAAGAAGTCATACCCCCCGTCAGAACCATTTATCCAATCCCCTTTAAGCCAACCGGCGCAGTTAGTCCCATTGTCATCACTTCCTGAACTCCATAGTAATTCCCATGATTTCTGGGTTTTATCATCTGGGTTGCCCTGGCATGCAATCCAAGGATAAAAAGGGAAACCGTTGCTAGCGGAACCACCAGTTATTGAAGAGTAGGCCTTTTCAGATTCGATACCCGCTAAACCGGACTGGTAAGCCTCTTTAGCAATCATGGCTTGCTCACTCGGTGGTATATCATTGGCATACTCAAGTATGTGACAAGTAGCACTCCCGGCTCTAGGCTCCGAAGTTCCCATATTAGCACCAGACCAAAGTGTAAGCCATGATCTTTGCCAAAGTAAGGATGCTTCCATGGTCGCACTATTAACTTTCTTATCACCTGATTTAAAAGACATTATATTACCACCTCTACCACTTGAGACTTCAGCATAGGCATTATATAATACTGACATATATTTTTCGCACGAATATTTTTCGGTTTTGTTACCATCATTAACAGTGTTAGCCATTGAAGAACTCACTATAGAAGGCATAGTTGCTATTTGGGATGCCACTTGGTCTACCACAGATGTACCAATGCAACCAATCCAGGATGGTGTACCTACAATTAAGTTGTCACAAAAATTGCCAGTGCCATATACTTTAGTATTTCTCAATTGATTGACACGATCGGGATCCGAAAGTGTTGCGATTCCATACATAAAAGTCAATGGTACTAAAAATGTTACGACCATCCGTACAATATTGGCACTTTTACCTTTTGCAATTAACTTCCCTAGCGTAAAAAGAAAGATTCCTATACCAATAATTAATATACCATTAGACTTTGTAACATCCATATCACTACCAAATATCATGGACGCAACCGAGTAGTAACCAGTATCGATGGAATTAGAAGCTAATGAGATAATATCTGTACTCGTTGCTAGATTAATAAAATATAGTATAACTTTCCATATAAATCCTGAAAGTAAGAAAAAGAAACTCGCCATTACGTTAGGACCAACGCTACCTATAGATTTAATCATACCTGCTATACCGCCATCAAAAGAAATGTTTAACGGGAAGCTGTTCCATCTCCAGGCGGGAAGTAAATCCAATGGGCTGTTGCAATATTGCCTGGCTAAGTCCGAGGAGAAACCCTTGCAATCTGTAGTCACAAGAGGCGTAGCATTCGCTCCCGGTATCTCGATAGTAGTTGGTACTGAGCTACCTCCCTTGTTATTACATTCTAGAGTTGTTATCTCCGATGATTGACCCGTTGCTGGAATATAACAAGTAACAACTGTTTCAGCGGCTAAATATTTGGAAGACGAATTTATAGTATCAACATTACTCACAACATGGGACAAAGACACTAAAGCAAAGGATAGTAAGACAAGTAAGAGTAAAGAAAATTTTTTAATTTGATTTTTCATCTTGCTCCGCCAATTTTTTCGCCTTCACAATTGCACGCTCTTCTGGGTTGGTAGTGAAAGCCTCATGTGCGTCTGGTGGAATAGGTCCAAGCATTAAAGCGGAATGTCTATCATTTAAATCTCTCAAAAGTCCTCTTGCTGCGACATTTTCTTTCATTGTCTCACCTTTTCTTGGGCCAATATTTCTAAGCCATGAGATACGGGAATCTGTGGCTTCTAACCTACAAAGCTTCAAGGCTGCTCTTGCTTCGTTTTCATCAGTTAACTTCAGAACCAGGACCCTCGAGAGGTAGGATTCCATGTCAATTCCATCTTTAATTAAATCTGCAACTCTTTGGGTGATGAATATTGGTAATAAATTAAGAGATCTTCCTTCTCTACCTAATTGTTGAACAGCCGCTAAGCCGTCTGGGCTATTAAGGAATGTCCATGCTTCATCAAGTATAAAAACACCGCCACCAGATTTTGCTAAAATTTCCATAGAAGCTCTAGTTACTAGTTTAATGGCAGCGAGGGCAACCCTTTCCTCAATTGTAAACGAAGATACTTGTTTATTTTTATCTGGTAAAGGAAGCTTTCGATCAAACTCAATGAGCACTAGACCAGATGAACTATCAAAGTTGAACTGTCTAGGAGTTTTGGAAATACCGAGAGAAAATAAGGAGTATGTTTTCATTGCGTTGTCGATTTGCTTTCTAATTCTAATATCTTCGACAAACTCTAATGCCTGTCCAACACATTTAACATTTACCGAAGCTGCCTTCTTTAGACCCGCACCTAACTCCATCTCCTGTTCTGGAGTTAGACCGTAACCAGCAACTCCAATATTACCGAGTACTCCAAGAATGAAACTTGTAGCTATTTCAGCGGCCATCTCAGGTGGTGCATAGGAGAACGGGTCAAAGAAGCCTGGTTGCTTTTCCAATTCACTCATCTTGACCACAGTTCCACCAGCATACTCTGCAAAAGGCGCTAATGAGTCGTACCCTTTAGGATTAACGAAGATTACTTGTTTTCCATCCAATTTAGCTTGTGTGGCAATCATTTGAGCAGCGTAGGTTTTACCTGAACCTGGTTCACCAAATATTCCCATTGCCGGAGGTTTATTTGCTCTAGGAGCTCCACCAACATCTAGCCAACAAGGAGTGAAGTCTGGATCCACTAAGCCTAAAAACACTCCAGTTTTATCGCCCAGATTACTGAATCCTTGAATACCAGCGTAAGAAATCATACCAAGACTTAAATCTTGAATGAACGGATTAACGCGGACTTTGGAGCATGGTAGTGTTTCTTCTAGAGCTGGCATCTGTCGATGGATTAAAGGAGTAACTTCTATGGAGAAACTATTCCTTAATTCATCTATATAAGAGTCATCGGCATCGTCTTCCATACGTGCCATAATTATTGAACAGTTAGTTAATAATGGCTCCGGGTTGTTAACAAAGAAATTTTCAACAGTTTGGGCTAGATTAAATATCTCTGTATCTTCAATTTTGTCTAAATCTTGGGTCGACCGCTCTTCTTCCATTTGACCAATTAATTTTCTTTGTGATCTTCTACTTCTAGCTCTTGTTACGGTAGATGGCTCAAGATCAGCTCTAACTGAAATTATTTTGGACCCTGATGGGTGTGAAGTCGCGCTGAGCATCCACTCAAAGTTTGGCGCAAAATTAATAGGATTATTAAATTTCTGTAAAGCTGCTAATTCAATTTTTTTAAATTCACTATCTACGTAGATTACATCTTTAGCTTCAAGCATCTCGACAGCAGAACCCTTACCGTTATTGTACCAGGATTCTAGTTGTTTAAGAACATCAGAAACTGGTATTGTAAGTCCGTTTCTTCGAAATATTTCATTGCAAAACTTAATATCATCTTCGTAAGCATCAAGCTCGGGTACATTTTCAGAGAGAGCATTGGTGGCGATATTTTTGATTACATTTTTTAAAGATCCTGAACTTCTTTTTACAGCTTGGGCAGTTGCTGAACTTCTAAGTTTAACACCAACAAGTACCGCTCTTCGTGGTACTAAAAAATCGAGAGAAGTTTTAATAAAATTTTTCAAATCAGTTGACAGTTGAGGATCAATTTGAGCTACATCTTCCCAGGTTAAGGAAATTACATGGATAGATCTGTTATTTGAAAATGTTGCAATACCACCAGCAATATCTTTAGAAGAATAACCAATTTCCTTTAAAGTGTTATTTAATTGCTCTCCTATTGCCAAGCGCATATTAGGGTCCTCCCAGCGCATGGGAGTTAATGTAATTTCTCTATACATCCATACTTCCCTACTGTGACCAATATAGATAGCATCATCAGTTCTCCAAGACCAAGGAGTTTGCCAGTGTGCAAAGGTACTTTCATCTTCTTTTCCGCCAAAATTACCTGATGTACCTTTTTTGAGAAAATTTAATATATTATCAATCATGTTATTTCACCGTCGCCATTTTTAGGCTCTGTAGTTGTAGCGTATTTTTTATTAATAAGAACCCCTCTTTCGTCATAGTTTGTCGAAGATACATTGATGCCTCCTGGCCAAAGTACAAATTTACCCAATGCGGGCCTAGAGATAGGAACAATACCAACGTAAATTTTAACAAGCTTACCGTTAATATACTTTCTTTCTCTCTGAGCTTTAATGGACAATCCTATATACTTGGATAAAGTTTCTCCCCTAAGAGGAGAATAATTCGTAGCAAAATATGCTCCAGCTGAAAATATCATAGTAGAGTATAACATCGGTTTAAGTCCACCAACTATTAATCCAATAATTAATCCAATAAAACCATATGCTATCATTGATACAAAAGTTTTCAACAAGATAGTTCTAGGTAGTTTTACTTGTTTTGTGATAGAACCAATTTTCGCTGGCCCCTGTTTTAGTACAGAGGTTGCAGAGAGCATAATGGGTCCATTATTGGGTTGGTCGCTCATAGTTGGTTCTAAACCTTCTACTTGCTATTATTAATGAAGTCTTTTATCGAAGTAGCGAGTGGTGAGATAACTCCGCTGAATCCATCAATGATAGTGCCAATTAGATCTGGATTGAAACAAATAGTAGCAAGAATTGCTGCTCCTACTATGGTTTTAAAATTCTCAGGCTTAAAGCCACTTTTAGCAACCGACTTTCCAACTGTATATATAGCGTATACTACAATCAGAAAACCAAAGGCTCCTAGACCAGCTTGGAAAAGTTTTCCAACTTGTGTGTCAAGAAAAGTTTTAGTGCCTTTGTTGTCTATCGCTGCCAGTAGAAATTGGTGAGCGTTTGTGTTTATCATTTTTAACATTTTTATTCCTTTCAATTTACTCGATTTTGATACGGGGTTAAGGGTGTATTGCCTGCTGAGCCCCAAGCTACGACGTGTGGTAGTTGAGTACCATCATCCATAACTAGTGTATCGTATTCAGCAGTCAATATTAACTGTTTAGCGCCAGATACACTATACTGAATTAATACTCTCGCATAGTATGTATTAGCGCTCGAACCATTAGCAAAGTAAGATTTAATCTTAGGCGTTGAAACCATTGTTAAACCATCCATACCAACGTACTCGTTATTATCATTTATTGCGGCTTTCAAAGCCTCAACGTCATTTGTAAAAAAAGCTTCAGCCCAATCTTGAACAGCTTTAGAAACATCAGCTGAGTATTGAACTTGTGAATAGTAGGTGTAGTCAATTGCCTGCTGGTTACCATTAGTCATATAGTATGGTTCGATACTAGGACCAGCTACAATAACGGAATGCCCGTCTACTTGGCTGGTTGAAAGAGAGACTTTAAAAGTATTTTCACCTGAGACTAAGAGGAAGTAATGAATATTATAATTAGTATCTCTATCTGAATTTGGCAACGTCTCAATATAATCTAAAGATCTGACGGAAAATTTCATTTTTGATTCTGAGTTTTGATCTACAGAGAAATTTTGAGTCACTGACCCGGCCAGTGGCACAGTAGTTTCTATTCCCGCAAAGTAATCGAGAAGTGCCTTTTTAGCTGTAGCCACCTCTTCCCCTGGCCCCACTGAGGAGGTAACAGGAGTGGAGGTATTTGATGTGAGGGAAATCACAAGAGAGATCGGACCTAGTATAGCCATGAAACCAAAGATGCTAAATAATGCAAGTTGTTTAGCTTTAAGGGATACAGAATTAGAGCGTGTAGCTGGAATTGCAGTCCATTTACGTTTAGCCATAGTACCTCCGGTTCTTAGATATTATCGGTACATTTACCCCCTCGCCGACATATAAGTAACATGGATAATTATTACGCTATTCTCGAATTAGACTTAACCGCTTCAAAAGAAGAGGTAAAAAAGTCTTATCGCAGACTGTCAAAAACCTACCATCCAGATTTTGGGGGAAATACCAGCGACTTTCTAAAATTGAGCGAGGCTTACAAAACACTTTCTGATGATTCCTTGCGATCAGAGTATGACTTATCTATTTTGAGAGAAGAGCTAATTGGGAAGGTTGAAGCCAATTTAGGCAAAAAATCTACTAGAAAAGAAAGATTTAAAGTATCAGCCAGAGAATACTTTTTACGAAGAACCTATTACTTCAGTAGTCTTATCCCGTTATCAGTAGCTTCATGGTTTCAAATTACTCAACTTACTAGTAAAATTGAAATTTCAAATCCACTTTTTATAATAGTTGAAATTTTAGTAGCATTAATAATTTCCAAGGTGGTAATTAATGCGATAGCCAATGCCAGTGATTTTGTAATCGACCATAAGTACCTATTAGTACTAGCTAGTGGTTATGTATCAGTAACAGGGATTTTGGGAACGTTTTCTCAGTTTTGTGGAAGCGTACTGTTTACTTGTTTGAGCGTATACATAATTGACTACATATATGGAAAAATGATTAATTTGAAAGAGTTTCTTAAATCCTTAACGAGCTATTGGCATTATTACGTGCGTAACAAATAAATTTGTATTCCAAATAATAAATACAGGGCTTTCAGCGGAAGTGAAGTGTAGTTTCACTTTAGACGCATCACAATTGGTTACAGAGTCTTGAAGGTAAGTTAGTCTAATACTGAAATCGAATTTAAATTTGTCTGGATTATCAATTATAACCATTTCAGAGCCAGAACCAATTTCATTGTTTGAAACTTTTATATTCATTTCGTCTCCCTGGATCGAAATCACCAATGGGCTGTTTTCTGCTATGGAAGATAAGCGGTCAAGTGCACCCTCGAGTTGTTTTGGTTCAAAAGAGATAAAGTTCACCGGAACAGATTTAATAACATTCTCAACTAGCGGAAATTGAGTATTTCTTATTCTAGTAGATATTACTTGGTCTGGAGACTCAAATACTATAGACTTACTTGACTTGTCTTCGTGTAGATTTGATAAATTATGCTTAGCTGCTTTTTCCAGTATATTGTTTAACACAACAACTTTGAATTCAGATTCAAAATTGCCCGGCATTACTACCTCACTCAGTCTGTAATTATCAGTAGAATGAAGTCGTATACTATCCTTGTTTCCAGTTACCTGACAGACGATATTATCTCTAGATTCTTTGGAGACGGATACCTTTACTATAGATGCCGCTTTAGAAAGATCGGGATACGAAAATGATGCACCTTCTGCCCTAGTAAGTTCAAACATTGGAAAATTTGTTTTTAGTGTTCTAAACTTATACTCATTGCTATTATGTTTAACAACAAGGTCCTCATTCTCCATCATAATTTCGAGAATAGTTTTTGAGGGAAGTGAAGCTACAAAGGTATTAAAGTTTTTGAAAGGAACAACTACCACTCCATCCTCAGTACCATTAACATGTATGTCAGAAATAGTATAGCTATCCCCATCAGTAGCCATTATGTTTAGCGTACTTCCTGAAACCTTTAAGCAGATACCAGAGAATGCAAGTTGTTGAGGGTTAGAGGGAACAAACGTTTTAACGTTACTTAATCCTGTAAATAAGTTGTCCACAGTTGTACTAAATTTCATAAACTAATTATCGTAACAAAAAAGTTAGGTACATGGATTACTACTTAAGATAAAAAATTTGCCCTAAACTCAATCTCTTCAGGTAAAGTAGAAGATAAACCATCGGAAAAGGCTGGACAGATGTCTTTAAAATGACACCAATCGCACAAAACTTGAGGCTTAGGCTTAAAACTATCAGTATTAGCTGCTTTAGTTATGCCAGACCAAACAGACTCGATTTTACCTTTAACAAGAGCGAGGTACTCAGGGGTAATATTTTTAGTAAGAACTGCTTCTTGTCTGCCCTCATTCACATATATCAAACGTATTTGTTTAGGAATGTAACCTGTATAATTTTGCAAAAGCAAAGCGTAGAGTCCTAATTGGAAGAAAGCATCGTCTTGAAATCTTAAAGAAGGCATTTTTCCGGTTTTATAATCAGAGATATAGTACGAATCGTTGGTATCGTTAGTTATTAGATCAATTCTATCAATGTAGCCGTGTACGGGTGCTTTTCCAATACTAGAGTTTAAATATTTCTCTCTATACAAAGGGGTAAACTTTTGAGGATTCTCCATAGAAAACCACTTCAAAACAACTTGCTCTACATCAAAAAGAAATTTAGATATCTCTGAGGCGCCATCAGAAAAGAGAGCGGAAAATTCATCAGCCTCACTTTTTAGTTTAAGATATGATTCAGATCCCAACTCGTGTAAGTCAGCAAAAGCATTCAACTTAGTACGTACCGAGTGGCCAGGCGTTCCTTCCTTAAATAAGTTACGATCTACGAAAGGATCCACCATGGCTTCCCAGGCTGGTTTAACATAGGATACTGCAAGAGAGACAGTCCTATCGGAAGGTTCGTGATCAAAAATATGTTCAAAAGCATGATGAGCCAAGGTGCCCTTCAGCGTAGCTTTGGTTGGCGGTGTTTTTAAACCTAGAATTGTTTTGAAATAAAATAGTTGTGGGCATTGCATAAAATCTTTTGCCCTACTTGGACTTAAAAATTTAGGCAAACGATCAGTATAGGCTGAATTCATGTATAAAGATTGCGCAAAAACTATATAATTACAATTAAGTAGCCCGCCCCCGAAAAGAAGATACAAAAAAATCGCCCTACCATAATAGCTATATGAAAAACTTACTCGAAGTAAAAACCAAAAAAAATGGGGCATTCACATTTATAGATGAGCCAAATATTATTGGGAAAGAAAAAATAGCATCTAAAAACTGTTGCGCCGATAAGTTTATTCAATATATTAGAGAATATCAAAGTTTAGAAACTTTAAATAAAAATGATTTCAAGTATACGAATGGGATAAACATTTTTAAACACTGCCCTCATACTATCTAATTTTTCTGGCAGGATCCCTCATAGCGGTTTGAGCCCACAGTCTTCTTACATTAGGACGACTAATTCTAATGATAACCTCACCTGTACTCAATGACCGGATCTCATCCGCGCTCACTACATAGTCAACTACATTTCTCATAGTACCTGACTCCATTACTTCACCAAGTGCGTCGATGCGTTGAGTAATGTCTTGCTTATTTTCCATACCGATGATACTTGCACAGACTTCCGCGTTTGATTGCTCACCTTGGCTCATTATGAACGAAACGTTACAGTTATTAAGAAGGGAAGTAAGATCAGGCTCGTCCTTAGCCTTAGCTAACCAGTCTGATGGTCCTTGCGTGCAAACGATACAAGTAATGTAGGCGCTTCTAGCTCTAGAAAGTAATTCTAGTAATATTTTTTTATCGACAAAGTTAGCTTCATCAATAATTAAAAAACGAGGCTGAATTTTCCCTGAACCACCTTTTTCTTTGCCGGAGATTCTATCTGCGGCATATACTGACATTCTCCGTAAAACTGAAGCGGAAATTAGTCGTGTTATCTCTCCTTTACCCATCGAGTCTAATCCTACGTAAGTAAGACCAGCTATTGTTACATCTATTTCCTCGCGACCTTCTCCAGGCCTAAGTGCTACTCTTCCTACTTGAGTTTGAAATAAGCCAGTTAACCTAGCGCCAAGTCCAATAGCCGTGTCTTTAAGTTGTTTATCAGCGTACATTAACGAATCAAAATCCTTTTTTTCATAATCAGGTAGATTAGTTGTAACTAGAGCTACCATTTCTTTACAGGCTTCCCTTAGATCTTGGCTAGATAGTATATTACCGATGTCGTAAACAGTTAACTCTGGGTAGCGAGCAGGATCAATTTTATGACTTAAATGCATTAATGTGATCAACTGACCTAGCTGCTTTTCATTTAAAGCTCTATAGAATGCATCCTCAAACTTCTGGGAAGCTAAAATTGTACTTAATGCTTCGTCCGGACCGATTCCATGTAAAGGTGAAAACCAGTACTTAGGTTCAGGGTTGCTAAGAGCAAATTCCTGAAAAGGAAGGGCATGGTGTATAGAATATTCCTCACACCAATCTTTCAATCCCCCTGGTGCTGTATCTTCTTTGAGATCAAGTATCATTCCGTACCAACCTAAGTCGAGTAGCCCACCTGCAATGGATTTAATTAATTCTGTCTTTCCGGAACCAGTACTTCCAAAAATTATCCCATGGTATCGTAGTTCGCTTTCATGAATGTATACTGTTTGTCGACTTTTGTCTATACCAAGTGGGAAGCGCCTTTGAGGGAAGGATAGCTCACTCGAGACAGAGTGGTCTTCCTTGGATATCGTCAGAGCAGAGTCAGGAACTGTAGCTATTTTTTTAGCCAACTCTTTTTCCTCGTAATTAGGCATTAATCCAGTTGATGAGATTACTTCTTTCTTAAAGTATCCAGAAAGACTGGGTATTTTAGAGGAGAATCTGGTGGATCCAAAAACCAATGCAGCTAAAGCTAGCATCAAAGCAGAAGAAAGCAAATATAGAAATGGGATATCTGACTTTTTAACATTCTGGTCATAAAAGAAGTTTACTACCCATTTTACATAATCTTTAGTGTAAAATATAGAAGTGGTCAGAAAAAGAACTAGCGAAAAGGCGAGACCAGATAGGTACTCTACAAACTTTAGTCTATTTTTTAAAATAAAGTATATTGGCATGGAGATAAGCAAGGGGAGAGCCAAGACTATTAGTAAGATCAAACCAACCATCAAGGAAATGGCTACAAAACTTCCATCCTTCTCACCGTCGGCTGGAGTATTTTCAGACATAGTGTCAGTATCGGCACTATTATCTAAGGTTTATAGTGAATTCCTTAACTACTTTAACCTTTATCTCCGAGAAGCGCTTCTTAGTAAACTTCATTTTTTTGAAGTCGGCCTCTTGGGTACCAAATCTCCAAATTGATTCTCTTTTATTCATGTAAGTAGTATGTCGGCGAGAGGGTAAAATCGGGGGCGGGAGAGAAAATCTTAAATCAATTTATGTGTCATAACTCACTTTTCGAGCAATGTACTAGTATGAGTCAAGAAGAAACGAGACTAACCCCAAAACAAACCTCTACCCTTAACCAAATACTAAGACTAGGAGGAAACAGGGGGTTGTCCAAAGAAGGGCTTGCCACCGAACTTAAGCTCTATATAGCTAACCTGACCGAGAATAAACTAGTTAAATTCCCAGAAAAGAGCGTATACTTCACTAAATCGGATTATATGGCAATTCAGAGATGTGAGACTCAGTACATAGTGAATAAAGAAAATTACGTAAAATCTAGCACTCCACAGATTCCCACCATCGTCGGGCAGCTGTCTCATAAAGCCGTACAAATGTCCTACACCCACCCTAACAAGTCAGCGGATCATTATGTAAGAAATTCAATAATGGGTTTAAGAGCATCAGATGCTAATTTCGATGAGTTCATGTCAACATGCGGAGAGTATATCCAATCAGACATAATTGCTCAAACTATTTCAAAAGTTACAAATTTCATGGACGACTGGCCTAGACTGGACCCTTCGTGGGGCACAAGATTTGAAGAGCCACTTTCATGTAAAATTGGGAAACTTACATTGTCTGGTCGTGCAGACTTTATAATTGGTAGACCTAGAACTGACAGCAAAAGAACATTACTTATTGTAGATCTTAAAACAGGAAACGTTAAAGACGAGCATCGCGAAGAAGCGCTATTTTATGCTTTAGTTGCTACCTTGAGGTATGAGATAATGCCCTGGAGATCAATTATTTATAGCTTAGCATCTGGGGAGTATACACAGCTTGATTTCACGGAGGAAGACCTATTCGAAGCAGCAACCAAGGTATCATTATCTGTAAACAATTATGTGGAGATCATGTCAGAACAAAGAGATAAAAATTATAGCTATGGTGACCACTGTAACTACTGTCCGATAAAACTAACTTGTTTAGAATACAAAAAAAATAGCGACCATTAAGGTCGCTATTTAATTTGTTATGAATTTACTTTTTCTTTTTGGTTATTCTTTATAATTTGCGCTATATTGACATTTTGTAAAGAAGAAACTGTGTCGAAAATGCTAATTCTATTTGAAGTTTTATTTTGCTTTTTTACTGCTCTAATTTGTAGAGCAAGAACTGCAAATATTGCCATTAGAACCCAAATACAATTGTTAAAGTTCTGAACCGCTGCTGTTTGGGTCATGTATTGACCACCGTAGCTTGGGGCTTCGGCTAGAGCTGTCATTTGGTTTAATCCAATTCTGCTCATATTGGCAACGTAAATTGCAACAAGTGCAATTAAAGAGCTTTCGATTTTCACTGCTGCGAATCCGATTGCAGTAGCAATAACTAGATAAACAAGAATCATAGGTAACTTAAAAGGACCAGTAGCTAGTGCAGCTGTAGGGCCTTTTATGCTATTAACAATTCCGTTTACTAGTAAGTCGGCAGGCTTAAAATCGTAATCAGCTGATACATTTTTTACTTGAACTAAAGTATTTGGTAAAATCAGTTTAGGTGTAGTAAAACTAAAATGATACCAAACTCTATTCATAAGTGCAAATGCAAAACCAAGAGGCAACAAAGAAATGAAGTAAATGGACATCATTCTTCGTTTTGGATTTCTATATTTTGTTTCGAGATTGTTGTCCGTCATTTTTGCTCCAATTATGGAAGTTATATTATAATAGATACAATTAAGGCTATTTTGTTTTAACCATATATTGAATCAGCTGAACAAGTTTCCGTACTCTCAATAGAGATATCTTCAATTATTTCTTCAATACCATCAATGATCGATACCTTTTTACCATAGCATACGCCAGAATTACTCAGAGATGTAAGATATAAAACACCGTTGTTGTCAACAAATAGGCTAACTACTTTATCTGATGTTGAGTTTTCATTAGTTAACGTGATATTTGGGTCGGTAGCAAGAAGATTGACGCTTCCAGTGAAACTGCCATTCTCCACTCTAAATGAGTTTTCAAGAGATATAATTTTTTTAATATTTGCGGAAACGACAGCGTTATGAGTATTATCCTTGGTTGATGACATGTTAGTAGCAACAACGGCACCCAAGATAAGCATAATTAGGAGTATCACTATAAATTCAATCATAGTGTTAGCCTTGGTATTTTTAATTTTCATTGCGTTATATTATCTCCTGAGCATGTTAATGTTGTAGTTCTGCTAATTTCTTCGCTCCATTGCTTAGTTGTTATGTCAAATGAAAGCAAGAGTCTATAACAATATTCGTTATCAATTGCCGCTACGCCAAAATTAGCCCTAACTGAATTAATATTTTTGGAAACTGATAATTTATTGTAGTCCGTATCGGCGACCAGAGTCAATGGTGTAATGGTGTAAGCTTCGGTGTTGACATTGCTTAAGTAAGACATTATCTGATCAGATTCTGTGGTAAAATCAGTATTACCTTCGTAATAATTTTTTTCCATTGAGGAAATTGCAGAGAAAGACATTTTCATTTGATTAAACTTAGTATCTGACTTTGATTGTCCGAAGGTAACATATGCGATTCCTCCTAGTAAAATTACGAAAAACATTATAACACTTACTTCTATCAGTGAATAAGCTTTTTTCATAATTATACTATACGCAAGGCAAGGTTTTAGTCAATATTAACAGATGACGTTAATCCGTTCAGCAGCATAATACGTATATGGATAATTTAAACAAAGATTTATATAAGACACCATATTATCTAAATTTAGCTAGATCTTCAGTCGAAGGTCCGGTAGAAGTTCCTGAGTTCAAAAATAGAGTGCAAAGCTGGTCATATTGGGCCACAAGTAGTCTTGCATCAGTAAATGGCAAAAATAGAAAGTATGTTGCAATAATGCTCCCTGGTTGTTACTACCAAAATAATCAATACGTTACAGTTAACCCACATATTGAGCTAAAGGATGCAACGCTAAACAGAAACCTTGACTCCGACATAGTGCTATCCGTCATCGGTAATTCACTACTAAATAAATACTGGTTGTACTCAGAAATTAAAGCATTGCGCAAATCGATTAATGGTATAACAAAAAATGACAGAACTTTGATAGATACTTTAGAGAGTAATAGAATTGAAATAGTAAAAAACTTGGCAGAGTATAAAGATCTTGTAGAACTTTATTGGGATGACTTTACTGCAGAGATAGCTACTAACCCAGCCGAACTAACTAAAGATATCTTGTATGATATCGAAGATCTAACTACTGATTTCCCCAAGTTGAGTGGCATGAATTATATTATAAAACTAAACAGCGTACTTGAAGAGATGGACAAAGAATACTCAATTAGAAGAATTGGGGTATGGGATATTATTCACAACGAAAATCAAGTATTGACTTGCCTTACACCAAGATTAACTAAAAATAGTCAATTCTTTAGTAAAGCTGATACTGAGTCAATACTATCTATATATATTGATTTAATTTTGCTAAAAAGAATTTATAAAAGGTATAATATTTTTGGTAGCAATGCTGACAGAAGTTTAATCACTACAAAAGGTTACATAATTAAACTTGCAACGAAATTTGGAGCAAAAATTCCGGAAGCGTCAGTTAAGGCTGGAGTTAATTTTGTTCAGAAAAATTCCTTAGATCAAGCATGGCAACTTATCCAGAACGCAATTACAGATGGTGAGTACATTCTACTTGAAAAAGATGAATTTTTTAATAGTTATTCCAATGTAACCAACAAAATTAAAAAACTGGAAGAAATCTCTCAGGAAGAAGTTAATAGAATTTTACCATTAGTGATGACTAGAGATCACAAATTGTATAGGCTGACTTACGGTGAAAAATAAATTTTTATTAATAGATATCACAAGTTTAAAAGGTAACATAACCGGAATCGAAAGATATGTATTTGAGATTTCTAATTCTTTTGCAGATGAGCAAAATGTATATTATCTAGCAACCGATGAAACTGAAGTAAAGAGCATAACTAACAAAAATAATATTATTTACGTAAACAAAAAGAAAAAGAAATTGTTTGATATTGCAACCACTTTTATTCAGCTTGATTTTAAAATACTTCTAAAGGAAGAATTTGATAACTATTTATTTCCAAACTTTAAATCTTACAGGGCTAATGGGAACATCTATACAATTATTCACGATCTTACATACAAGAATAAAGGTAGGCTTAACGCTATCTCGAGAGTTAAACTGAAAATAAAGATAAAGCAATCGATACATAATTCTAAAAAAATTCTTACAGTTTCGGAAGGTATAGCAAAGGAATTAAAAGATGATTTTAATGGAATAAATGTAATAGTAGCATCGCCAGGTGTGTCCAAAATTTTTAAACAAAGTTTTTTAGAAAATTCTACTAAAACAAATAAAAATTTTCTTTTTGTTGGGTCTTTAAATAAAAGAAAAAATATATCATTTTTGATAGAAACTTTCAAGAAGCTGGACGACAGTTTTTGTCTCACAATTTGCGGTAAGATTGATAATGACTACGATAGTTTATTGTCTCAGGCCGCTGGCATGAAGAACATAAATTTTGTAGTGGATGCGAATGATGGAGATCTAATTAATCTTTACAAAAAAAATAGTTTCCTTCTATCTTCATCCATCTATGAAGGGTTTGGAATGCAAATTCCAGAAGCTGTGACAATGGGTCTTAAGCCAATTCTATCAGATATAGTAGCTCATAGAGAGGTAGCACCCAATGGCTCTTTGTACTTTGATTTAAGTGAAGAAGATTCTTTATATACCATAATAAACAAATTAAACTTTGACGAGAATATACAGAAACCTACAGTTGAGTACCTGGATAAATACTCCTGGGAGAATACGAAGAGGATTCTTTTAAGCGAATTTAGATCAGCATTGTAACAATACCGGATTCCTAATTCATATATTATTTGTATGCAGAAAAATTAATCCCATACACATTTATATAAATTCACTTTAGAAGGGGAATATCATGGTTAAAAAAGAACAAGATAATTTTACTAAGTATTTAACGATCGGAATGGTAATTTTCGTAGTACTTACGGGAGTATTTTTTTCCTACTATAGCAATAGTCAGAAAAGCAATGTAGACACCCCTACGTTGGTTAAAAACGTAGCAGGTAAAGCAATTACATTGAATCCAGAAATACAAACCACAGTCGTAGACATCTGGGAAGATTTCCAGTGCCCTGTTTGCAAGCGTTTTGAAGATGCCAATAAAGAAGTTATCGATAGGTTAGTAGCAGAAAAAAAGATACAGGTGAATTATCACGTACTTTCGTTCTTAGGTCCGGAGTCAGTATTGCTAGCAAACGCCGCATCATGCTCAGCAGATGAAAACAAATTTACGGACTTTCACAGCATGGTATTTGCGAATCAGCTACCTGAGAATAGTGGCGGTTGGACAAAAGAAACAATCCTGCTAGCCTCAAAATCAGTTGGGATAGACTCAGAGAATTTCGCCACCTGTGTAAATACTAATAAGTATGAACCATATGTTAAGTTTGTGGCGAGTGATGGAGTGAAAAATAATGTCAATGCTACCCCAACCGTTTTTGTAGATGGTAAAGAAATCGACAGAAATACAGCATATTTTGATAGTAAAGCATTTGAGAAAACTTTAACAAAATAACGCACAAAGTAAATGTATATTTCTTTTTAAGTAAAGAATGATAGAAGAGCTCAGTAGCGAGAAATTTACTACTGAGCTCTTTTGTTTCGGCAATCTAATATGCTTGAATAAAGTATTAATGTTAAGAGACGACTCAATGGCTGTATCCCAATAATAGGATAATAGACATAGTAGAATGTAACAACATTATTAAAATATGCAAGAAATTAAATGCAAAGAATGCAATAGAGAAATTATTGTAATTAGACATAATCGACCTTCCTTAGTAGGTAAAAATAACTGTAATAATTGTTTCCAAGGCGGGGAGATTTCCGAACTATTAGTAGACCTATTTAAAAAAATAAGAAGATACCGTAATTCACGAATTTCTTGATCAATAGACATTAGAAAGTTTTGTTTGATAGTTCAAAATATTTGAATAATGAAAACTCGTAGAATACTAACTGGTTTAATATCAGTAGTAGGATGCCACCTTTCTCATTTATTTACATATATTGCAATCAATAAAAGTCATGGTTTCTCGGAAAAACAATCCAAAGCTTTTTACCTTTGGGCTTAGCGAACGTGAAGACAGGACAGCATATACTAGCTCACCGTTTAAGGACAAATCGGGAGTAATAGTGATAATAACTTTATTGGTGATACCGCTCGTGGTTGTATTATTTACTCTAAACAAGAGAAAGAGGAGAGTTAAATGAAAAGTAAGTACTTTGTTTTGGGCGCTATAATGGCAGGTTCAATTCCTTTGAGTGGTTGTTCCTCAGAAAAAGCAGTTCTCAGTGAGTTTATAAAAAGTGATGTAATAGAAGACTACTACGGTTATTATCAGATCGAGGTTAAAGTAGTAGACGGTAAAGTAGATAAAGTTAATATTCTGAAAACACCAGATGGGGAAAGTCAGCCTTACTCAGACTTCGCGCTACCAGAATTAATTAAAAACAGCATAGGTGTCACAAATTCATCAGAAGTTCAATCAGTTTCTGGCGCATCGTATACTTCTGACGGGTATAGACTGGCATTACAATCTGCACTAGATAAACTATAAGGAAATATCATTATAATCTCCAAATTAATTTATAGACTGGTATGAGTAAGTCAACGGCAACCTATCGTGCTTAAACATCTATAGATAATAATTAATCGCATCAACAAACATTACCCATAAGTATAGTAATAAAGGTAAAAAAGCAAAGAAAGAATAGAATACTATAAGCCTGTTTAAGTATACTTAAACAGGCTTAGTTAGTAATAATGTGCTGTGTGTGGGATTATTACAAATTGATAGATGGTTCTAAGGATAACATTTAAATTACATAAAAAACTTGATTGCATGTTGAGTGAAAAGGTATATACTTAGGTGTGTGGTGACTAAAATGTTTACGCTTCCGCACACCGATCACGGTCGCCGTTTACAAAGGAATGAAAGAATGGTAATTTGAAAAACGGAAGCAAGAAGGTAGTTCTAACCTCGTTGTTCGCTAACATAACAATTGCCTCGGCAAAGCTTATAGGATTCCTTGTAACCGGATCGGGTAGTATGTTAGCTGAAACAGTTCACTCCGTAGCCGACACCGGTAATCAGGTGATCTTACTCTTTGGAAGTAGCAGGTCAAAGCGTAAAGCTTCCAAAACTCACCAATTTGGTTATGGCGCGGAAAGGTACTTTTACTCATTTATAGTAGCCTTAGCAATATTTCTGATTGGCGGGGTATTTGCTACCTATGAAGGAGTGATGAAATTAAAAGAAGAATATGAAATTCAGCACGCTAGCATAGCAATAGTAATTCTAGCGGTCGCATTAGTCATGGAGTCGTTTGCTCTAAAAACAGCCGTAAATGAATCCAACAAGACGAGATTCAAGATGTCGTGGAATAAATTTGTTAAGTCTAGCAAAAATCCTGAACTACCAGTATTACTACTTGAGGACTCAGCGGCAGTAATTGGATTGTTTTTTGCATTTATGGGTGTTACGCTGACTTTGATTACTGGTAATTCAGTATTTGACGCTGTAGCAACATTACTTATTGGTTTACTCTTAATTGTAGTAGCAGTATTCTTGGGTAAAGAGATGAAGTCGCTATTGATAGGTGAAGCCGCTTTACCTGTTGAAGAAAATGAGATAATACAACTAGTTCAATCAGTATTAGGAGTGGAAAAAATAATTCATCTACGAACTTTACACTTGTCACCAGATGAGATATTACTAGCTATAAAAATAGGGGTAAATCCAGCGCTTACCATGAGTCAACTAAGTAGTTTGATAAATTTAATCGAGAGGTCAGTTAGGGAAAAAAATGAAAAAATAAAATTA
>Ga0114968_10000552_pt1 | contig 27670 bp, 29 predicted proteins | sample M_130807_EF_Meta_FD_87020 | JGI IMG/M metagenome (GOLD analysis project Ga0114968, IMG submission 87020) | Freshwater microbial communities from Lake Montjoie, Canada to study carbon cycling - M_130807_EF_MetaG | ecosystem: Environmental > Aquatic > Freshwater > Lake | place: Lake Montjoie... | reverse complement strand
GCAGCAATGTCGATTGTGTATTCCGATATCGCGCAAAGAATCATATCAATGGACTGATGTACGGTAACGGTGGGCTTAGTATCTGGACTCGAGACTTTGTGAACAACATGCGTACACACGAGAATACCGATGGCAGAGACAAAACCAATGTAGAGTTTTGTTTCGATCCCAAGTACATTGCCATGCACGATTGTTATTCAACAACATACCCCAACAGATCCCCTTTCCAAGCATGGCGTGCAGGATTCCGCGAAGGTGTTAAGATGTGTTTAAATCAAGGTAGCCGACCCAGTGTAAGCGAGTTTAAAGAACGTGTACATCAACGCAACTTGGATCATCTAACTATCTGGCACAATGTAGGTGCTGATGTAGACAATGGCATGTGGGCAGTATTTGGTTCTAGATTAGGCACATACAAGACCATGCTAACAGATTGGGATTACACAGAAGTACAGGACTTTGATAAGTTAGCAGAACTCTGGGAAGAACATGGTGATACAGGTCCTACATGGCGAGCAGAAGAACTTGAAAAATCATTGCGAATACAACTTGACTTGCCTATGAATCTTTTTACACAAGAACAAAGTCGTTTCTTCAAGCACCACTATCGTAGCAATTGGCACAATCGTGGTATTATGACAACAGAGATGGCAGTGATACGTGGCCAAGAAGGCTGGTGACATGATTGATTATAATAGGCCCTGGCATGTATTAGATATTGATATTTCTAATGCTGTTCGTACTGATTTAGATTTTGATCAATTGCTTGAGAAATCAGGAGCTGTTGATAAATCAATATTTTTGTGGAATTTCACCGACGAGTCGTTGACTGAACTTTTTGATCCGCAATGGCTGGTATATATTAAGTCATTGGGATTTGAAATTCGCAACACATTATTATTTTATCGAGCACCTGACTATATTCATCCATTGGCGCATATTGATTATGTAGGAACTGCAAACCCGGTACCTGCTGTCTATGCATTAAATTTTGTAATTGACACAGAAGACGATAGTAGCATGGTCTGGTTCCGTCATAATAAGAAATCTGGGATGATGAAAACAGATGCTGACTTTAGCAATCCACAGAACCATTATGAATTTTGGCCAATGGATCAATTAGTTGGATGTGAAATTGATCGTAGGTGTATCGGCCAACAATTAACTCTAATTAGCACTGGTACTGCACACAATATTATCATGGGTAAAAAACCTCGCTGGGCCGTAAGTATCCGATTGGTACGTAATAACCAGATAAACAACTGGGCAGATGCAGTAAATTGTTTCTCTCCTTGGATTAAACAAAAAGGAAAAATTGATGATTGATTATAATAAGCCGTGGCATACTTTAAATATCAGTATGGATAATGCACTGAATCCTAATTTTGATGCTGAAAAATTTAGAGCACAAACTGATCAAGCTGGTAAACCGCTTGGCATATGGTCTTTCCGTGACACGGAAATGCTACAAATTCTCAACAAAGAGTGGCTTGACTATTTGGCTAATGAAGGAATCGAAGTAAATTCTTTTATGATATTTTATAGAGATGCTCATTTAGTATATCCAGAAGCACATGTAGATATTTTATGGCACAGCGACCTTCCGAATATTTTTGGAATCAATTGGGTATTTTCCCCAAACGACGATAGTTATATGACCTGGTATGATGTGCCATACGAATCTGGGACGTCAGAATTAACTCCTGTTAATACCAAATATGTATACTGGAAGCTTGAAGATGTCAAAGATAAAGAATTGGCAAGACATACCATTGGCAACAAATTGACCATGGTCAGAACTGGTATAGCACACAATGTCATTGTCAATACACAACCACGGTGGGTCATCAGTCTTAGATCCAAAGTTGTCGGCAACCCAAATTATACTGACTGGAATAGTGCAGTTGATTATTATGCGAAAACTCTCAATCTAATTGAATCATGATACTGGCCAATAGGGATACAATCAGACTTATCGGTTTCTTAGAGTCAACTATAACACAAGAAGCTAAATTTTTTATATCTGCTGAGTTTACTGGTAAGATTGAAATTATATCTCCTCAAGACTTTATAAAGTCAGATCATAAAGATGAGTATTCTTATCTTATAGCATTTACTTTAGACGAAACATTGCGTCGTCAAATTATCAACATCATTGATAAAGAAAATTTGGATTGCATCATTTATATTCACCCTAGTGTAGTTCGATATTATAATGATGCGTCTGTAAGAGAACATGTAGGAATTGGAAGTTTTATATTAGCGTTTTCATCAATGCTAATAGGTTCAAAACTTGGTAAACATTGTATCGTTGAAACATATTGTCTGATATCACATTATGTTAATATAGATGATAATGTACAGTTACACAGTGGAGTTATGATCGCCGGAAGGACTAATATAGGAAAAAATTGTATGTTTAATTTTAAAGCATCTGTTCTTAATTCCTTAAATATTGGCAGCGATGTTGAATTAGGCGCAGCAAGTTGTATTACAAAAGACACACTAATGCCAGGAAAATACGTTGGATCTCCCGCCAGGCGAATTGGTGACCGAACAAAATTTATTGAGACATTGAAACATGCATAAAATTTGGCCATTGGGACAAGTCCTAGGAGATTTACAACGTCCAGAACTGTCGCTATTAAAAAAATCCGGATATTCCTGGAAGGATCCTTACGACATAGTAGATATGTTCGAAGAAAAAGTTGCTAAATTTGCTGGCGCAAAATTTGGAATCGCAATTGATTGCTGTAGCCATGGACTGTTTCTTTGTTTAAAATATTTCAATGCCACAGGGTCTATCACCATTCCCAGTCGCACTTATGTTTCTGTCCCTATGCAGATACAGCATGCCGGATGCGTACCAAAATTAGTAGATATGAAATGGACTGGACGTTATCGTTTGGATCCATATCCAATATGGGACGGTGCAGTACGCTGGCAAGAAAATATGTATACTGATGGATTACATGTAGTATCTTTTCAAATTAAAAAACGTATTCCTATTGGTCGCGGAGGAATGATTTTGACTAACGACGAGGATGCAGCTAAATGGCTACGCAAGGCAAGACATGACGGTAGAGATCTAAAAATCTCCTATGCTGCTGATGATTTTGCATTCTCCGGTTGGCACTATTACATGACTCCAGAGGATGCCGCTCGAGGAATATTGTTAATGGATGCCATTCCGGGCAGCTATCCGGATTCCGGCAATCACCAAACATATATAGATTTGTCAGCAAAACGTATATTAAATGATAATTGATATTCAACGTTATTGGGGCGAGAGGGAAATTTACTACCCGGGAGAGCTAAGTTCTAAAATTATACACAGTATGCAAACGGACGGTTGGGTAGTATTACGATCTAAAGAAATACGCGGCGCCGAACTTAGTGGGCTTTACTCTTTTCTGGACCAGTTGCGAAGTTACTGGAAATGGGATATTAACAATATTACCTTAGAAACTGGCAATTTGTACGATGTATTTTTAAATCAATCACGTTATCCTGTTAGGTTATCTCTATTGTCAGAACCTCTGATTAATACCTGTACTGACATAATCGAACATCGTCCGTGGAATAAAGAAAAAACTTACGGTATGTTTATCGGCCGGGCTAATGTAACACGTATTCGTGCTGCACATAGGCATAAGAATTTTGAGTTTCGCGAGCAAGGGTTAACTAGTTTTAACCACGATATGGATTATTATACTGATCCATATTATTTGTTAGAATATTTGCAGCAGACTAATCAACCAATCTCGGAAATTAATGATATCAGACCTTACAGCGACATTGGTCCAGTGCAAACACCTCCCATCACTCATCAATTTTCGGGCAAGGAGTGGAATAAAGTTTATGAAAAAATTGCTATAGAAATAGTATTAGAAACAGCCGAAGACGAGGGAGTATTTTCTATGACAGAAAAAATTCTAAGACCAATACTTTATAAAAGGCCATTTTTGTTAATTGCAGGCCGCGGAGTTATTAATGATATCTGGAAAAAATTTGATAGTTTTTCTAAAGAAACAAAATTTGCTCCGCCTGGCACTTTAAAATTTTTCGAAAATGTAATTCCGATTGAATACGATTCTGATGGCGGAATACACAGAGTTGATTATGCATTTGATATATTACACATGCTAATTAGAACTAAAAAAATCAATACTATATTAGAAGACTGTCATGCCGATATCGAACACAATTATCAATATATGATGCAGTACATTCAAAATATCAAAGAATATAAAACACAATATAAACAAATGCTCGATCTTCCCAGTTGGAGAAAACCACAATTCGATGAATAACAATAACTCAGATAATAAAAGCAATTTTATGAGTGCAGCAGAAGACATGAAGGACAAGTTAGGTCCTGCACTGTGCTTGGCTAAATGGCAACAAGTAAGTTTACACTTGCCAACTGGTCTTAACAACAGTTGCTATCATCCGCCTTTGCATGCTATAGATGCTACTGTGTTAAAAGATAATCCAGGCGCATTGCATAACACAGCACACAAGAAGCAACAGCGTGTTATGATGTTAAAAAATGAAAAACCATCTGAATGTAGCTACTGTTGGAATATTGAAAAACACGGCGAACTGAGCGATAGACATTACAGATCAGGTGAGCCTTGGGCAGCAGAATTATACGACTTGATTAAAAACAGTACCGGAGATGAAGACGTTGTACCTAGTTATGTTGAAGTTAATTTTAATCACGCTTGTAATCTTAAATGTAGTTATTGTAGTCCACAATTCAGCAGCTCGTGGCAACAAGAAGTTGACCGCTGGGGTGGTTATCCTACTAGCACTACTCACAATGATCCTGGCCACTTTACTGGCCGTAATAGACCAATTCCTGCTAGAGATGATAATCCATACGTTGACGCCTTCTGGGCCTGGTGGCCCACGCTTTATCCCCGCTTAAAACATTTTCGTATGACCGGCGGCGAGCCATTGATGGACAAGAACACATACAAGGTATTTGACTATGTGCTAGCATTACCTAAACCCGATTTGCATTTGAATGTGACCAGTAACTTTAGTGTAGAGCCTGAGTTGTTTGAAAAGTACTTGGGTTATGTAAAACAGTTATGCAGCACCAATATCGAACACTTTATGCAGTACGTTAGTCTGGATACCGGAAACACTTCACAGGCTGAATATATTCGATCTGGCCTCTGTGGAACACGGTTACAAAACTATGTATACCGTTACTTGGAAGAAGTACCATATCGCAACAGCCTAACGTTTATTATTACAATGAACAATTTAAGTGTAACAGGAATACAATCATTACTATCATACATTTTAAACCTACGTGAGCATCATAGCTCGACATACCAGCGTGTTTGGTTTGACACTCCATTGCTGAGACAACCTGCTTGGCAAAGTCTGCAGATACTGCCACCTGCGTATGCAGACAAGCTAGAAGCAGTTGCAGACTGGATGGAACAGCATATGGAAACACCGGCGCGTCCCTTTAAGGGATTCAAAGACTACGAAGTACAGCGGATGCGACGTGACATTGCATGGATGAGAGAAGGCACTGATAACTTAGAACAAAAGAAGGCAGACTTCTATCGTTTCTTTAGCGAGCATGATCGTCGCCGTGGAACAGACTTTTTAAAAACATTCCCAGAAATGAAAACATTTTGGCAGGAGTGCGAATATCATGCACATAATTCTTAATAATGATTCATTATTAGATTATTTTCCAGGAGTAAAAAACAAAGATTTATTGTTGTTCCACCATAGTAGTGTACCTGGTAATTTTACTGTATTTGACCCTTATACATTTTTAAATCGTGATTCTGATATGTTACTGGTAACTTCAGGAGACAGTTGGACCTGGGGTATGGATCTTGCAGGACATAGCGACCTTGATCAATTTGACGTTAACGATTGGGAAATAACCAATGGAATTATTTCAAATATTAATAACGACAGATTAACAAAAGTATTTGGTAATCTAGTAAGCAAAACAATTAATAGTGACTGGTTAAATTTGTCAATACCTGGGCACGGTAATTTTCACATGGCTGAATTAATTAATCATCTAGCAAATTTAATTCCAAAATTGCACTACAAAAAGATTTATGTTGTTTGCACACTAACTGAAGTGGGACGTTGGTTTAATACCGAAGATGATTTATTTTTAGATCATAATAAACTAATGGATCTAGTAGAATCTACCGGTAATGTAAATGATTTACTGGCTGAGTTAAATCGATTAGCGTTGAATCAGATTATTAACAACGTTGGTAAGTTTGATCATGTTACATTGCTAGTAGGCACTAATTTTGTCGATCCTGTGGGATTTGAAAATTTAAAACCAGTTCAAATTTTAAAAACTCCTTGGTATCAATTATTAGACATTTCTTATGACCATCCATTTTACATGTCGTACGGTTTGGGATTATCTAACTTTATAAGAGCTGTTGATGACGGTATGGTCCCAAAAAAATTACAATCTATCTTTAAAAAGTGGATAATGGATTCATTGCTGCAATGCGACCAGTTTGACAAACAGATCAGAGATTCAATATATTTTTCAAACAACAGTCATCATCCTATCGCAGCTGGACATACAATCTGGGCTGATTATGTTACTGGGCATATAATATGCTGATTTATATTGACGAACGCTGCGAAGTTCATGATTTATTACTGCCAATTGCGTCTGGTGATTTTGTTGATTTTGAGTCTACAACAATTGTGCCCGGTGCTGTATATGTAATTGGGCGTGACACAATGGTGCGATCAAGTGTTAAAATACGCAACACAGTTGAAACAAACGTGGCACACATAGTATTTTCAAATCCAGCCGAAGGCGCCACTACTATGCTGGGGCAATTTGAAAGATTCCCTACAAGAGATTTAATAGAATCTGGAAAAATTTTAGTGTTAACTGGTGGTGATCTTCCAGATAATTATCGTTATTTTCAGTTTGAAAATTTCTGTCAACGCATGACAAATTTTGAAGAAAATATTTCATGCATGTCTCGCACTGATGAAATATACAACAAGATTCAAAAACCCTATACCTTTTTATTTTTAAATGGACGTATGCGACCGCATCGTAAATGGTTATTACTTAAACTAGCTGATTTAAATCTGTTGGATCGCAGTTTGTACACCAACTTAGATAACAAAAATGCCCCCAACAGAGAACTAACATACACAGTAGAAGGTCAGGATCTCATGGCACGGGCAGAACCATTGCAATATTTGCCCAGCCATTACGAAGTAGATCTTTACAAGGATTATATTGGTAAACACAGCAATGAAACCAATGTTAAAATGACTCTGTTTAACAACGAGTGGGGCGAAGCATACATCAAACCTGATCCTTACATTGACACTTATTTTAGTTTAGTAACCGAAACTGTATTTTCTGGTACAAATAGTTTCAGGACAGAAAAGATTTGGAAACCCATTATGATGGGCCATCCGTGGGTAGCAGTTGCTAATAAAGGTTTTTATCAAGACTTACACAACATGGGCTTTCGGACTTTTGGCAATATAATAGACGAAAGTTTTGATCAAATTGATAATCCGCAAGATCGAATTGAACGTATTAGTCAAGTGGTAAAGAACCTATGTACTAGCAATTTAATACAATTTATGTTACAATGTAAAGATACCTGTAAATATAACCAGCAGGTAATGCTTGATTATCAAGAACGTCTGGTATCAAAATTCCCTCAGCAGTTTGTTGACTTTTTAAGAGAACAAACCCAATGAAGCATTTAAAACTTCTGGATACATAATATGAACAAAGATTTTATACACATGGGGGTAGTTGAATTTTACATTACAAATGTGTGTAATCTCACGTGCCAGGGTTGTAATAGATTTAACAATTATAAATTTAGCGGATTTCAAAAGTGGACAGATCTCGAATCTGTTTATACCAAATGGGCAGAACAGCTAAGACTTACAGGTATTGGAATATTAGGTGGCGAACCTTTATTGAATCCTGAGTATATGCTTTGGTTGCAGGGCCTGCGTAATCTTTGGCCTAATTCCACTATTACAACCACTACCAATGGATATCGTCTTAATCAGGTTAAAGGTTTATATGATTATATGCTGGCCCATAAAACAAATACATTTTTATCTGTGGGTATACATAACAAAAAAAGCAAATCTTTAATAATGGATAATATTGAAAAGTTTTTAACAGGACCCATCCACTATGAATTTGATTCTAAAAACCAGTATCGTGTGCATATGATATTAACAGACGCTAACGGTGTCCAACTCAAAGTTGAGCATAATTGGTGGTTCCATCAAGGTGCATTAGTTAAAGATTCTGAAACAGGAAAGTTTAGTCTACATCAAAGCGATCCTGCTAAAGCACACGATATTTGTCATAGTAAATATTGCCACCATTTTATGGACGGAAAATTATACAAGTGCGGAGCAGTTGCGTTATTTCCAGAATTTGATACACAACATAATCTGCAATTGACTGCCGAGGATCGCGAATTAATGAATTCCTACAGTCCATTGACCGCTGCGGATAGCATTGAAACAAAACGAGAATTTATAAAAAATCTTCCTAATAGTATACCGCAATGTAAATTTTGTCCGGAACAGTATCATGGAGATCAAATTTTTGCAGAAGAAAAACGAGTAGTCTTTAAAAGAAACATTCAATGAAATACATATTTGCCGGAGACAGCTGGGCCACAAAGGCTTATACTCCAGAAAACAAAAATATCAATCAGTTGCTGCCAAATGATGTGAGGCTGGCCGATTTTTGGGGTCTACCATATTCTCATCAGTTTTCATTGGGATTAAGTAATTTAGAAGTTATGGATAAAATAGCCCGGCACCATAACAACAATTTACCTATTGTTTGGATCTACACTGAACCTTGTAGGGACTATAACAGAATCACCGGGCGAGATGAATTTGAATGGCTAACTAGCGAAAAAACTTTTGAAATACGGAAAGATATTGATTGCATAGTATTAGAAACTATTAAAAAAACAATTAAAAATCCAATTGCACTAATTGGAGGGCTATCTGACATTAATACAGAATATGCATTAAGCCTGGGATATGAAGTTTTGCATCCGAGCTGGCAAAGTTGGATAGCAAAAAAACTAAATTCAAAATGGTTTCAATTTGGTTGGGGAGCCAGTGACGTGGGTTGGAGAATGGATTATCATAATGTTAAACCAAGCCGTGAAGCTATATTTGCCTGGGATGATCAAATTAAAGAATGGTGCTGGTGGGAAGAACAGGGATATTTTTGTCGAGAACATCCTAGTATGCGGGCACATGAAGAATTTGCTGAATTTATGAAATTAAATGTGTTACAGTGGATAAATTGCTATTATGAATGATTTAGAATTTAAACAAACAGTGCTTGACACTATTAGTCCCAGCTTCTGCGCGGCCAAATGGTACAACGCTACTATCTGGCTAGGCTCCGGTATGACCACTAGCTGTCATCACCCGCCTGCACACAAAGTTGAAGTAGTTGATCTTATGACCAATCCTAAAGCACTGCATAACACAGCACAGAAGAAACAAGATCGTGCAGATATGCAAGCAGGAAATCGTCCTAAGGGGTGCGAATACTGTTGGAAGATTGAAGACATGGGGCGTGATGCTATTAGTGACCGTGTATATAAAAGTAAAATTTATCCTATAGAGGCCTTGCATAAAGCTGCCAACACTCCTGCAACTAATGACGTTGATCTCAAAACCCTTGAGATATCTTTTGATCGCACCTGCAATTTTGCTTGTAGTTATTGCAACCCTGCTTTTAGTAGCACTTGGGTCAATGATATCAAGCGCAATGGGCCCTACATCGGCCTTAGATCCGATGGCAGGAATCATTTTACTCACACTCACGATAGCAGTCAACTTTATAGCTTTGGGGAACGCAATCCTTATGTGGATGCATTTTTTGCCTGGTGGGAATCTGACCTCCATAGAACACTTCAGGAACTTAGAATAACAGGCGGCGAACCCTTGATGTCCGGCTATACATGGAAACTAATTGATTGGTTTAAAACCAATCAAGGCCGCAGTCAGACTAAGTTAGCAATAAACAGCAACTTGGGTATGACACGAGAAAAACTATCAGACTTTGTTGAGCGTGTAAAAGACATTCCACATTTAGAAATTTATACCAGCAACGAAGCAGTAAATGGTGCCGCTGCATACATTCGAGACGGATTAGACTACAACTTATGGATGCACAATGTACAAGAATTACTTGAGCAGGATAGTATTAAAGCCATGCATTTTATGTGTACCATCAATGCCCTGTGCCTAACTACATTACCTAATTTCTTATCGCAATTAATGGACCTAAAACAAACATATGGTCGAGAGCGTGTCAGCTTTACACTTAACATCCTACGTTTTCCTAGTTTCCAGAGCCCGTTAATTTTTCCAAATGACTTGCGTACACAATTTAAGAACAATTTACAGGACTGGCTTGATACACATCGGGTTCATCCGTTAATGCACGAGCACGAAATTAATCACCTGCAGAGACTAATTGATTATTTAGATGTAGTTAAAACTCCTCATAGCGAAACATTTGATATGCCCAGTTTATTAAATGACTTTAAGAAATTCTATACACAGTACGACCAACGCCGTGATAAGAACTTTACACAGGCATTTCCTATATTAGAAGAATGGTACAATGGCCTATAATTATAACAGCACTGATCCAATAAAGATTCGAGTAGAAAACTTAACCGATCGTCAACGATTCCTACTAACAGAAAGTAAAACATTCTGTATGTATCCTTGGATACACCTACATGCATACCCTACAGGTGAAGCATATCCTTGCTGTCATGCTGAAATGGCTGTGGGTCCTGTTGGTAACTGTCACCGGGATAGTCTTAAAACAATTGCCAACAGCGAAGGTATGCGTACACTACGCAACAACATGCTGACAGAAACAAAGAGTGCAGCCTGCACACGTTGCTACGAGCAAGAAGAATCGGGATTCTTTAGTGGCAGACAAAGTGCCAACAAGCATCACGGACATCACATTGAAGAAACTTATGCAACAAATCCAGATGGTAGTGTTGATAACTTTACTATGACATATTGGGACATTCGTTTCAGCAACTTGTGCAATCTTAAATGTCGTAGCTGCGGGCATATCTTTTCTAGTCAATGGTACCAAGATCAAGCCAAACTAGCCGGACCAGACTGGGCCAGTAAACATAAGGTATTAAACATTGCCGGCCGACATAAAACCGACATGTGGGAACAGCTACAACCGCATCTAGACTATGTAGAACAGATTTACTTTGCCGGTGGCGAACCTCTTATCATGGAAGAGCATTACCTAATCCTGGAAGAACTAGAGCGTCGTGGTCGGTTTGATGTACGATTAATATACAATACAAACTTTACAGATGTCAGACTTAAGAACCGATTAGTATTTGATTATTGGAAAAAGTTTGATAGTGTTAGTGTAGGGGCAAGTCTTGATGATATGGGACCGCGTGCTGAATACATAAGAAAAGGCACTACCTGGTATGAAGTAGAAGCTAACAGAATCGCAATGATGGAAATTTGTCCCCAGATTGATTTCTATATTAGCCCTACGCTGAGTATCATGAACGCATTGAGCTTGCCTGCATTTCATAAAAACTGGGTCGAACGTGGCCTAATACGTGCCCAAGATCTCAATGTAAATATATTACAAGACCCTGCATACTATCGTATAGATATTGCACCTCCTGAATATAAGCAACATATACAGGAAACATTTGAACAGCATATTGAATGGCTACGCCCGTATGACCAGCTAAACCGTGCCACCGTGGGATTTGAAAGTGCAATCAAGTTTATGAATGCCACTGATAATCAACACTTGCTCGGTAAGTTCTGGCACAAGACACACGAACTAGATGCTATAAGAAATGAAAATATACTAGATGTAATACCAGAATTGGCAGCACTAAAATGAAAATACCACACGAAAAGTTTTGTGTACTACCTTGGGTTAGTTTAGAAACTAGTCCTATTGGTACAGTACGACCATGCTGCCTAGCAGAAGAAGAAATTACGGATGTAAATGGCAACAAGTTCGACTTGTCTAAGTCTGCAGAGTTAGCTGACATACAAGACAGCAACTATATGCGAGGCCTCAGAAAACAATTTCTACGAGCAGAACAACCTGCAACGTGTAAGAAGTGCTGGAGCGAAGAAGATGCTGGCCGTACCAGTAAGCGTATGCATACCTTGAACAGACTAAAACACATGATACCAGATTCTGAATGGACACAAGATCCTAAACCACTTATGTTTCTTGATCTGAAACTAGGTAATATCTGTAATCTTAAGTGTCGCATTTGCGGATCTTGGAGTAGCAGTACGTTTGCAGTAGAAGAAATAGAGTTTACCCCTATCGCACAAAAGAAAACAGGACTGCATTATCAAATGCTCAAGCAAGGTGCGTGGGCTAGAGATAATCCGGACTTCTGGGACGAGATAAACAGCATGTCAGACCAGATACGCTACATAGAATTTACAGGTGGCGAGCCCTTTATGATACGGGAACACTTTCAATTCTTAGAACGTATTGTAGAAATGGGTATTGCTGGGCAAGTTGAAATACACTATAACACCAACGGTACTCAATATCCAGACAATGCAGAAGATATTTGGCAACATTTTAAAACAGTAGAGATTGCATTTAGCGTTGATGATGTGGGCCCTAGATTTGAATACCAACGTGCTAACGCTGTATGGTCAGAGGTAGAACATAACATTGCTCGATTTATGGCCATGCGTGATCGTCATCGTCATATACAATTACAAGTATGCATTACTGTGAATGTGTTTAATGTCATGTATCTGGAAGATGTTGCAAACTGGGCAGATGCACAAGGTTTTAATTTTATCTATTGGAATATGTTGCATGAAGCTCGCTATCACAGCATAGGATGTTTGCCCAACTCAACTAAGCAAATAATTCAAGATCGATTGACCGATATTAATGTATCAGATCGGAATAGATTAGAGATCGATCGCATTATTGATTTTATGATGAATGGGCAAGAACTTGGCGACATATACGATTTGATCAACAATACACACAGAGTAGATGCCAGACGTAATCAAAGACTAGATGAACATCATCCTGAATTAGCGCAGGCAATAGGATACAATGGACCCAACTAAGCCAGAAACACTTTGTCTAGCACCGTGGACACATACATATCTTAGTCCACAAACAGAGAGACGCATGTGCTGTGCCTCACGAGAACCTGCGCAGAATTTTGAACAGTACATTGATACCAATGCGGGTACAGGCAAATATATTCCAATAACTCTCGATCAGCACTGGAATTCTGAACACATGAAGTCTGTACGCCGTCGTATGATGGCAGGAGAAACGCTACCTGAGTGCGAAGTATGTAACGACAAGTTATTAAATACAGATGTATACCGTAGTTACTTTAATCGAATGTTTGAGCACAAGTATCAATCAGTAATGGAAGCAACAGATGCCACAGGATTTACTACAGCCAAACCCATTAGTTGGGATTATCGTTTTAGTAATTTTTGTAATTTTAAGTGTCGCATGTGCGGTGACATGTTGTCTAGTGCGTGGGAAACAGAGCAGAAGCGACATAACATGGTTGACTGGAGTAATCCAAAGAACAATTGGATGAAGTCTGAGATCAAAGAACAAATAGAAACATTTCAAGACACACAAATAGAAGCAGAGTTTGCTGCGGCAGTAGCAGAGCATCGTGTAGAAGAAGTCTACTGGGTAGGTGGCGAGCCACTCATGTACGAACAACACTGGCGCTACATGCAACAGATAGTTGAACAAGGTGATGGAGGACAAGTGTATGCCAGATATAATACTAACCTTAGTCGTATTGACTATCGCGGCACCAATCTCTTTAGGGATATTTTGGCTCATTTACGAGACTGGCAGATATGTGCTAGCTTGGATGGAACAGGTCCAGTGGGCGAATATATTCGAACAGGTCTTGATTTCGATGGGTGGTGCAGAAATTTTAGAAGCGGAATGGCACATGCTAAACACCGTAGACAAATGCGAATCGACTTCACCCTTACCTTACCAGGACTGTTTGAAGTCGGAAACATACAGCGACTCGCCCAGGACCTTGATGTAGACATATTGGCCAAAGTTGTATTCAGTTTTACACCAGATATCATACTGAGTCCGTTGGCGTTACCAAGACAATTGTTAGATAATTGTGTAGACAAACTAGCAAACGAACTACCGTCAGGCGCACTTAAAGATGTGCTACTACAACTTAAAAATAGACCCACATTTCAAGAACAATGGCCAGATATCTGGCTACAACAGCTTGTAAAAGGGAAACAGCGTGTGTTAAAATTAGAAAGCATTAGAACTGATTCTTATACTTTAGACGATATACTTAAACAGGATACTGAAATACATGCATGGTACCAATCTATCCCCGGTTAAAATAACTTTACGAGATCCTGTAAATCAAAATGATTGCATTTCCTATACTATTATTCCAGAAAATTGCCAATTGTCAAAAGACTGGATCATAGCTCTCAAAGACATACTACAGAAAAAATTACATTTAGAAAAAAATTTTTGTTTCTTGGGATTTCCGCATAGTGCAAGAACAGTTGAATACCTTTGCGATCAACTGAATCGGCACATTACTGTAATTAATTACTTCAATACCACAGACGTTTGGCAAAAAGCCGGACTAGAACCCTACTGGATAGAAGAAATATTCACTGATTCTTCGGTGCGTTATCCAAATGATTTGTTATTGAAACGTACAGCATGGAAGATCAAACATGGTATTATGAATCGGTTGCATAATCACTTTGAAACACTTCAAGGAACTGTATGGAATCTCAGCCCTTATTACCGCGCAGCTAATTCTCAAACAAGATACAGTATACGCCAGCTCAACAACATTTGCCACGAACTTGAAAGTTTAATACTGAGTCAACGTAAACTGATACTGATTCCAGAATGGGTTCGGCCAAGTCAGATAACTACATTTTTACACGCACCTCGGCATCATTTAACCGACACGCATAGACAAGGGTTTATACAGAATGGATATGATAGAGTGTTAGGTGGCGTTTACATGCATTGGACACAAATTGGTAAAACACTATTTGAAGTATTTCGCGATGAGTCTGCTCCTGAACTTAACATTGGTCTTGATGCTACTGACATCAGCATAGGGTCTGGTGCAACTTGTGAAGCCATTACTGCTCTAAAGTATTACTCAGGTGAGTTTGATGTTGAGTGGGGGAGAGATATAGTCAGCGGTGGCCCTCATCCGTGGCACGATCAAGAGCAGCTACGATTTCAAGATTGGATCAAAAGTAACGGACTATCTGTAGATGATCCGGCACTCAGTTTAGGATATTTAAAAATAGGGCAAGTGGATCTAATGGGTAGTTTTGGAACAACCGACGCTGATGTAATTTGGCAGAGGCTAGGAAGTCATTTGGATATATATTCAATAGAAGTCGACGGTGTAGTTGGTGTTTTTGATTACTGTTGGAGTGACTCAGATCATGAACAACGCCAGTTAGAAAATTTAAAAAGGACTGAACATGCAATGGATTAAAAATTTATACAATAGAATTAAACTTGAAATACGCTATCGCAAGAAGCTGAAAGAACTACGCAAAAGAGATCCGTTTATTTACAAATGAAACATATACTAGGTGTAAGTGCAGGTTACCACGATGCTGCTGTGTCTGTTGTTAGAGAAGACGGTGAAATTGTGTTTGCTGGCCATAGCGAACGCTACAGTAAGATTAAAAACGATCCTGAATTAAGCATTGAATTGGTAGATGCTGCATTTAATTTTAAGATTGATACCATCGCCTACTATGAACGACCCTGGATGCATAATCTACAGCAGCTAATCAGCAGAGAGCATAACTTCAGTTCGTTAACTGTGCATGATACATTAAAACGGCACTTGGGCAACAACCGTATTAAAGGTCGCACACTGACAGCATTTCCGCATCACCTTAGTCATGCCGCAGCAGGATTTCAAACAAGCTCGTTTAGAGAAGCTGCTGTGGTTGTAATTGATGCCATTGGCGAGTTAGATACTATATCAATATATCGAGCATGGTACGATAAAGACAATCGAGCACAGTACGAAAAAGTTTGGGGACAACGGTATCCACACAGCATTGGCTTATTCTATAGTGCCCTAACCCAGCAGGTAGGCCTAAAGCCACAGGAAGAAGAATACATCACAATGGGCATGGCTGCTTACGGTGATAAGTCTCTTGTACCTGCTATGGGCGAATATGCTGTTGCTGATTATTTTAATGCAGAATTTAACGAAAACTTTCATATCGGATTCGATTCCGACCGTTTTGTAGGTGCAGATAAAAATAACATTGCAGCAGCCGGACAATGGATAACAGAAAAGCTGATTCAAGACATTATGTGTAAGGCTGCTCATCTGACTCGCAGTGACAATTTAGTTTACATGGGCGGAGTTGCACTCAACTGTTTAGCCAATCAATACTTAGGGAGATACTTTAATGATATTTGGATTATGCCTAATCCTGGCGATGCTGGCAGTAGTCTCGGGGCCGCTGCTTTGGCTCACGGCGGTCCTGTCAGGTGGGCCGGGCCTTACCTGGGCCATAACATCACTGGGGATTATCCTGTGGATGCCGCTCTTAATTGTTTGCTTGGTGATCGTATTTGTGGTGTTGCCTCAGGTGCGGCGGAATTTGGCCCCCGTGCGCTCGGCAACAGAAGCCTGCTCGCAGATCCCCGCGGACCGGACATAAAGGATCGAGTAAATGACATCAAAAGACGCCAGAGATTTAGACCCTTCGCTCCAGTCATCCTTGAAGAGTATGCTAGTGAATATTTTGATCTTCCTGGGGGTTTCGGTAGCAGCCCTTATATGCAATCTGTCGCCCGCTGTTTGGCTCCTGACTTGTATCCTGCTATCTGTCACGTGGACGGTACTAGTCGGGTACAAACAGTACCGTACGACTCGCCGTCGGGAATCAGATCGCTGTTAGAAGCTTGGTATGACGCAACAGGTTGTCCTATGTTGCTCAACACATCATTGAATATCAGAGGCGAGCCAATGGTAAACGATCGTGCCGATGCAGATCGATTTGAAAAAGAATATAATGTACGAGTTTTCAGTTAGAGATAAGTCTCTAACCCGCCACGACGTCTTATGTCTTGAGTACAGCAACTGATGCCGCCGTCAAAGAAATACTTGTGACGTAACTCGCTAATGATTGGTGTGATGTTGTGCCGTTCGCAATACTCAAATATGTCTTTGTTGTAGCTGCTGAAGATTACATGTTGTTCGTCCAACACCAGGCAGTTGACGTCAAACACTGTTTCTTGCACATGTCCAGTCCATTTAGTTAGATATGTATCCACAAAGCTAGCAAACTCAGTAGTGGTTTCATGTCCCTGTACATACCATCTCCCGTTAAAACTCTCATAACGAAACTTACCTAGTTCCATTGTTGCAGTTATAGTAGCTTCATTTACTCTGCAAACTTCCCAACCTGGAAATGTTTTACGATAGTTAATATCTGCATCATGCATAGTCGATATAATCACGCCAGGCTTTAGAATAGCAAATACGCTATCCCCGTGTCCATTAGTTTGACATCGGTGTAATTGATATCGACTATCTAATACGTTATCTCTTATCCATTCCATTTGCTGATCGGTCAGCCACTCGCTACGATCAAAAAATACATCTGTTCCTACTCTTACAATGCAACTAGCAACAGCATCGATCATCGGATGATCTGCTTGGTATCCATCCCGGTGAGGATCTATTACATGACTTGAATCATATAAATTGCATATCAAATTCATTTCAGGAACACTTAACACACGTAGAAGTTTTTCGCCCATGGTGATTTGCCAATCACGCGGTACAAGCGGTGGCATAGGCACAGTATTCCACGACTTCATAATATTTGGCCAATCATTTAACAACGGTAACGTTGGCCGACGAACAGTGGCACCGTACTTTTCGATTGTACGTTGTAGATTATCTAAATCTTCGTTTGTTTCGTTTAGGATAACTGCGAGTTGAGCTCGTACTTGCGGATCTTCGATATAGTCAAAGTATTCAGGAGTATACACGCGGCCTACAATAACTTCTTCAAGTGGTTGCCAACTGCTATAACTTTGAATTAAATTTGGCATTGTAATTTCTCTATTAGGGTATTTAATGGCGTTGATAGCCGTGACTCAAAGTTTAATTGATTGTGTTTAACACCGGACTGGCATTTTTTAAATAGTTCAGCAACACCTTGTTCCTGCATGCTTGACAACAATTTGCGTACAGCAATGTATCGTTCTGTAGTATTTTCAATGGTATCGTAGGTGTTGTCCAATACATCATCAAACACATTATAGCCTGCTGACCTTAAAGCAGCTAGTGTACCTGGTGTACCAATCACAACAAACGGTTGTCCGTACTTGACGGGCTTCCATGTTTTTTCAGTTATGAATGCACCGCCGCTTTGATCTGCATCGAGATGTGTTTCAATAACAATTTGAAAATAACTTTGTGTATAAAGTTCTGTGTTTACTACATGATGATTGTTTTGTTGGTGTTTGTTAAATTGATCACAATGAAACGGTCCATCTAAAAAAAACTCGTTCATACGGTATCTCCAGAGCTCGTCATGCACATCAACTTCGACAGGATTGGCTTCGTAATCATCGTTGATTCCAATGCCATTATAACTCCAGAGACTGTTCTCTAATATTCCTTGAAATTTTAAGTCAGACATTACAGCAGCTCGCCACCATTTATGTACACGATTTAGTGCTGTAAACTCGTACCGGCGTTCTACAGGATAATTAAAAAATTGATATCGATTAATGTGTCTGAAGAAGAACTCATGCTCTGAAAAGTAAGTAGCCGACTCAAGTTGATCTGCTGCGGTGTTTGCACTTACAAAATGATAACAGTTGCTAGGCAATGCTTCACTGTATCGACATTGATTTAGATACTGATCTATGCGTTCAGGATTGTCACCTTCGTGATAGTAGAACAATATTTTGATTTCTTTTTTACGTAATCGTTCCCGCACATCAGCTGACAGCATTGCAAAGTAATTGCAGTCAAAGTCAAACCAACTAAACGCTACAGGGTACCAGGAACCTGCAGGTGTATCTGTTACAGTATAAACACCATAAGGAACATGTGCGGCATCCAAGTACATGGTTAACCGCAGTGGAACAGTGCGCGGCCAGTGTGCATCAAACTGCCGCCATTCTGCGGTGAATGGTTCTGCTTGCCATCGAGCCAGGTTGGGGTAACCAATATTAGGAAGGACCAGTTGATTGTAACAAAAATTAATCATTAAAATAATCCTTTATCTCATTCAACATACTTGTGAGTTCCTGCCACAATATAGATTCAAACGCACCGTTGTAAAAATGGTTATAGTTGTGTTGTATAATAGGCAACGCTTGATTAAAAAGATTTTGTTTTTCAGTCAACGACAGCAAATCCAATTGTTTTAATAAGTCAGCTATCATCCCCAATCGTTTATTATCATCAGGTTCGCAGTCATAGCTTTCGTCCCATATACTATCAAATGTTTTAAAACCATAATCTCTTAGATAGCGTAAGCTTCCAGCAGTAGATACAAGAACAAACGGCATGCCTAAGCAGATAGGTTTAAAGGTCTTCTCAGTCAGATGATGTCTACGTCCGACTGCAACTGTTTCGGTCACAAGGTACAATAAGGATTCGGCAGATTCATCAAACAAACTTAACCAACAGCTATGCATGGGATGATCAGTTTCGTTAGAAAAATTCCATGGCAGATTGGCTTGTTGAAATAGTTGTTGTTGCCACGGTTCAGCAAGCTTGTCGATGTGTATGTGTTCACCTGGGCATATCTCTGGAAAACTGATGTGAGAATTTTTAATATTGCGCTCCAGGATCATGTGCATCAAGTCTATACGATGTTTGCGTTTACCGCCGATGATGCGATTAGGGCTTATGAAACTTTTAGTTATAGTGCGCTGGTGCGGCGGTAGCATTAAGAAGGTACAGTTGTATCCTCTATACCAATCCAGTGCTGCCCATCCATGGAAGAAATAATAATATGAGTCCCAGCCATATTGACTACATACTTGATCTACAGCTTCGCTATTGCGCTCACTGGTTATTATGATACCTTTGGGATTTTCTAAGTCTTTGTTGCGCCGAATCACATCGTCAAACAAAGATTGATGTACATCCAAATGTATTGGTTCTTGATCATGAAACAGTGTATAATAACATTGTTCCACTGAGTTGCCGTGATTGAAAAGACTTTCTGGATCTGATCTTCCAGGCGGGTCGCAGTAAAACATTCTAGCCATTGGAATGTGTTTTTTTATAAAGGGCCAAAATGTATGACTATAAATTTCGTCTATTCTAATCATGTTTGATATATTTTATTTAGATCAACCTACTGGATTGTTTCCGCATGAGAGAAAGGCCAATTCTGTTGAAGATGCTGCTATCCAAAGTAGAACTAGCTCTTGTTGGATTGTAAACTACTTATGTGATTATACAGGGTTTGATTTCCTTTATCAACCTTTGCCACATCAACGCAATCAAGCACATGTTTGGCCCAGTCAACACCAACGCAATTCTGGTACCTGGTTAATACCCAGGCAACCAGGCCAACTAGAAGTCAATCGTGATCACCCAGCAATTATACGTACAATGTCTGCGCCCAGAGTACATATCAAACACAATCCTGACAGCCCAGATTCTGGCAATATTAATGTACGCTACATCAACGATTATTTGGGCACAATGAGGCGTTCTCTAAGCAAAGTAAATGCAGAATACTGTTGGGTTACCGCAGACGTTTGCGACTATGCCGACTTTGATTTTACATGGCACCCCAATGAATGGCAGTTAGACATGCTGCATGTTTTTTCCAGCAACGAACAGAAATTTGGCGATACATTTTATGTACATGTGCCGTCGTTCCTCGACAAGGCCCGAGATCTAAAAATTCTAGAATGGTTTGAAACTCTGCATTTTATTGAAACTATTCGAGTAAATCGTCCGTCTCCGCTGGCAGTGAAATACACAACAGACAGTATAGTTCCTGCTGTTTGGTCTTACGAATTCAAAAATCCTGTTGTGCAATTTTATCACGACCAACCTGTTGCGCAACCGCCTACTATCAGTTTATGGCAAGAAAAAACTAAAACAGTAATTCCTTTGAGCACTGATTCTGGCACTGCTCTGATACCAAGAGAGTGCAAGAACTATCTTAAAACTCAAGTGTACGATTATCCCTACATCGATAAGACACAAAAGATCAACAACTCGCCTCTACAGGACATTGTGTATATTTCATACGATGAGCCAGAAGCCAAAATCAATTATGAGAAATTAATCACACGTTTTCCGCAAGCACGCCGAGTACATGGTGTTGATGGTATGGAGAATGCCTTGTCGGCTGCTGCTGACATCAGCACAACACCTTGGTATTTTGCAGTGTTTGCAAAAACAGAATTAGCTGATGATTTTAACTTTGACTTTGTGCCTGATTATTTTCAAGAAAAAAAGCACTATATCTTTAATGCACGTAATCGTGTCAACGGATTGGTGTATGGACATATGGGAATAATTTTGTACAACTGTAACCTAGTAAACACTGCTGACGAATACAACAAGTTAGGACTTGATTATACATTAAGTTTCCCCCACGAAACTGTTCCAGTTATCAGCTGTCATGGCGTGTTTGATGTATCACCATACCATACATGGCGTACATCCTTTAGAGAATGTGCCAAACTAAAATATTTCAACAGCCTGTCGCCTGATTTGGAAAACGAGTATCGATTAAGCATATGGTCTACTAGAGCTGAAGGTCCTTATGCCAAGTGGGCATTAGCAGGTGCCAATGATGGGATAGAATTTTGTCAAGAAGTTGACTATCAGCTAGATCAACTTAAACACAGCTTCAGGTGGGAATGGCTTAGACAGCGATTTGTTGATCGCTACGGCGAGTTAGAATGAGTTTACTTGATCAATAACGCGAGCAACTGCCATTGCTTGATCGATCCCGGTAACAGGCTGCGACCTATTCTTTACACAAGATACCCAATGCTGTAGTTCATGTTCCAGTGGTGAAAGTGCGCCGGTGTAGTTTGATACAGCTGGGTTGGTATCAACAATGGCCCGATTATTTTCAATACGATTGTTAACTACAGTAACAGTATTTGAATCTTGGTTCCAGATAATTTGTCCTTTTGTTCCAATTAACACAGTCTCTCTTATGCGAACAGGCCAATACCAACTGACGTCAATATCATAACTGACATTGCCGGCATACCCGGAGAACATAACACGATCTGGTTGTACATTATTAGAATAGTTATACTTGGTAACTGTTTTTACATTGGCATTGGCCTGGGCTAATTCTAGTACAATACTGATATCATGTGTAGCCAGACTCAAAATAGGATCAGTTTTAGTTTGATAGATACCCCAATTTAATCTACGGCTAGTGATATGCTGTAGCTTTCCAATTGTTCCTTGTTTTAATATATTTTTAATTTCCTGCATTTGAGGGTGATGTATAAAAATATGACCAACCATCACAATCTGATCAGCATTACAATGTTTCTGAATGTCTAGCACCTGTTGCGCAGTTTCTGCCATGGGTTTTTCCACATATACATCATGTCCTTGTTTGAGTAACTCAACAGTTTGTTCATGATGTTGCCATAAGGGAGTAGCTAATATAACAGGAGCATTATCAGTTATATCAGCTATGGTTTGACCATTGCGTATATCAATTACTCTTGCATCAACATCAAATTGTTCAAGACTAGTTAATAGTTTACTACCCCAGTAACCCGCGCCAACTAACCACATATTATGCTAATACTCGGCGAACACCATCAACTACTTGCTCAACTTGTTGATCTGTCATACTGTACCAACACGGCAAACTTAAAATTTCTTCGCAAGCTAATTCAGTTACAGGACAAGGACGATACCACGGCTTGAATGCTGGCTGGATATGAGCAGGTCTGGCATAGTGTATGTTAGTCTGAATGCCTGCAGAATTCAAATACGATTGTAATTTAGCACGTTGATTGGTCTGTATCACATAAACATAATGACTGTGGCTATTGCCAGGTTCTAATACAGGAGTTTTAACTATGCTGCCGAGAGAGTCTGTATAGTAGTCGCATATATCGCGCTTACGGTTAATCCATTCTTGTAGCCTTGGCATCTTGGCCATTACAATGTTAGACTGCATATTATCAATCCGAGCATTGTATCCAATCTCTACAATGTCGTATCGGCCAATTCGACCGTGATCCCGGTACATGCGTACTCGATCCATTATGGCCCGGCTTCCAGTTACACAGCCAGCATCTCCCATTGCACCAAGATTTTTAACAGGATTAAAACTCATGCAAGTTATGTCACTGAGACTTCCAACTGGCTTATCATTCCAGAAATTACCCAAGCTTTGTGCAGCATCTTCGATCATAACAAGATTGTAGCGATTACATAACTGTCTAATTCGATCAATGTTGGGGCATTGCCCGTATAAATCAACAAACAATATAGCTCGGGTATTTTTTGTTATGGCCTTTTCGACCAATTCCAAGTCAATAAGATATGTCTCAGGATCAATGTCAACAAACACAGGTGTTGCGCCAACACTAACAATTGCTTCTGTAGTGGCCACAAAGGTATGCGGAGTTGTAATTACTTCGTCTCCAGGTCCAACGTCAGCTGCTCGCATGGCACACAGTAATGCAGTAGTTCCGGAGCCTGTGCTGGCACAGTCCTCGCTCTCGACAAACTTACTCATGGTAACTTCAAATTCAGTAGTGTCTGGACCGGTAATGAAACTGGAAGTTGCTATGGTTTTAGCTATGGCCTGATCTATTTCAATCTTACAATCTAAGTACTGTTGATGTAAATTAGTGAAGGGTATTTTTAAGCCAGTCATGGTATAAACGGAATCCTTGTTCAATATCAATTTTTGGTGTGTAATCTAAATCTCTCCGGGCCGCATCAATGCTTAATGCGCCGCGACTGGGAAAGTTAAGATCTCGGTTGTTAACTTTAATAGTTCCTTGTCCGACAATTCTCACAGCAAGTTCAGCAGCTTCCAGCAGGGTATGTTCAACACCGCGTGTGACATTGTAAGTTCCCCAGGTAACACTTTCGGATAAGGCTGCTGATACAATGCCGCTGGCAGTATCATCTACATAAGTGAAATCCAGTGCTTCGCCAGGCCCATTCACTTGTATCTCACCGCCCCTCATGGCAGTAAGCAAGAACTTGCTGACCACACGATCCTCTACGTCATAAGGACCGTACACAGCACTGGGACGTATAATGACATGGCTTAGTCCAGATCTGCGTGAATAGTCTTTGACCAACCATTCGCCTGCCAGTTTAAGAATGCCATATTGTCCTTGTGGATTGCATGCAGCATCTTCTTTGACTTGGTCTTTGAAGTTACCATATACCATACTTGAGCTAACGTATACAAACTTTTTAACATTATGTTTAACTGCTAACTCCAGAAGATTTAATAGCCCTTCGCTCATTACACGACTACCCAACTGAGGATTGGCATTGACTACTTTTTGTCTAGGAAAGCTGGCTAGGTGGACAACTACATCGGGTACAAATTGTTCAAACACAAATTTAACAACCGGAGTTGCTATGTCAATTTCGTGTACAATTAAATCTTTAGGTAATTTCTTTTGGCGTTCCATTAAAACATAACTAAGCTCGTTGAATGGTATTATACCATAATCAGTTTTATTGTCAACAATGCGAACTGTATGTCCTTGTGCTGCTAACTGTGCTGCAACATTATGCCCAATAAATCCCAGGCCACCTGTAACTAATATTCTCATTTGAATTTCATCTTGAAGAAAGTTTGATCCTGCTTGCGTAGTCTGACCATCATGCGATATGTATATCCACCGTATATGGTATTTTCATACCAGACAATATAAGGCTCCTCTACCGAATGCTCCTGTATCCATTGCCCAGGATCAGTCTTTAACCAATCCTCTAATTGCCAATGGGCAGCCGCCGTTGGATTTGATTCTGATATACCATCAACTACAAACTCATGAGCCAGCATATCGGACTCTTCAACCACCTGATCACCGACTCGCCTAAACGACGGGGGCTTACGCCGCTCTTCCTGACTGGGTGCCATTCTAGCCATTGCTGACCAACCTTTCTGCCATTGGGAAGATTGCTGCAATAGCCTTGGCACAGGCAAGAGCAACTACTTGGTGTTCTTTTTGTGTACCGTTTGAACTACGCAATTCGATAAAGTGAATCCAGCTACGTAGTGTACCGTTCATATACAATCGACTTACTGTATTGCCTTCTGGCAGAACAGCACGAGCCTGCTCTTTGGCAATACCATTTTGCACAGCCCAAGTATAAGCATCTCGAGCAGCCTTGATAACTGTATGTTGCTTTTCGTTCCAGACTCGAACCAGTTCGCGATGCTCAGAATTTTCCATATTTAAATCGACTGAGTTCTGTCGATTCTTTGTATCTTGTAATCTGGCTTCGCGCAATTCAAAATCCAGATCTTCGGTGGGATCTGCATAACGCTGACTAAACTCCTGGAACGCAAATGAACGATGCCGCAGGATCTGTCGTGCAATATCTCTGGTGGTGGTAATTTCAACACAAGCACTAACCATTTCAAGGGGTGACCAGTGAGCATGTTTAACCAAGTAGTTGATTAGACGTTCGCTTGTTTCTGTGTTGAGTTGATTTGAGGGATTGCTGACACGGGCACAAAATGCAATAAGTTCTTGCACATTGTCGATACCGGCATCAGCAAACTCTGCTGTGGGAGCAGAGCTTGAGACTAGACGCACTTGCATTAGATTCCTTTAAGTAGTTTGTCGGTTTCGGGTTGAATAATTTCTGCTACAGCTTCTACATCCAGTATCAAGTCCATGGAAGCAATGTCTTGTTCGTTTTCGCTGATAAAGGTAGATACTGCCTGTTCCAAACTTTCGTCATCAAAACCTTGTTTGCGTAGACTACGCAGATTTATGGTTTTCTGTTTGCGATCAACAGTCTTGAATACTACCTTTTTGACACAGCTGATGGGACAATGATCCTTGTCGACGTCATTGACGATCTGTTCCCATTGCCGTAAGAAATCATGATCAAGCTGCATCGGCGGCTTTGACCTTCTTTTGCCGTCCGCGCTTGGGCTTGGGTGCTCCACCAGACATGGCCGCAGCCTCTGCCATTAATCTTGCACTCTCGGCCAACAAACCACGTGCTTCGGCTTCCATGCGCTGTGCCTGCTTCATGCGATCTTGTGCAATTGCCTGATCATCCAAGGCACGTGCAGCATCCGATCCTGCTACTTCGGCCATACGCTGCGGAATTGGTGCTCCTACTTCACGGCCATAATCATCTCTACGTCTTGCCTTGCCTGTGTAGCCCTTGTTGGCATCCAGTTCGGCCATTTCGCGAATGGCATCTTCGCCCAGCTTCATCTTGCGGATAATACCGTTCATTTCATCCAAGTTTACTGTGCTGTTTCCACCTGGAGTTACTGTGACCTGTTTGGCCTGTACCTTTTTGATCATGCCTTCTACATGCAGAGTCTGCAGCATGGCACGACCATCTGACAACAAGCTGCGAAACAAGGCGTCGCCTAGATTTTCAGCTTCCTGTCCCATGGGTGATTCAATCACTTTCATGATGGCATCGTGAAACGACACTGGCAATGTTTCTGGATATACCACCAAGGTCATGTGCTCTTCACCGGGTACTTCTCTAAACACAATGGCCACCTTACGGTCGCCGTGTTTGCCTATGTGCTTGATCATTTTGTTTCTCCTTGTTGATCTGCTTCAGCTTGCGCAGAAGCAATTACTGAATTTAAAAACCCAGTGAGTTTGTCGTATGTTTGGCCTATCGAGGACATTTCTTCTGCTTTGAATGCACCTCTGCTGCAGGCCACATCAATCAGATCTTTGATCATGATCAAGTCTTGGATTGTTATTGGTGGGGGTGTAGTAGTGTCTTCCATGCATATATTTAAGGACAAAAACAAATCCCCGGAAAAAAATCACCGGGGATTTGTGGTGTTTTGGCTAAATTAGTTTTCGTTGTACAGGGCAAACGTACCAAATGGTGGATCTGGATTCTTGTCACCGTGGATAATCCATACTGTATCACAGTACAATGGATCACCCCAGGAACCATTGGGATAACCATCTGTAAACACAATCAGCTTCTTGGGCTCAACTTCTACATCTTTGAGATGTGCAAAGATGCATTCAAAGTCTGTACCACCGCCACCTTTGATATCGTACTCGCTGATTTCTTCCAAGTTATCGCTGGTAAACAATTGCATGTTGTACACCCTGGTATCAAAGCAGGCTACATGGATACGGTAGTCCTGGAACGTTTCCATGATGCCTTTGATTTCGCTAAGGAAGTCACGTCCCTGCTCTGTTGAGATCGAGCCGCTCATGTCAATCATACAGCAGATGTCAATGGCATCTTGTGTTTTCATGCCGGGCATTACAGCATCCATGTCCCAGCCCTTGCGTCCTGTTTTCATCCAGGTAAAGTCGCTCTTGACTGTGCTT
>Ga0114968_10000551_pt1 | contig 27704 bp, 47 predicted proteins | sample M_130807_EF_Meta_FD_87020 | JGI IMG/M metagenome (GOLD analysis project Ga0114968, IMG submission 87020) | Freshwater microbial communities from Lake Montjoie, Canada to study carbon cycling - M_130807_EF_MetaG | ecosystem: Environmental > Aquatic > Freshwater > Lake | place: Lake Montjoie... | reverse complement strand
TTAAGATACTGAATTCTACGACGTAAGTTATAAACTGATGGTACTGATATAGGAGTTCCATATTCGGTAGCATAAACGTTAAGTCTGCTTTCGATTGCTGCAACGTCATTTTCTGCATCCTTAAGACGCATCTTAATATCATCTGCCCAGTCACGTTTTGCTGCTGGAGAAACACCAGTTCCTACGCCAAAATGGGATTCATATGTTGCATATGCCATATCACGATTAAAAATAGCCTGATTGTATTGGTCAGAAAGAGCCTTAACTTCTTTTTGAATTTCTCTCTTAGCGCCAGGAGCAAGTGTTTTTGATTTTGCTACATTTCTAGCAATAATATTTCTACCTTTTTTAATAGTGCTCCACGTTGCAGTGGTAAACATTGCTCTTGCAAATGGCATACCTTCTGCAATTGTTGCTGCTAAGATAGGTTCAAAGATAGAGTTCTTTGGAATGTATGAAAAACGATAGAGTTGAGCAACAGAAAATATTCTGCTTGAGCCCTCAAATAATGCCTTGGCTCCGTTTGCAAATCCTTGTTCAAAACCTGTTGCTTTACCCTTAATTGGACTTTTTAGTTCACGTGCAAAACGCAAAATCATACGGTCAAATTCACCTAATGGAAGCATAGGCATAGAGTTTGCTAACTGACGCTGTGTGCGTGGGTCAACAACTACGCGTACTCCTTGTGGGTCCATTGCAAATCCTTCTTTGCGTAGACCAGAATGAACTTTGTAAATCTCTGACATTAGTTCATCAACCATACCGTCAATTTTATTAACATCATAGTATCCGCGTGAGAAAGCAAGTGTTCGAGCAATCTCTTTGTTTACAGAATCAATAACAATGGCACGTTCGCCATCTGTTTTGGCTGCAACAAAGCGGTCAATAACTTGACGACGATAAGCAGACGCTGGCATCATCTCACGTGTGTGAGTTTCAACAACTCTTGAGCCGTCTCTAAACAATGGAATGTCATCAAAAACTGCCATTAATTCATCTATGCCATTCATAGGACGTAGACCAGAGTTAGTAACAATACCCTTTGGCATATAAGTACCAAATTGGCGCATTAAGACTGTAACTGGACCCTTCATACTTCCGCCAAGTACGCTCTCTGCTACGCCACCAACGCCAGTAAAGTCACGTTCCATAGCAGCAGTTTTAATCTGTCCAGCGCGAGAGCGTGCTGCTCCAACAATAGGACGACCAACAATTGGTTCCATTGGCTTGTAATTTTTGCCAAGAGCGAGTACTTCTGTATTAAGAAGTCCAGTTGAATCGTCAAGTTCCTGTCTTAAGAAAGCATCATAAATTTCTTGACTCTTAGGATTCTTTGCAATAGCATCATCAAAGGCTGCACTCCATCGGGCACGTTGTGCCGCTGTGTATTCTGGCATTTTGCCATCTGTAATGTACTTACCGCGAGTGATTGCAGTAGCATCACCCAGCACCCATAAGTCATCAGACATCTTTAAGCCTACTAAACGCTCAATTGCTGGGCCATAGCCCTTATCTGCAAGTAAAAAGTCCCTAACAACTGATGGGTCTTTTGTTGTTTTGATAAGGTCTGGAAGAGCAGGGTTGTAACTGTGCTTCTTTACAATACGAATAATATCAACAATGTTATCAGATGCTGCTAGGTCCATAACATCTTGACCAATTACAGTTTGATTTCCAGCGACTCCATTACTGTTAACAAAAGCAATATGGTCGGTCATATTCTTTTCAAACAAAGGCATTGCTTGGACATCGCCAGCCTTAAATGTTGTAGTAAGACCAGCACGTATTGCACCAGCCTTAGCAATGGTACCAACGCCAGAAAATGCAGCATTAATTGCTACATTCTTGATAATAAAATCGTTTGTTCCACTGATAAATGAACCTAATGAATTGTCAACAAAATTTTCTTTAACACTTTCATCATTCCAAAGATTGACCTCTGACATATCCATACCATTAATAGTAAGAATTGCAGATTCAGCGGGGCCAAGAATTCCTGGTGTTTTAATAATTGACTGACCTAGAGATACATAAGCACTTCGGTTCCAAGCATCACGAATATCGCTTAGTTGTATTCCCTTGCCATATTTCTCATCATTGTATAATGGGCTATATGGGTCTTGAAGCAAGTTTGCTGTAGATATACCACGAGCAAGTGGCGAGAACACGTACTTTTCAGCCTTTGCACCTACCTGAAGGATAGGGTCAAATGCTGCAAGACTACCTTGAACAAATTTATCTTGTTCAGATTGAGAATACTGACCAATTTTAGACTGCTGAATTCCAATACCAGCCTGGGCTGCTTCTTCTGGAGAATATCCAGCCTTAAGCGCTTGGTTTTGCAACCCTTTTACGGTTGGCTCGACAACAAGTTGATTTGTTAATGTACCTGGAATTGCTAGAGTGGCAGTTTTTGCGCCTTTAAGAATAGAAGATACACCACTAACAATTTCTTGTTGTGCAGCAGGCTTAATTCCTAAAAAATCTGTAACAAATTTATCCCAAAATGACATTAATTCACCGCCAATGGATTAAAGTCACGATTTCCGCCGCCCTTTACATCCTGATTTGTAATAGTCATAATGAATACATCCCTATCTTCGGGCGATTTCCACTTGACCATTGCCAAAGGAATTGCGATTGCATAATGTTCATAACCTAGAGAGTTTGCAAACTTATCTAAGTGGTCAAAAAATCCATTTTCTAACCATTGCATTAAAGTATCTGTTCTCTCAGATAGTTAACAAATCGTTTGTATGAATCTGGTGCGTTAGGAATACGTGTTGCATTAAGTAAATCAGGCAAATAACGTTTGATGAGGTCAAGATTTTCAGATTGATTCATAGGAGATGAAATACGTGGAGGCAAAGCCTCTGAACCACGTCCTGCTCCAAAGTCAACACCATCTGAAATAGGTCTTCCATCTGGTTGTAATTCATCTAGTGGAGTAACTGCTCCACCCATACCTGGCATACCCGCTGATGGTGGGCTTACTGGTTTAGGTGCAGCAGCCATAGGTGCACTTGCTGCTTGTGCTTCTAATTGACCATTCTGTCCATAAGGAAATCCTGTGTAACCTGGGTTAGCCTGGCCTGATTGTCCATTTCCACCAGTTGCTGAAACATTAGCAGGGTTATATTGTGGTGCAGTTGGGCGTAATCCGCCTCTATTTTCTGCCATCGCTTCCTCCTACTTAATGTGTTTGAATTGTATTTTAGATAAATATGGGCCAGCAGTAAATGCTGTAAGTTTTGCTGCAATTTCCATTGCCTCATAAGCATCAGCACCTGCGTGCAGTGCTCCAAGTGCATAAGGTGCACCAGAACCTGCAGCGTAAACTCCACTAATGTTCTTACTTACTGCTAATTCGTGGTCAATATCAAATATTTCACCACATACTGCAATTAAAAATTGAAATCTTTGTTCAGTCTTGGGTTCATCAAAATTAAAACCATTTGATGATAAACATTTACGAAGTGAAGGCATAGCCTTTGTAATCATAAAGTGAAACAAATCTTTTTTATCTAACTTGACTGGAGTTGGTGGCTCCCATATATGTTGTGCTACATCACAGGGAAGTACTTCACCAGAACCAGCAATTAAATAACCATTTGTTTCTGAAATTTTCTTTACATTTGGATGAGTGTAGATATATCCACTATCATCTGTAACTCGGCTGACAGCCACAAGGACACAACTGTCATCGTATTCTATACCAATTAGCGTTGTCATTGTCCCCTACCTTATTAACGTCTATTAATTGTTCTTACACTACCGTTTGCTTCTCCCGAACCTGAAAGGCTAGAAAGAATATTCATAATGCTTGGTGGTGGAGTTTCCTGTGGAGCAATTTCTGGACCACCTTGTGGAACACCTTGTGCTTCTGGTGGAATAGCGCCTCCTGCTGGAGCAGCAGTGGGAACAGGGGACGTTTGCTCAACCATTTGTTGCGCCCCAGCAGGAGGAACTGGTTGCTGCGGCGCGAATGTGGCTTCAATAGCGTCTTCTAGGGCTTGACCCTTTTGACGTGCTTTGATAACCGCAGCAATATTTCGTACTATCTCCGATGGGTCTTGTCCCTGTGTTGCCATCTGTGGAATTGCTTGAGTCATTGCAGTAAGCGAACCAAGTAATGCAGAACGCATATCTTCAATTTCAATCTTCTCAAGTTCCTGTGTTACGTTTACAGTAAATGGTAGTTCTCTCATTGCCATATCGCGTGAGATTAACTTGCCACCTAAAGCCTGTAGCATAAAGATAAGACCCTGTGCTGGGTTTAGTCCTGCAAGCATTCCATAACGAACATCAGCGGAATAATCGCCCTTGATGTCTTTAGTTGGCTTGTAAGTAATTTCATAAGGTGAACCAGAATCAACACCACGAATAGTCTTTTCTCCTGGATAAATCATTTCGTCTACACAAAAACAAACTTGAATAATGTCCCGAAGTGCTGCAGCAAAAATTGCTTGTGCAGATTTAACTTGTGTATCAAAGGCTCCCATAAGGGCCTGTACGCCTTGACCAGTAACAATAGAAGCATCTATGTTTCCAGTACGAGATTCAGGGTAACGTGTGCCAACGCGCAATTCTTGGTTAAGAATGTTTTGTTCTGTAAATGCACCCTGTGGCAAAGTAAGTTCTACTCTGCGTACACCTGCTGGATTGGCTGTACGGATAACCGCATCTCCACCCAACTGTAGTTCTTGAACATCTTGAGGAAGCACAATAGGAGCCTGAACAGATTTTTCTGCCGCTTCCATTGCAAGTAAAGCAAAACGGTTACGTAGCAATTGAATACCAAGTACATCATCAAATTGTCCACGCATTTCACCATCAATAGATGGCTTGCGTGCGATAACAACCATCATCTTGCCAAGCGGATTTGCTGCTTGAGAAAGAATTAAATTGTTTCTACGTGGTACATAGATTACAGATTGGTCTTTATCGTAATAACGAACCATCTCAATCGTTGCATTTAGGTCTTGCTTGTAACCATCTGGTCCAAGAAGTTCTCTATCATACTCTGGGAATTGAGATACAAGTTCCCCAAGTGTCATAGTATATCGTTTAGCAAATGCCACACAACGTCCATAGCGGTCAAATTCTGGGTAAGCCCCAATTGGGTTTTCTATGCGGATACGTGGCAGTTTTGCTTCATCGTCTAATTCAATAATGAAAGGGACGAATCCATATGTTAGATACCAGTCAGCGCCTGAGTACATATGTACTGCTAGGTCTGAGTGCTGGAAGTAATTAGATGCAATTCGAGTGCGCTTGTCAGCAAAAGTACGAGCACGGTCAGATACCTGGTTGGCTGCAGAACAGTTAACCGCAGGAAGCGGAGCCATAACTTCAGATAAGTCACGTGCAACAATGTCAATAAAGTTTGCTACTACGTTAGCGTCTACGCCCTCTGGAAAGAAATTAGGGTAAACCTCAGCAATTTTTCCTTTACGGACAGCAAGTACATCAAGGTTACGGGCATCACGTTCGTGACTACGGTAGCGCAGAGATTCAACTCTCGCTACTATTTGTTCTACTGATAATGCCATTGTTGTCCTAACGATTAAAAGGAAAAATTATTTTTATCTTCCAAAACGATAATTTGTATCTGACTTTTTTGGTTTTGGCTTTGGCTTTACAGACGGCTTAACTGTTGCTTTAGGTGTTTCTTTAGGTGCGGGCGTTACCGTTGCTTTAGGTGTAGGTGTTGCTTTAGGTGTAGGCTTAACCGTTGGTTTAGGTTTTGTTGTTGCCTGAGGTGTTGGCTTGCTTGTATCTTTAGGCACTGGTCTAACGGTTGCTGTTAAAGTTTCTAACATTGCCGTTGAAGTTTCTGACATTGCCGTTGAAGTTTCTGACCTAGGCGCAGGTGTTGCACTAGGCGTAGGGGTTGCTTTAGGTGTAGGCTTAGCAGTTGGTTTAGCAGTTGGTTTAATACTTGGTTTAATACTTGGTTTAATACTTGGTTTAATACTTGGTGTAGGAGTAGGTGTTTGGTAAGTATTAGGTTTAATAGTTGCTTTAGCCATAGGTGTTGTTTTAGGGATTTTGTTTGAATAAATCCCTGGCGGAAGAGGCTTATAAGTATCGTTTACATTACTGCCATTTTTGCCAGAAATACCAGCACCAGTTCTTGGCTTTATTGCCATTTTAGTTGCCCATTGGACGGTAAGTTTTATTTACTGTTGGTGTGTTTGTTTTAACGCCAGCAGTATTACGGCTTTGTGTAGTTGCCTTAGCGGCAGCCCTTGCTTTAGCACCTGCAACCATATCTTGCATAGTCAAATCATCAGATTTTCTCTCGCCTGGAGTAGCATACTTTGCCGCAATAGCCATTTCTCTATCAATTTGCTTTTTTACTTTACTGTCAGGAATGCCTAATTTACGGGCAGCAGAGTAGAGACGACCAGGGGCTGCGAATCTTTCTTTGCGTGTTTCCATTGTTTCGATTTCGCTTACAAGAAAGTTTTGAAACTTTTCCATTGGTGTATCACCAGTGAACTTTGTTCCACTAATGCTGCCAACTTTAGGATATGTTCCTTTAGGTCTTGATGCCATTTTGTTTTCCTTATCCGTATTGGTCTGCCCATTGTGAGGCAAACGCTTCATCTAAATTTAATGAGCCACGAGAAGCCATTTGCGCTTTAGTTGCCCATCGGTTTGTTTGGTATCTTCCAACTCTTGTGCTTTGTTGCATTAACTCGCGTACACGAATAACTGCAAACCAAAGTGCCATTACGCAGTCAGTCGGGTTTTTGGTATCTGGCTTCCACGTGATTAGTTCTTGGATAAGGGTTTTGATTCCTTCTGAGCCTTCGTTGCTTGGCAACTCAATCAAGTTATTATCTTGAAAGCGTCCTTCTCTGACAGAGCCAAAAAGGCTTGCCATAGATGCAACACCAAAAGATGTGTCCCATTTGTTCTTACCAGTGAAGTGTGAGTTCAACTGGCAGCCATAAGAAGATAAAAAGTTTCTTAAGTTATCATCCAAAGAGTAGGCCTTCTGGTGTGCGTTGATTTCTACGCGTAACTCCTGTGGGCGATACTTCTCAACCCATTCTTCAATCACGCCTTGAATTTTTGCTGGCGTAGGTTCTGTCATATTGATGCAATCTAGAACGTAAATTCGTCCGTCTGTTCGATTGTATGAAACAGCCACAAAAGCAGAAGCCCCTGCCATAGCAGGGTCAAAGCCAATAACGGTGTAAGCGTTGTCAGTATTTTTCGGATGGCCTACAACCCCTGCCTTGAGAGGTCCACGTTTACGCATTCCGTTGACACTTCCTGCAACGCAGGTTGGAGAGAAGATAGAGTCTTCTTGGACATCTTCTTGCTGGTAGACCATAGCCCAAACCGAGGGGCTGACCTGAGAGCGACGCTTAAAGAGAGTAGGTCCGTCCCATTTGGGAAAATTTCCATTTTGTAATGCATCGTCCTTTGCATTTTCTTGCTGGTCTGTTTCGGGCCAGAGTGTTTTCCAATTAAGCGGGTTTTCGTCAAATTCTAAAACTGCTGGCATAGCGCAGTAGGTAAAGGGACTTACCCCACCCGACCACTGCCCAGGGTCTCTGAGCATCTTGTAGAGGTCAATTGATGACACTCTGGTTCCAACAATAATTAACTTACCGTGTCTGCCAAGACGAGTGATAACTTCTTTCTGAAGCCACTCAAGTTGCTTTTCCCACTCGTGGGCATTGCTACCCATAACAGCGTCGTCCACAATAATCAAATCGGCACGTGCACCGTAAATCTGAGAACCCATACCTAGGGCCTGAACGGTAGGGTCTTTCTCGCCAGAGTCGCGGCCTGTGCCTAGGTAAATCATATCGGCAGACCATTGGGTAGCATCTGCCTTGTAACCACCGTTAGGGCCAAAGGCCACTTGCAGTTTGGTAAAGGCTGGGTGTGAGAGTCGGGTCTTGATGGCTCCCAGAAATTTACGTGCCATACCCTGGGTCTTGGAGACGATAATGACTCGGTGATTTGGGTTGGTAACGATTTTGTACAAAACGTAGTTGACGGTGATAGTGGTAGACTTGGCGTGCTCTGGGGGTACGTTGATAAGTACTCGGTCAGCCTCGCCAGGTTCGTAGGTCATACCTCCTGGCATCCAGCGAGGTGGCCTACCCTCCATCATATCCATCCAGTTCAACTGGTGAGGAAATAACTTAGAATCTAGGAACTGTTCACAGAAGTCGGGAAAAGAAATATCCTTTAAGTCGGCAAGGTCTGCTTTAACACCTTTACCCTCTAGGCGGGCCTTTTCGGCTCTAGTCTTAAACTCAGGGTCTGCCATCACCCACTGTCGGAAGGTAACGTCATTTCGGCCTACCCCAGCCATAGCCGAGATAATAGTTGCCCCCTGGCTCAGTTGGATGAGTACCTTCTCCTGGGCTTCTTTCTTTGGTATATTTTGGATTCCTGGCTTGCGTCCCATAGTCTTCCAATCGGTATATTAACACTACCTGATTAACGGTAGACCTATCCCATAAATTTTATTAGTTATATATATATTAAGGAGTTGTCGTAGAGCAAACGGAGACAACTCCGTTAAAAATTATATTTAATCTTTACATCTATAGAAGACCCGTTCAAATCGTAAAAGCGAACGTAAGGTTCGCAGAATATTATTACTTAAGTCATAAAAGTTGCCCTCTGGGGATAAAACCCCAGTTCAGAAGGGGGGAGTAACAATATAACAGATATTTATTACCTGACCATATATAGTATATAAGTGCGCAGATTAAACAACTCCCCCTCAAAACCTGACGGCTTTTCGTAGTCGCCTGACTCTCAACCTATACCTGAGGGTTAGGGTTATCTTTCTTTCTTAAGTCTTAAGAATAAAGAACATTTTAAAGTCTGGTATCTTTTAAAGCGTAATATCTGGCAAGGATTGAGGCCGTCGGGCCGATTGTGTTAGGGGTGACTGTCTGCCCTGCCAATATCGGGGGGGGAATCTAGGCCAGAAATATAGTTGAATCTTCAACCATTACGGGGAAGACAGGGGCCGAGAATGTGACATAAAACACACCCCGAAAATGCTTGACATCCAAGAATTGAGGCATTACCCTTAAGACACAAGGGAGAAATCCCCCTAAGACAGGAGAAGAAAGAAATGCAAACAACAACCAAGAAGAGTGAGAATCTCTCAATCATTACCGAGGCCCTAGAATCGGCTCACGCCTTAATTCAAGAGAAGACAGGCGCACCCCGCGCCACCATTCTCGTCACACGTAAGACAGGCAACACAATGGGCCACTTCACACACGCCCGCCCTTGGGTCTCTGGTGAAGACTCATTTCACGAGATTATGGTCTCGGCCGAGTATTTCACACGCGGGGCCCGCGCTATCCTTGGCACACTTCTACACGAGACAGCGCACAGCCTAGACCTGCAGAATGGAATCCAAGGCGTAACGGGTGACGGGTACCACAACAAGAAGTTCAAGGCCACAGCCGAGGCCCTAGGCCTCACAATCACACAGGCCAAGCGTATTGGATGGAGCAATACCGAGGTGAGCGACGAGTGCGCGGAGCGATGGAGCGAGGCCTTGGCAATCATTGAGGCAGGCCTAGCCCTCACAGCCGACACCGAGGCGGGCCAAGGCAAGAAGGGGCGCGATAAGAACAATCTCGTAGCCGAGTGCGGGTGCGGTGGCAAGATTAGACTCAGCAAAAAGGTGCTTGAAATGTGCGCCCCTGTGTGCCAGAATTGCGAGAGTGCATTCGAGGCCAGAGACTAGCGGGCAGCCCCCGCCCCTCACAGAGGGCGACAGGTGCAAGACCTGACGGGGGCACAAGTTAGGGGAGAAAGTCTTCCCGACTTAAGACATAAGACAGGGGCAAGAAATGGAAATGTTAGAAATCAACTTCGCCACTATGGCGAGAGTCGCAGAGGGCCTTAAGTCACGCGGTGGCACATTTGAGCAATTCGACGGGGTAGTGTTCGACCTAATCGAAGAGGCACTATTCGAGGCCGAGTCGGGCAAATTTGCCCGCCTAATCTGGGAAGGCAGAGAAATCGCAGAGTGTGAAGATTGCCAAGAGTGGAGTGCCTTTCTTGAAATACGCGAGGATTGCGGGCTTAATCTCTGCAGGAATTGCTTCAGCCTAGAAGGCTAAAAGCACAGCCCCCGCACCTAAAGCGGGCGCAGGTTCAAGACCTAGCGGGGGCGCGGTAAGGCGGGAAATTCTCACCTTATGACTTAAGACAGGAGAATAAAGAAATGTCACAGCCAACAGGAATCGCGCTAAAGGTTACAAATAAAGACGGCAAGGAATCATTCCCCGCCTATGAGGCTTGGGGTTGGGAGAAGATTAACGCCGTAATTCAAGGGACCTTGGACATTGAGCACGTCGCCAAGGTTGAGATAGTAGATATCAACTTCCAGGCCTAGACAGGCCCGCCTTGCCCCGATATAGTCGGCACAGGTTCAAGACCTAGCAAGGCACGAGACAGGGCAACAAGGCCACGTCTTAAGACAGGAGAATAAAATGAGTTCAATGGCACAAGTACAGGCGGACACGCTAAGCGATGACGTAAAGAGAATCATCCACGCGGAGCAATTCGCGGAGGATTTTCTGCTAGTTGCAGAGAATGATTTCGGAATGTATTCCGACTTAAGACAGGAAGCAGAGGGGGCCTCGCTTGTACAGTTAAGCGACCAAGTGCGGAGCAATTACGAGCACTTAACCGAGCAAGTGTGCGAGTTGGTAGCCGAGCACATAAGCCCAGAGGCCCGCGACTTAATCGCTCAACTATTACAGGGACAGGGCTCTTTGCCTTTCGATGTAATCGCTCGCCGAGTGATGGAATGGGGCAAGTGATGAGGGACTTAATCGAGAAAGAGGCCGAGTTTATTTTCGAGCAAATGCGCCAGAATGTTGGGGACCCGTACTGGCAGGGGAGGCTTGACTCTCTCGCTTGGGTGCTTAAGCAATCACCAGAGGGGGGCGAGTAAATGGAACTCACAGAGCAAGAACTCTTACTCATTAAATCGGCACTAAGAAGCGACACAGTAGGGAAATGGGGAGACGGGCGACAGGCGAAGATTGACGCATTACTTAAGAAGTTAAGTCTTAAGGCATAGAAAAAAGTCTAAGCAATTAGATAGCCCCGCACCCTTGACAGGGGGCGAAGTGTGCGAGACACTAGCGGGGCACGTCGAAGCGGAGCACCATAGCCCGCCGACAGGAGGAAATAAAAATGAGAATAGAACTAGACAAATACGGCTTTATCTTTTCAATAGATTGGGCTTACGTGGAAATCTCTTGGGAATTGCTTGGACTTATGGCCCTCGCGGGTGTTCTTTATAAGGCAAGAAAAGTAATCCAAAATAAATTACGACTTAAGACAGGAAAGTAAATGTTGCACATAGTTGAAGGGACCGACCCTTACGGACGCAAATTCAGAGGGCTTTACGATTTACAAACCGCAGCAGAATTATTAAAGGACCCAACGAATGTATATCTGGGCGAGAAAGTAACCACACAATTACCACTTAAGACAGGAGAATAATAATGGAGAATAGTTCCGAGAGCGTGGACTGGGTTTCGCTCATAGATAGCGCAACCTTTCTAGCCTCATTCGCAACAGGGCAAGGAGTGCCACAAATGTACACGTGTTACAAATGCTTGGCAGATTACGACGAAGAAGATATTGTTTGGGCTGATAAAGAAGGCAACGTTCGCTGGCACTATTTCGCTTGGTGCGTCGAATGTTTACCCGCACAGAAAGAGGTTTATAAAAATGAAATGCATATGTAACCAATGCGGTTGGGAAATCAACACGCCACAATGGTGGAATAAACTTGACAAAGATAAGTGGTTGTGTGACGATTGTGACACAGCCAATGCAGTTAAAATTGGAAAAATAATGGGAGTCTTAATATGAAACTAACACAGAGGGGCGAAGCCTTTATGTTCTTCTCGCTAATCACATTGACCCTGCTACTTCTCTGGGCAGGGTATGAATTCATAAACCATATTTGGTATGTGCAAGGCGAAGGATATTGTTGGGGCACGGCAGCACAATGTCTTAAGACAGGATTATGAGCAGGCACAAAGGGGCGCAGGGTGGGGTTATGACTAAAGAGTTATCACCTGAAAGAATCAAGCGCAACGCAAGAGCAAGAATAAAAGAAGAAAAATATTGGGAATCACTAGCAAGCGAAGTTACAATCACAAACAATAACGACTTAAGACAGGAGAATACAAATGATTAAGATTGAGTTCGAGGTAGATGAAAAAGAATTGTGGAGTACTGTTTTTGGGTCAAGCCCGTTCTCTTTTGGTGACCACTTTACAGAGGCCGAGTATGTCGGTGACGCTGACTGGGAAACTGTCGGTCAGATTGAAGTCACAGGCGAGGACGAAGATGGAAGTATGGTTACAAAGATTATTGGCATTGAAGATTTAGCCAAGGCTCTACCAATTGCTAATCAACAGGTCTATATGGACTTGTTTGATTTCGATAAATATGATTGCATATGTGCAGACGCAGTTCTGCAGGTTGCAATGTTCGGCAAAGTAATTTACGGATAAAACTAACTACTTAAGACAGGAGAATAAAATGCAACAAGACGCAATATCTTGGGGAGAATTAGCAGAATTAACCCACGTTACACAGGTGGAAAGATTTAATTTCTGCACTTGCGAGGACAACGAAGGAAACGAAAATCCTTATGACGACTGCCCAGAGACAGAAGAAAACTAATGGCAAAATATGTAGTTCTATGTGAAGCAATGCCAGAAGGTGATGTAGTATGCGAAGCAGAAAATGAAGAGTGGGAAGACCGCGATGGCACGTACTGGTTTACTTGTACAACCTGCGGTTGTTGGAATGAAGTAGTTTACAAATGGTATTAAGGGGAAAATTATGAAACAGTTTAGAGTCAGTTATGAAATCAAAGGCACACGCGTAATCAACGTGTTCATTGAGGACCAAGACCTTCCAGATAATTGGGAGAGTCTTGAATCAGAAAAGCAAGATGAATGGTTGTATGAACGACAAAATTATTCGGTCATCCAGTTCGAGGACATTGACTACGGCAAGGCTATCTCAGTCCTGCCAGTTGTGTACCTCAGCGAGGTTAAGTGAATCGCTCTTGGCACGTAGAGGGGCTCTGTAATGGGCACCCAGACCCAGACTTATGGCACTACGAAAACTCAACGCTGGTAGATGAGCAAAGACTTCACGTCTTAAGAAGTGTAGAAGCAATTGAAATCTGCCACGCCTGCCCAGTTAAAGCGCAATGTTTGGCGCAAGGGTTGGAGAAAGAAAATATTATAAGCGTCGGTGGAGTGGGCTCAGTATGGGGCGGGCTATTAACTGGTGAGCGTGCGTTGCTGGCTGGCCTTAGCCACACACATAACTCTGTGCGACACGAGCAGCGTCATAGACGTGACGTTAGAAAGATAATTGCTAGAATAAGTGTATGAAAAAACGAGTAATCGTGGTCATCGGCCTTGTTCTTCTCGCTTCACTTGCCCCGATAACCCACACACTTACAGTAGATGTAGCGATAAAGCCACGTCTTAAGACTAAAGCAACGTGGGAGGACAAGCAGCAGAACAAGGCTATGGCTATGCGGTTTGCTCAGGTGGGGTGGGGTTGGGATAAGACACAGCGTAAATGTATTACCTTGCTCTTCACTAAAGAAAGTAAATTCGACCATCTAGCCAAAAATATGCAAGGAAGTAGTGCCTTCGGTGTAGCACAAATGCTTAATGAGACAAGCAAAGACCCAGCAGTACAGATACTCAGGGCCTACCGCTACATCGAGCACCGCTACGGCACACCTTGCCAAGCGTGGAAACATTCTCAACGCAGAAACTGGTATTAAATGTTCGACTTAACTGGAGAACCAACTATGGCCTGTATCTGCGGTTGTTTAATGTTTGAAATTACTGTGATGTGGGAGCAAGAGGATAGAACAATTGGTTGGTATGACTTAAGACAGAAGTGCAAGGACTGTGGCTCAATCAGTACAGCACCAACACCAATAGATGGAGAAATATAATGCCAACATATGAATATAAGTGCAACCAATGTGGCGGTACGCAAGAAGTACAGAGGGCGTATGGCGACACAACAGAACCAATCTGTTGCCAAAGCATAATGAGTCGTGTATGGTCAGCACCAGCAGTAAAGTTTACTGGCACTGGTTTTTATAGCACAGGAGGATAAAATGAATACAATACAAAGTTGGAAAGAAGTTATCGAGTTACATCACGCAGAATTAGATAAGGATTACCCAGAACATTTATGGGTAGACCCAGGCGAAATGGAATTAGAAAGCATTTCCTAAAACCATTGATTTATACTGTCAAGTCGAGGTCTGCATTTAAGTTTTATCGGAGTGTCGCAGCGTAGGGTACATCAAAAAAATAAAATCTCAAAAAGTCCATTTGCTATACTTATCTCAACATCCACTAGACAGGAGAAACAGGATGAGTAAAGTAACCATAGTAGTACCAAGCAGGTTCTATTACGACCATCGTGATAGAGATTTACCAAGTGGCAAAGTCATAAAAGAATATGCCAATGGCAAAGTTAATGTTGTCTTAAGTCATAGTGAGTTAAACGACCTTTTATCTGATGCCGAGTATTACGCCGAGTGTGCAGACCAATTTGGCACCGAGTATCAAGGGCTATGCAAGTCAGCAAAAGCCACAGTAAAAGCAATCAAAGAACAGACAGGAGAATAAGATGATAGAGATAACAGACTGGCAGTTGAAGGTATGTGTCAGGGCATTAAAAGTAATGGCCGACCAAGAAAAGAACGACTCAACCTTTGGGTCAGTGCTTCTTGACCTTCAACGAGAACTAAATATAGTTAATTCAGAAGAACAATAGTCACAACAATAAGAAGCCCCCGTTTCGGCGGGGGTTTTTTATTTGTCTTCTTTTTGCTTGGGCACATCATCAGTATCATAGAATGGTTTAAAGCCACCAATCTTTTGAATCAAACGTCGTACAATTCTATTGTTTCGCATACGAACAGCGTCTTCAGTACCAAGGTCTAACTCTTTACCGATTGCATCGTAGTCCATTGACTCAGCGTAGCGCAGGAAAAGCACTTGCTTATCTTCTTTAGCCAACTTGTTAAAGGCTAGGTTAATCTCAATCATCATCGCTTGCAGGTTGCCACCTTCAGAGGGCGCAGAGGCACCACTAATCCTGCCGAGTTCTAACTTATGACTTAGATTCTTTTCACCTCTTAAGACAGAAGGAAGCAACGCTTCAACCAAGTCTGATTCATAATAAAACAAATCACTTGACTCATAACCTGATGAGTTAGCCTTCCACTCTTGGCAATAGTCGAGTGCTTGGTTACGCAGACTGCGATAAATAAGGTTCTTCGCACTACGCGTACCCATCTCTTCCCAGTTGGTAAGTTTATTGGGGTGCGCTGCAAACCATTCATACAAAGTCTGGCGGATGTCTTCAATGTCCACCATATTAAAACGCTTTTTATATTCTTTGGCAACAGTATCAACTACATACTGCCAAGGCTCGATTCTATTCCACTCCAGCATCATTTTTATATTTCCTCGTCGCAGTCATCAAGTCATCTACAGTAATGAGGAAGCCTTTGCTTTGGTTCGGCGGAATGAAACAACTAATATCTCTGCCAAATTCTTTTACCGCATAGCGGAGAACATCAATCGGTACTATCAACGTGGACTCTTGCAACACGAACGCCCAGTATCCAGCCTCAGTTACACCTAGTCCAGAGGGTGCCCAGTCACCAGCCTTTTGGAAGAAACATTCAGTCTCTATGTAAAGGTTGTTGGTCTTAAACCATTTGCGGTCACGCTTGACTTCAACAGTAAGGTTGCCAGTAAGCAAGTCGTCTACAAGTTGCTCACCTTTACGCCCGAACCCAAAGTCTAAATCGAAACTAGATTTATTTGCCACTGTCCCATTTACCCCTTAAGACTAGAAGAGCAATGATACCATAGTTTGCTAGGTCTTTGAATGAATCTTCTAGGGGTTCGTGTTGTGCTGTGGTGCCATTGTCAATCAGGTTGTTAATCCGTGCAGTCTTGTCGTGCATACGTACACGCAGCCCGTTAAGTGCCCCGCCAGGGCTGTCGCTAATGTTCTTTGGGCCGTAGTCGTGGTGCTTGCTTATCAGCAGGTCACCGAGTTCTTTCATTGTTTCCCAGACTGCTTGTTCAAAAGGGGTATCGCCAACAAAACGTTCAACACTTGACCTTCTGTTGTATAACTCTTCACGTTCAGCCCTTGGTCTACCAGATGGGTTATAATCTGCCATATCTCTTCACGCTCCACTCTCTCCATCGGTATCTTCCTCTTCCATAAATTTCTTAAAGTTTTCATCAAAGTTCTGTAACTCTAACTTAATCACCATATCTTCAATCAACTTTTCTAACGGGTCATACCCATTCTCAGCAGCGAACAGCGTCACATATGTTGATTGAGTTATAACTTTTATCTTATCTGGTTCTTCAGAGTGTGCAAATATGTACCTGAGTAACGAGCCGAGCAGTAACTTAATCCCATTTGGTAGCACCAAGTAAGGGTCAAACTCATCATCGTCTTCTAATACGTGGTCAATTAATTCAAATGAATCCTCAAATTGCTCATCGCATTCATTGCAATAATTATGAGGCGGTTCATCTTCAAAGTTCACTTAGACCCACCTTCTGGTGGAAGTATTGAGAACCTTCCTGCACATAGATAGAATTCACATCTGTGCCGTCAGGTAGTTGAATGATTGTAACTGGTAATTCTCTGGCTAAACTGCGAGCAAATTCCATTCCTGGTTGGTCGCCATCAGCAAATATAAATACTCTTTCAAAGTCTGCGAGTAATCGTGTGTAATGCTTCTTCCAACTGTTCGCACCTGGCACACCCACACAAGGGATTCCCACTATGCCAGATAAAGTAAGTGTGTCAATCTCTCCTTCGCATATACCAATGTAATCACCTGCACGTTCGACATCAAGCACGTTATACATTTTGGTTTCTGCTCCAGTTAATCCCATATACTTGGGCTCAACTGCAGGATTTAATGCACGAAATCTTAAATCAACAACGCCAGTCTTAGTAATGTAAGGGATAGATAACCTGCCCAGCATCGCTTCGTGTCCTGATTCAGGCTCCACGACTACGCCGAATTGAGCCAGACGTGCTACCTCCAGAGGTATTCCCCGACTTGCGAGGTAGTCTTGAGCCAGAGAGATGTTTACCGCGTACCTGTGGGTCGCCTTCTCCAGTAATTGTTTCTGCGAAATGCTTTGCTTCATTGAATCTTAATCCTTCCTTGTGACATATGATTTGGATACTGTTACCTTGCATTCCACAAGCGAAACAAATGAAGATATTCTTGTCGAGATTTGCACTTGCCGACTGGTGCGTGTCAGAGTGGAATGGACAACGTAGGTTGACTTGTCCGTGAGTGCTTCTAATTCTTGCTCCGTAGTGTTCAAGGATTGTTCTAATACTTGGTAAGTCATTCTCTGTCACCATACCCAGCCTCTCTCAATAATTTCACAGCATCCTCCAGTCTCAGTAGACAAACCCAATCGCCTACGCTCTTCTCACCTTGTCCATTAAGTCTTAAGACTACAACACCAAGGTCTTTGCTTTTACTTCTGTCCTTCAATTGCGCGATAGCAGCAGCGGGATTAAATCCTGTGCGGGCCTTGACTTCCCAGTCAATACCTACAGTACCAGTAACATCAGAACCACTACGCCCAGCACCAGTAGACTCCGCGTATGGGAAACCATTGACTGCTAAAAACTCAGCCAATACTTTCTGACTGCGGTACCCACGATGTTTCCTTGACTGACTCATTGTTCCACTCCGATGTTCGGCAATCTGCACATAGAATTATCTTAAAGTTAACACCTATCTTGACATAAACATATTCATTGCACCCAGAACGCTGACATCTTCTTCGAGTGGCACCGTTAGGAAGCACTTTTATCTCTCTTCAGAATACGAATAGCCCAGTTCATACCAACACCAACGCCTTCTGTCCAGTCATCTGTAACAGGTGGTTTGGCTTCTTCAATCTTATTGATAAAAGTCAATAACTCTTCATTAACCTTTTGCATTACAAGTTGACGCATCTCTTGTGTAAGGTCGTCTTCTTCTTCTCTTAGCATCTCTTATCCATTCTCTGGCATATCTTCAACGTACATATACTCAGGGTTAAATGATAGCCAACAAGTCAGGTTTGCGTTGGCATCGGCACGCCCATATCTATTCTTTACAGGGGCCACAGCCATAGAAGTACCGACAACACCCAGAGTGCAGATAAGTGCAGGAAGTTGTGCCACCTTACCTTGGAGGGCAGAACGAGGTTGGCAAGGGTTACCAATAACAGCCTCAGAAGTATGATGTAAAACAATAATAGCAGCGTTAGTCGCACGAGCAAGATATTTCAACTCCTTCATTATGGCACGCATAGAGGCGAACTCTTCTCCTCCATCGGTTGCAATGTCCATCAAGTTATCTACATAAATTGCAGTAGGTGGGCAACCCCAAAGTTCCTCAAAGGCTTGCACTTCTTCATCAATATCCTGAAGGCTAGGTGAGGATTCAAATGACCAGACAATATGACTGCTCTTCTGTAACACAGCCTTGGTCCAACCAGTATCTTTATTCATTAAGTATTCAACATCAGTCTGATTCTTACCGCTAATCATTGATGCTAGACGCATAGCCATAGTGTGTGCGTTTGTATCTGCAGAAATATACAGACAAGGAACTCGTGTCTTAAGTGCTAAAGCCAGTGCTAGAGTGGACTTTCCGACCCCTGGAGTACCAGCGAGCATAGTAACTTCTGCTCTGCGAATAATAATTTTGTTGCTATCAAATGCTCTGAACACAGAGGGCAATGGTTCTCCGCCGATGTCTGCTCTGCCTACGCTTCTTACTAAAGTTCTCATTTGTTCTCCCGTCTTAAGTTGGTAGAGGAATAATCAACTTCCCCATCTGACTACCCCTCTACCAATTCTTATTTAGATGTCAAGGTTTAACCGTTGACTGGTGCGCATTGGTCCATTCCCTGCGGTTGAGGACAAACCCACATCGCGTAAGGCTTGCCGTTCTTTTTCGAGACTCCCGATAGGAACTTGCGTGCCCCGTGTGTACACGTCGGTCCCGTAGCGGATGGAACCTGACCCTGGAAGGGTGCGAAGGTACTCTCTGGCGCGGTGGCGGGAGTTGAAGTAGTGGTCACCAAAGGGGCTACCACTGCTGCACCATTGAGCATACGTGCTGTTGCTGCAATCTGTGTAGAGTAATCTGATACACCTTCAAGCAGTACTGATAGTTCATCTGCCGTGTTGGCACGAACGTTAATCATATCTCCATTGCTAGTCTTGTAAGAGACTTGCAACTTCCAGTCTTCTGTTGCCATTTATTATTCCTTTGTGAATTGGCAGTGCTGCTTTAATCCGCAGTAACTGCACGATTGTAGGTTCGGTAGAAATATACCAGCCTTGCGGGCCTTGTCAAAGCCGTCAACAAAGTATTCAAGCGTGTCCTGCGTATATCTACTTAGGTCAATCATCTCTCCTGTCCCCGATTCACGAGACATCCAGTAGTTTCCGAGATTGACTTCAACCCCTAGCATCATCTCAACTCCTATTTTATAGAAGCCTAGTTGTAGGTCAGAGGTTGGTCGTCTTGCTGATGTCTTCAAGTCAACGATAACTAACTTACCGTCTACCTCAAAGATTCTGTCAATAAACATCTTGACAGGAATTCCTGCAATTACTGGGTTTAACTCCAGTTCGATAGCACGTACACCCTGAGGGGTTGTCCAGATTTTCCAGTTAGGATTGTTTTTGCGCCAAAGTATGTAGTTATCTACCCACTTGGAACCATTGGCATACCACCAAGCACCGTCTTCTTTATTCGGATTATCTTTGGTGGCTCTTCCTGCTCTGCGAGCAGTCTCTAAGTTAAGTCCTTCGGTTTCTTTATTCCACGCCTTAAGCCATAAATCATTCATTGTCATAGTCGTACAATTCTGCTGCGTGGTGAAATGCTCTGCCACCTGCTGACCAAATGCTTGGCTCTTCAGGAACCTGTAGCAGTCGGCCTAGGTAGTACTGATACCCGCAGGTCAGATAGGTTGTAAATGCTGAGTAACTTACGTGAGCAGGTAACTCGTATGAGTCTAACTTAATCAAGGTTTTCTTCTACAAAGTCAGTTAAATCTTCTAAGTCTTTGCGAAGTTGTTCAATCAGGTCTGCTATTTCATCAATCTCTGTTAGCAAAATTGAAATCAGAGATTCAAGTGTCTGTGTTCTTTTTCTAAATGGGTTACGCATTTTGTCCTCCGTCTAGTAGGTTGTTAGATAGTACCCCTGTCAAGGACAGGAGGGTACTTAAAACAAGGGTACTATCTAAATCTATTATATTATATAAGGCGCTCCGCGCCTATATATATATTATAATATAATTAATTATACACAGACTCTACACCTAATGCAAAACGACACACCAATGAGAAAAAGACCCCCAAGCCATAGGATTACCTATGACCTGAGGGTCTCGTGTCTCTACGGCCCCGCTAGGGGCCTATATGAGGGTGTTTACTTCTTGGTTACGCCGAATTCTTTTGCTGATGGGTCAAGTGCCTTGAGGACTGGACCGACTAATCCTGCAACAAAGGCTGATGCCAGTGTCTTAGGGTCGTGAACGCCAGTCATATAAAGACCGACTGCAACCGCTGCTGCAGAACGTAGATACGTAAGAGCAACTTGCTTCATTTTTTCTTGATTCATTTGGGTTCCTTTATTTGAGTTTCATCTTGATAACGCGTGCTTTTACCTCTTCAGGTGTTTCTACTATTTCAAAATGCATATCATCTTTGCGAGTCTTATAGGTGTAGCCAGCACGCAACCCATATTTCTTGCAAAGAATATCTAGTGTCTTGCGTTGCTCAGGAGTAAAAGTGTTTTCTTTCCCAAGCGGGTGCTTGGCTGCATTAAGGTCTATCGCAGTACCTGATGAGTGGTTAGATAAATCTTCTGTCTTACCACGAACCTGACGGTATGCATATGACCAGTCATCAAACTCACCAACCTCAAGAGGTTCTACGGTGGTGTGAAACTCAGCAGCAAAGGCTGCTAATACTGGGCCACATATCTCGTTGCACTGTAATTTAATCTTTGTCCCTGCAACAGGAAAGTGTTTAATTTTGATTGCTTCTTTATCTTTAGATGCAACCCATCCATTTTGGCTGTGTTCAACTGTCATTATTCGTCCTTCATATTTCTGATGTTGAGCGTGATTGCCCAGACAAAAAGCGTTCCACCGATGGCATAACCAACGACTGTCTTTGCAGAACCATCAAGGACTACCCAGGCAATGAACATACCTAGAAAAGTCCATAGTTGATTTGCTATGTCTGAAAAGAATTTCTTCATTATGGTTTTCTCCTGTATGCTGCAGCGCCAGCAGCAGCGGTTACTGCAGCCTGTCCAGCGATTTGACCTACGATAATTGCAGCAACAACAGTCTTCTCAGACTCTGCTCTTTCCTGAGGACTCATATCAGCACCGATAGAACTGAGTGCAAGTAGTGCCTGTGCTGGGTCTGTAAAGATTGCTTCAAGTAATGCTGCTGGACTCTCAAGAACTACAAGAGCAGCAGCAACTTCTGCAGTAATAACAACTTCGTTTCCGTTCTCATCTTGACGAACTTCAACTGGTGTCTCAGGTGGTAAGTCAGCATAGGTAAGACCTGCTGCTTGGATTGCCTCTGCTGTGACTGGCTCACCGTGAGCCGCTTCAATAATTGCTTGTGCAACCACAGCCTTCTCTTCTTCTGTTGCATTCTCTTCAGCCACCATAGGTGGTTCAGGTTCTTCAACAGGAGGTTCAGGTGCTATTTCGGGAGCAGGTTCTTCCTCCAAAGGTGGTGCTTCTTCTTCTGCAGGAGGTTCTTCTTCCTCAACGGGCGGCTCTTCAATAGCCACAGGAGGTTCTTCAACTGGCGTTGGTGGTTCCTCAACTACAGGTGGTTCCTCAACGGGCACAGGAGGTTCTTCTGGCTCAGGTTCTGGCACTGGTTCAGGTTCAGGTTCTGGTTCAGGCGCAGGGTCTGGGGTAGGCTCTGGCACTGGAGCAGGAGCAGGTGGCGGTGCCACTACTGGCTCAGGCTGTACTATTGGGGTTGGCTCAGGTAAAGGGGTAACGACTGGTGTTGGAATTGATTCTGCTGTTTGGGTATCTACCGTTGATGTTTCTACTGGTAGTACAGGTGTTGCAGTATCGGAAGTCACAGAAGATGTCTCTTGTGTGGCAGTCTGAGTATCGGAAGTTACGGTTGGAGAATCAACGACTGTTGCACTATCGGAAGTTGTCGCAGTTGCACTCTCCGAAGGAGCAGTCCCCGTCTCCGAAGCAGTCACGGTTTCAGATTGAACAGTCTGGGTATCGGGATTGGGAGTCACATTAGGAGTAGGTGATATTCCATTGTAGTATCTTCCTACACCTGAATAGTTATCACTTAAGTAAGTAGTCCATTGACCACCGAAACCACCTTCGCAATACAATCTTGCAATGTCACCCTTGCCATTAAAGTAAGAGTTGTCGGCATCCCAGCCTATCATCGCAGTATGTGTTTCTCCAGCAGGATTAGCGCAGATGATTGTTACATTTCTAACCATTAACTCTGGTGGGACTGCGTTAGCAAATGGATTCCAGAAAAATGAAGTGCCAAAAATTAAAAAGAATACTGCGTACTTACTTGCTTTCCTTCTCGCAGAGGAGGAGATAGATTTGGTCAACGCGTTCTTCCAATCGGTTCACTTGGTCTTTCACAGAACCGCCCCCATTTGGTCTTAACTCATACAAGTAATGCTTTACTAGCCATCGTACAAGTGTGGCAAACCCAGCCACTATAGTTAAAATTGCTACAGTAAATGCAGCCCAATCTTGTGCTGACATTTTATACCGTTCTGATAGTTATATTAATAACCCCACCAAAGCCATCAAAGCGCTTATCAGGTGGAGTCATACGGGTGAATGTAACTTGCTGTATTACTGCTTGCTGTGATTCTCCTGTTGTCAAGTCTTGCCAAGTGAGCACGTCACCTGTCTTTTCAATCTCTTCTAGTAGTTGCATACGGGCGTATGCTCTACCTTCATAGCCTATTACGGTATTAAATCTATCGGTTTCTATATCAAAGCAATAGACAGGGAATTGAATAATACGCTGACGTGGCGTAGCAATGGTTGCTTTAGCCTGATAGCCCTTAAAGGTTGGACCAGCAGTAGTATCTGTAGTATCACGGTCAAATGTAAACTTATATGCAAGGAACTCTTGTGCTACTTCAGGTTGAGTTGTAGTTACTTCTACTGGTTCTACGCCAGAGTTGTAACCTATGTGGTCATACTGAACATCAGTACCACCTGCATTTGTAGCAAGAGATGAGAGAGTAAGCGTGCCATTTGTAAATGAACCACGTGCAATAAGGCGCTTATAGTTCTTAGGTTCTAAGGTAGAGAATCTAATTTTGCCTGTAGTTATAGAGCCAGATGTTGATAAAACTGTAGTTGATTGAATGGCTATGCCATTACTACCTGATGTGGTAAATGCTATCTGGTCTGTGTTACCTACAAAGTCTACGCTAGTGGCATAACCAGCAGCGGTACTGAGGTAAGCATCTTTAGCATAAGCAAAACGTAAATTTTCAATCTCTGCACCTAAGTCAATACGGTATAAACCAGCGCAACTATTAACTGTACCTGCAGCCCATACATATTTGTCACGGAAAGCAAAATCACGAACACCATTAGTATCTTGAAATATAAGTGGGCCGTAAGACAAGTCGCCAGTTGTATCTGAGATGGTAGCAACACGCATACCCTTATTAGTACCTATCATTAGGTAATTAAGGTAAGATTCAATCTTATAAACTATCTCGCCAACGGGTAATTGTGCTGCCACAATTCCTGATGTAAGGGTAGGCATAACACCAGCAGTAGATAGAACAAACTTGTAGATGGCAGAGTTACCGCCAAGGTAACCAGCAGCATAGATGGCAGAGCCACCTTCAGAGATAGATGACCAAACCCAATCAGCATTAGGATGTGTATATACAGGTGTAGGTAGGGCACGTGATGTTCCTTTAGAGCCAGTTAATTCATAAACTCCAGCACCTACACAAGCAACTAGACGTTGCTTTACCCAAGCCATTACTACTCGCTCACTACCAGTTGCATAGTATTCTGAGTATCCAGCAGTTGGATTTGCAATTTCACCTGAATAAATATGGTCATTGTCAGCAACAAACAAGTGTGCACCATCGGTTGTAATAGCAAGTGTTGCGGTATCTAGGCCAGCAGTAACTACGTGGCTGTAAGTAACAGCAGTTCCATCAGCAGTATAATTTTTAATAGTTGTATTTGCTGGAGTCCAAGCAACAACTTTATTAGTTGAACCATCAACAACAGAGATAAGTTTGTAGACACCAGTTGTAACACCAGTCATATTGGCTGTCTCTTTGAGCAGGGTTACCTGTCCCTTAGTCCATACATCTACATTGTCTGAGTCAGTAAATCGGTGAAGAACCGTTTCACCTGCAGATGGGTCATAGAACTTAATGCCTGTGCCATTATGAAAAGAAGACTGACTTCTTAGCCACCAACCAGTAAGTGATTGCTCACCTGGTTCGTTGCCATTATCAAACTGTTCCTTATTAAACGGTGCAGTTTGACGAATGTATGGTCTTGCATCACTAATGGCATAGAAAAATGGCAAGCCGCCAACGGCTACATCATATGCTTCATTGGTGTTCTGCCAAGTAGAAGTAGATGAAACAATACCTAAGTCAATAGCAATAGAACGACCAATACTAGCAGTTGCAGAGCCTCTACCTTCGGTTATATCTCTAGTTGCCACTGCATCTCCTTAGTATATTTGTAATTCTGATTCGTCTATTGCATCATCTATGTCCCACATAAGTGGAACTATGTCAGTTACTAGTGTGTCCAAGGCGTACCTCCACTACTAGGAATTAAATTATTCGGTTACAGGAACTGGTGACACGAAGTTAGTGCCATCCCATTTATCGCCTGAACCTGCATACTTGCTGCGAAATGAACCGTTGTAAGATGTCTGTACCCATTCGGTATCTGCACCGTATAGTGATTTACAGAAGTCAATACCGATTGACTCTTGCTCTACACCATTCTCATCGTGTAATACTTCATTACTTACTACAATTACTTCACGGACTACGCCGTCTTCTATTTTTGCAAAATGTGCCATTATCCAATCACCACAATCACTCGACCTGAACCACCAGCGCCGCTTGTGTTGCCACTGCCGTTATAGTTACCAACGCCGCCGCCACCACCACCTGTGTTTGCCGTTCCTGCAGTTGGAACAGAACGGTCATCAGCAGCAGCACCGCCGCCGCCAGTACCGCCAGAGCCATTACCACCGCCTCCGCCTCCGCCTCCGCCACCACCGTAAGTAACAGAAGTTCCAGTAATTGAATTTGCGGAACCATTGCCACCATTTCCGCCAGTATATGTTCCTGGAGAATCGCTGCCAACTGCACCAGCACCACCACCGCCACCGCAGCCGCCGTTATTAGCACCTGAACCGCTGCCGCCATTGCTTCCTTGAGATAGTTGGGACGAACCACCTGTTCCTGCTCCACCACCGCCAGAGGCGCCATTGCGACCCGTTCCTCCAGCATTTGCAGAACCACTACCAGTAGAAGTGCCACCACCTCCGCCAATAGCAACAAATGTTCCGACAACACTTGGAAACCCATTATTTCCACTAGCATAATTGCCGCCACCTGCGGCTCCACCTCCGCCGACAGTAACGGTTAATGTTCCTGATGGTAACAAAGCAGATGCGTTATAATTAAATCCACCTCCACCGCCACCGCCACCGTTTACTCCACCGCCACCTGCGCCTCCACCACCGATTACTAAAATCTCGGCAGTTCCAGCAGCACCAACAGTAATAGTTCCAGAACCAGTAAAGTTATAAATAGTTTTGCCAGCGCGAGTTGTTGTATCAACGGAAGGTGAACCAGTAGTACCAGTTACGGTAGCAAGGCCAATAGCACCTGCAGGAACTGGGAATACATTTGATTTTCCTGTTCCTGGAAATACTGAAACAGCCATTATGAAATCTCCACTCCGCTGATGTGAAATGCTACTGTTATTGCGCTGGCAAGACCAGCAATAATTTTAGTTGTTGCAAGCACTTGCTTAAGGTCAAATGTTGCACTTGAGTTAGCGGCAATTGCACAGGTCTTAAATAGGTCAACAGCATCAAGTTGAATTGTAAATGTAGCAGCAGATGCTGCTGAGTTAGTTACTACGATATTAGTTACTACCGCAGTAGTTGATGCAGGTACTGTGTATAGTGTTGTGCTAGATGTTGCAAATGCTCCTCTAGCCAGAGCCTTAGTTGTTGTAGCCATTAGTTACTACCTTTCGTGTTAGAGGGCGCCCATAAGGGTTAGTGTTTGAAAATCTTTAATGCTTCCAAATGCTCCAGAGGCAGATAATGTTATATCTCCTGATGCTGTTACTGTTCCAGTTAAGGTTGGTGCTGTTAAAGTTAAACCAGCAATTGTGGTTACGGTTGAACCAGATGTAATAGATGTTGAGCCAAGAGTTGGAGCAGAGTAACTAGCAACGGTTCCCCAAGATGAAGTTGTTCCATCTGTTGTTAGATATTTACCCGAGTTACCTGTCTGGCTAGGCACTACATATTGAGTTGAGTCTGTAGCCACAAGAGTTTTGCTAGTTGGAATAGTTGTGCCATTGATAGATGTAGCAGTTGCTACGCCTAGCACAGGGGTAATAAGAGTTGGAGTATTATCTACTACAAACTTGGTACCAGTACCAGTCTGTGAGGCTATACTAGTCGCTGAACCTACGGATGTAATCGGACCAGTTAGGTTAGAAGGAGCAAGAACTACGTTATCAAGATAGTATTTAGTTACAACATCTTGATTATTTGTTGGGTCACCAACTCCAGTAATCTTATTAGTTCCCATAGCAATAGCGCCAGACATAGTGCCACCAGCAAGTGGAAGCATTGTATCTGCATAGGCTTTAGTTGCTGCATCCGTGCTAACGGTAGGAGTTCCAAGACCTGTAATCTTGCTTGTTCCCATTGCAATTGCGCCAGACATTGTACCGCCTGCTAAAGGCAACTTAGCCGCTATACTGTTAGTTACTGTAGTTGAGAACGCTGCGTCATCACCAAGGGCTGCAGCCAGTTCATCAAGGGTATCTAGCGCACCAGGGGCTGCAGCAATTAAGTCTGCAATCTCTGTCTGCACATAAGCAGTAGTAGCAATTTGAGTTGTGTTGGTGTTTGCCGCTGCTGTAGGGGCGGTAGGTACACCAGTCAACGCTGGACTAGCAAGCGGAGCATAGGTGCTTGCTGCTGTAGCCGTAGCCAACTTAGCATCAATCTGAGTTTGAATTGCAGAAGTAACACCATCTACGTAACCAATTTCAGTTGATGAGACAGTTGATGAAATACCAAGTTTTGTCCAATCAATTGCTGCTGATGCGTTAATATCTGCATTTAAGATAGTTCCGTCAAGAATCATTGTTGAGGTAACGGTACCAGTATCGGCTACTGTTACAGCAGTACCACTAATCTTTGTTTTATCAATTGCAGCAGCAGTATTAATTTTAGCATTTGTAATCGTAT
>Ga0114968_10000549_pt1 | contig 27764 bp, 23 predicted proteins | sample M_130807_EF_Meta_FD_87020 | JGI IMG/M metagenome (GOLD analysis project Ga0114968, IMG submission 87020) | Freshwater microbial communities from Lake Montjoie, Canada to study carbon cycling - M_130807_EF_MetaG | ecosystem: Environmental > Aquatic > Freshwater > Lake | place: Lake Montjoie... | reverse complement strand
TTTCCATTTCGATGCCGTTATCCATGAACATAAAACTGCCACTTTCGGCCATTACGGTTTCTTGGGGATCGAGTTCTATTTCCACACACTGCATTTCTTCACCAAAAATGCGATAGTCGATTTCGTGATTGCGTCTCATAGGGATTGCTTAGGTATTTATTGTACTTGGTTTTTGGCGCGATTGGTAACTGGGATTAAGGCATTTTCTTTAATGCGAGGATGCTAAAATCACTCTCCTCTTTTACGATGGTGTTGCTCAGATGTCCGAGTCCTGCGATTTCCATCGCTACAACATCGCCCGCTTGAAGCCACTGCTCTGTATATTCCGGGTTATTGAGTTTTCCGGTTCCGTTAAGTTCAAGGAAACAGCCTGTACCCACGGTTCCGCTACCAATGACATCGCCAGGGAAAATATCGGCGCCGTACGAGCATCGCTCAATGATTTCGGCAAAGGTCCAATCCATATCGCCCACACTGCCTTCGCTCACTTGGATGCCATTCACCCAACATTTCATCGAAAGGTTATAACTATTGCCTACATGACCGGGTTTTGCATCAATTTTAAAAGGCTCAAGTTCGTCGGGTGTAACTAGCCAAGGGCCAATCACTGTGCTAAAGTCTTTTCCTTTTGCGGGCCCAAGGTTTAGCAACATCTCTTCCATCTGAAGACGTCGAGCACTCATATCGTTCATGATCATGTAACCCGCGATGTACTGATCTGCATCGGCGGCTTTGACATTTCGGCCTCTTTTCCCCAATACAACGGCAGCTTCCAATTCGAAATCCAGTTTGTGGAAGTGATCGGGCATGCAAGGAATTTCACCTGGTCCTTGGATGGCGTTGTGGTTGGTAAAATAGAAAATGGGGTATTGGTCGAATTCGGGAATCATTGGAACACCGCGGTTTCTTCTGGCTGCAGCTACGTGTTGTCTGAAGGCATAGCCATCTCTACAGGAGGTGGGCTGTGGAACAGGGGCTTCCAAAATATCATCGGTGCATGGGGTGGCCAGGTGAGTGTGTTTTCCATCGAGGATTTTGGCTTCCACGGCGCGTGCCATTTCACATTGATTATCCCAATCATTCAGCATATCGCGCATGTTGTTTGCAATGTTCTGGTTGATGGTGTTGAGGGGGTAAATCTGTTGGTTGACCAGTATGCCGGTTTGGGCATGGCCATTGGTTTTGTAGGTGACCAATTTCATACTACAAAAATACGTCTATTTTGGAAGTTTCTGTGGGTAATCGCATTTGGAGGTTGGCGAGTGATATCGGAAATTTGTTGCATGGAATCATCGGAAAAATCAAAGTCCAAAGTTTTAGTTACTGGTAGTAATGGTTTGTTAGGTCAGAAGCTTACAGATCTGTTTATTGGGTTGGAAGATTGGGATTTGGTTGCCACCGGCGCGGGAGGTAACCGTCATCCAATGAAAGAAGGATATCGATACGAGTCGATGGACATCACCGATACAACGGCTATGACGTCAATCTTGGAGCGCGAATTGCCCGATGTTGTGATTCACACTGCAGCCATGACACAAGTCGATGATTGTGAATTTAAACGCGATGAATGTGTGGCATTAAACGTAACGGCGGTGGAGGAGTTGGCAAAATTGAGCAGTTCTTTGGGGTTCCACATGGTTCACGTGAGCACCGATTTCATTTTTGATGGCACCAAGTCGATGTATGTTGAATCGGACGAGGCGAACCCATTGAGTTATTACGGTTGGAGCAAGTTGGAGGGCGAGAAGAAGGTAATCGAGTATGCCAACAGTTACAGCATTTTAAGAACGGTTTTGGTATTTGGAAAGGTCGCCGATATGAGCAGGACAAACATCGTATTGTGGGCTCATGGCACATTGAAGAATCAGAAATCGGCGAATGTGGTTACGGATCAATTTAGAACACCAACTTTGGCGGAAGATTTGGCGATGGGTTGTTATTTGGCTGCCGATCAGAAGGCTAGAGGCATATTTAATATTGCGGGGAAAGACTATATGAGTGTAATTGAATTGGTAGAAAGGGTTGCTTCATTTTATGGTTTTTCGATGGACTGCATCAATCGGGTTGACAGTAGTACATTGAATCAGCCGGCCAAACGACCTCCGATTACAGGGTTGGATATCAGTAAAGCGGTAAGAGAATTGGGTTATGCGCCTCATTCTTTTGAAGAGGGGTTGGCCTTGTTGGGATTGCAGTAGGGATCGCCGAGGGCGAAGGTTGAATTAAGGTTTCTGCATTACTTCACCACACTGCTTGCAAGTTCTGAGTTCTTCAGATGCGTAGTAGTGATTAAAGTGATTTAGAAAATCGGTTTCTATGTTTTTCAACTCAAAATACGCTTCATGCAGTTTGTGATTGCAATTGTCGCAGAACCAAAGTAAGCCATCGGTAAAGCCTTTGCCTACGCGAACTCTTTCAATCACCAAACCAATGCTGCCTTCTGTTCTTCCTGGGCTGTGCGGTACTTTTGGTGGGAGTAGGAACATATCTCCGGGGCCCATTTTTACATCTACGCGTTCCCCGTTCTGCTGGGTTTTTACCGTGATTTCACCTTCCAATTGGTAGAAAAGCTCTTCGGTTTCATTGTAGTGATAATCTTTTCGTGCATTGGGTCCGCCCACAACCATCACGATATAATCGCTGCCCTCGGGATAAAGATTCTTGTTTGCAACGGGTGGCTTTAGTAGGTGTCGATTTTCTGCGATCCAAGCTTGTAGATTAAAGGGTTTACGGATTTCCATGGCGATGTTTTATGCTTGTTAAGATATACCGCAAAGATTGTCGGTATGGCAAAAGTAAATGATAGTTCACGCATTTTTTATGTCATTTGTCATCTCGCAAACTTTTTGCAACTTTTGCTAAAAGTTCATCGCATCGAACACTTAACTTTGTCGCACAACTTCCATGAGTGACGCGATAAAACATGAGTGCGGTGTTGCTTTCATTCGGTTGAGAAAACCGTTGGAGTACTACCGAGAAAAATATGGCACATATTGGTATGGCATAGCCAAGCTACAATATCTCATGACCAAACAGCTAAACCGCGGTCAAGACGGTGCGGGGATGGGGGTTGTGAAATTGCATCCCGAGTATGGGGCTCGCTATTTGGCAAGAAAGCGGAGCGCGAGCAAAACGGCCATAATCGACATTTTTGAAGAGGTGGGGGAAGCGTTAAACGAGATTCCTAAGGAGTTTCGTGATGACGCCGAATATTTACGTCAACATTATCCTTATGCGGGTGAAATGTTGTTAGGCCATTTGCGATACGGCACTTACGGCGGAAACAGCATCGAAAACATACATCCTTTCTTACGTCAGAACAATTGGATGGCGAGGAATTTGATGTTGGCGGGTAATTATAACATCACCAATACCGATGAGTTGTTCAATGCTTTGATTGATTTGGGTCAGCAGCCCAAGGAGAAGAGCGATAACGTGTTGATGTTGGAGAAGATTGGCCATTTCATCGACGAGGAGAATCAGCGATTATTTGGCATTTTTAAGTCACAGGGCTACTCCAATTTGGAGATTACGGAGAAGATTAAGCAGGAGTTATCGTTGACGAACATTTTGAAGCGAAGCTTTAAAAACGTGGACGGTGGTTACAATATGATTGGTATGTTGGGTCACGGCGATGCGTTTATTATTCGCGATCCAGCGGGGATTAGGCCTTCGCATTATTACATCGACGATGAGGTTGTGGTGGTTGCCAGTGAACGGGCGGCGATTCAAACAGCATTTAATATTTATCCGGAGCAGGTTCAAGAATTGGGGCCGGGAAATGCATTGATTGTGAAGCGCGATGGCGATGTGGAAGAGGTGAATATCTTGGACCCTGTAGAGCGTAAGAGCTGCAGTTTTGAACGGATTTATTTCAGTCGTGGCAATGACCAAGCGATATATCACGAGCGTAAGGAATTGGGTCGATTGTTGGCCAGGCCGGTGATGGATTTGTTGGATAACGATTTGGTTAATACTGTTTTTAGCTATGTTCCGAATACTGCGGCGACGAGTTTTTACGGTTTGATTGATGGCATTCATGAGATTCGTAGGGACTTGCAAGCGGATGCACTTTCTAAAATCGATGTAAAGAATGAGCCAGAGAAGGTGAGGGAGATTTTGAGTTGGCGTCCTCGAAGGGAGAAGATTTTGGTAAAGGACGTTAAGATGCGCACTTTTATCACCAACGATACGGACCGCGATGATTTGGTGGGACATGTTTACGATATCACTTACGGCGTTGTGAAGAGTTGGAATGATACGTTGGTAATCATGGACGACAGTGTAGTGAGGGGAACCACTTTGAAGAAGAGTATTTTGCGTATTTTGGATCGTTTGGAGCCGAAGCGAATTATTTTGGTGAGTTCAGCGCCTCAGATTCGTTATCCAGATTGTTACGGAATTGATATGAGTAGAATGGGCGATTTTGCTGCTTTTTCGGCGGCGGTTGCTTTATTGAAGGATAAGGGATTGGGAGAGATTTTGCGCGATACTTATGCGGCGGCGAAGTTGGAATTAGAAAAGCCAGCGGAGGAACAGCGTTGTGTGGTGAAGGACATTTATGCGCCCTTAACGGATGCAGAGGTAAGCAAAAAAATTGCTGAGATGTTAAGGCCTTCTGATTTAAAGGCGGAGTTCGATATTTTGTTTCAATCGGTTGACAACCTTCACGAGGCTTGTCCAAACGATGCGGGAGATTGGTATTTTACTGGGGATTATCCCACGCCGGGCGGAAATCAAGTGGCAAACAGGGCATACGTTTATTATATCGAAGGAAAAAAAGATCGGGCGTATTGAGTTTGGATAGGTTTTGAAAAAGGATTGAATATTTGTTAAATTCGTTGAATAATTGATATGAGCACATTGAATGAAGTTATCGATCAGTTGACTGATCAGTTGGAAAAGAACCTCCAGCACACGGCTACGGAATTTTCTCGAATTCGCGCGGGTAAGGCAAGTCCAGCTATGTTGGAAAGTGTGATGGTTGAATATTATGGTGCATTGACGCCTTTGTCCCAGGTGGCAAACGTGAATACACCAGATTCTCGTACGTTGGCGATTCAGCCTTGGGATAAATCATTGATTCGTCCGATTGAAACGGCCATTATCAATTCAAATTTGGGGTTTGCGCCGCAGAACGATGGCGAATTTATTCGTATCAGCATTCCACCGGTAACTGAGGAACGCAGGAAAGAGTTGGTAAAACGCGCTAAGGCAGAGTCGGAGAATTCTAAGATCGGTATTCGCAATTTACGCAAGGATGCAAACGAGAGAATCAAGAAACTGGAAAAGGATGGTTTGAGCGAGGACGATGCGAAAGTGGGAGAGGACAGGGTACAGAAGATCGTTGATACTTACATCAAAAAGACCGAAGACTTGTTGGAAAACAAGGAAAAGGAAATCATGACTGTTTAAGGTCGGGGATTATTAATCTGCAATAATTTGTAATTGACTTCGCAGCGCTTCGGCTTTTGGCAGGAGTTCTTCTAACGTGTTGGCGATGACCGTTGCATGTCCAAGTTTTCTATGCGGACGTGTTTCTGATTTTCGGTACATGTGGATGAAGACGTCTCCATTGGCTGTAAGTTCCTCTTCATTTTGGAGGTGGTAGGGTCCTGAAATATTTTCGGGTCCTACGATATTGATCATGGCCGCGGGTTGGATGAGTGAGGTGTCACCGAGGGGGGCACCAGAAAGGATGCGCAGGAACTGTTCAAATTGCGAACAATAGCAGCCTTCGATGGTGTGGTGTCCGCTATTATGGGGTCTTGGGGCGATTTCGTTGACCAAAATCTCATTGTCGGGGGTAAGGAACAATTCAACGGCGAAAAGGCCTGGAGAATGGAGTTTTTGAATGCATTTTAGGCTGATTTCTTGTGCTTTGGCTTCGATTTCTGGGCTGATGCGAGCGGGCGAAAACAGGAATTCAACCAAGTTACTTTTGGGGTTGAAATACATTTCGATGGCCGGATAAACGGCGTGTTCACCGTCTTGGCCAATGGCCACGATGATGGCAATTTCGAGGGCATTTGGTATGAACGATTCTATGAGGACATCTCCTTGGAATGGGGATTCATGTAGGAGTTGGGATTTTGAAACGATGCTTACCCCTTTCCCATCGTAACCGCCGGTTCGGGTTTTGAGCACCACTTTTTCCCCGGGGAATTGATCCAATTGTTGCGGGGTAATTTGGTTGATATTGGCAAGGATGTATGGCGCTGTGGGGATGTTGTGGTTGGTAAAAAACTGTTTTTGGATTCCTTTGTCTTGGATGGTTTTCAGCACAGACGGTTTTGGGATAATGGTTTTTCCTTCTTTTTCCAATGCAATGAGGGCATCGACGTTGATATGTTCAATTTCCCAGGTAATTACATCACTTTGGCTGGCCAATGTTTGAATATCGTTGGCATTTTGAAGGCTACCCGCAACAAAATGGTTGGTTATTGCGGCTGCGGGGCAGTCGATGGATTGCTCTAAAACTGTAAATTCAACGGGTAGGGATTGGTATTTGGCCTCGATGCTCATCATACCCAATTGGCCTCCCCCAATGATACCAATACGAATCATAGGGCAAAGATAGGCGCGGAATACAACACGAAATTTGGTTCTTGCGTTTTTTGCCATATTTTCGATGGTATATTTGTGTAATATGATAGACCCTCCTTCGGTATTGAGTTTAATGATGGTGGATGCCAACGCTTGGTTGGTAGTAGTATTGTCGTTGGTTGTGATTTCTTTCTTTTCAGGTATGGAGATTGCGTTTTTATCTGCTTCTCGTTTGCGGATTGAACTCCGGTCTAAGGAAAATAGCACCAGTGGTAAGTGGTTGTCGAAGTATGTAAAAAACCCTAGCGATTTTATTAGTACCGTATTAGTAGGAAATAACCTTGGGTTGGTGATTTACGGAATTTACATGGGTGAAATTCTAGATACATCTTTTCACGGTGTCGCTTGGATGAATTCGGAATTGCTGAGGTTTTTCATGGTTACTCTTTGCAGTACTTTGATTGTTTTGGTGATTGCTGAGTATCTACCCAAAACTTTTTTCAAGCTATATGCGGATAAGCTAATATATGGAATGATAGGCATTTTTAAGGTTGCTCACATGTTCATGTGGCCCTTGATTAAGGTGGTTAAAGGCATTTCAGCATTCTTGTTAAAAGTATTTACTAAAACAGAAATCACTGAAAATACCCAGGTGTTTTCTAAAGTTGATTTGGACAATTACATTGCTTCTTTGGAGAATGCAGGGAATGTAGATTCAGTTGAAATTGATACTGAGGTTTTCCGCAATGCCTTGGATTTTAGTGATGCCAAAGTGAAAGATTTTATGGTGCATCGCACAGAATTGATTGGTGTAGACGTTAGTGATTCAGTGGATGTATTACGAGCTAGATTTGTTGATTCTGCGCATTCTAAAATTCTAGTATATAAGGGCAATATTGACCATGTAATAGGTTTTGTGCATCACAGTGATTTGTTTCATGACCCCAAATCGGTTCAAAGCGTAATCAGGCCGGTGATATTTGTCAATGAGAGTTTGCAGGCGCACGACATGTTGCGAAAGTTCATTCAGGAAAAAAAGAGTATTGCTTTGGTGGTTGATGAGTTTGGCGGCACCGCGGGCATGGTCTCGGTTGAGGATATTTTGGAAGAGATTGTGGGTGAAATTGAGGATGAGTTTGATGTAGAAGATAGGGTTGAAACCAAATTGGGAGATAAGCACTATTTGTTTAGTGCTCGATTGGAAGTGGATTATTTGAATGAAGAATACGCATTAGAAATTCCAGAAGGAGATTACCACACATTGGGGGGATATATTATTTTTTGCTCTGAGAGGATTCCTGCCGTTGGTGAGGTAATTCATCACGGAGCCTTTGAATTTGTAATAAAAACCCTTATTGGTGCCAGGATCGAAGAAGTTGAATTGCGAATTTTACTAGAAGAAAACTAAACAGTCATAAAACATGATAAACATGAACATTGGAAAATTGAAAAATATCATTTTTGTATGTTTTTTATTTCTGAGCTCGCTGAAATTGGTTGCTCAGAGCAATGCAGAAAGCACCACTACAGTTGAAACCACAAAACAATCCATTGGCGTTTTGGAAGGTGCAACAAAAACTGGCCTTGATACTTTGAGTATTCACAACACTCAACCATCGTTGTTGAGAATGAAAACAAAATGGGAATTCTCTACCAATGTTACTTTGGCACTTTCTAGATTCACAGGAAATGTGAGTAGAAATATGAATGATGACCCCTATTTAGTTATGATTCGTAAAATTGATGCAGATCAAGGAGCCGCATGGAGATTGGGGATGAATGGATTTCGCACAAATTCTCAATCTAATTTTCCTGACAGGGCGAGTTCGGAGAATTGGGCATCTCTGGTGTTAGGTCGTGAATGGCGTACAGAACTTCAACAAGGAGCATATATTTATGGAGGATTAGATTCACGCGGGATTTTTCGTCAATCACATAGTGAGGCAACCCAATTTAATGATTTAGGCAACCCAATAACTTCAATTACCGATGCCAAAGAATATGGGGGAAGCCTCGGGGCTCTTTGTGGGTTTGGTTGGAGATTTCAAGATCGAATTGCAATTTATACTGAAGCGCTATTGAATGCACAATACACTCGAACCGACCGAACTTTTTCCGTAAATGGTTCCATTACGACTTTGGAAAATAAGAATAACTTTCATATTGTTCCGATGGTTCCCATTGCGGTGTTTCTGACAATTAAGTTTTAATTCAATGGGAATTAGGAAATACATTGTAATCGTATTTATTGGGGCTTTGAATGTTCTGAGCGCTCAATATGAAGGGATCTCTTCGGCGCCAAGCGACACGACAAAGCCAGTAACAGCAGTGAGGTCAACACCCGCATCTGTCCCTACAGTGAGGGTAATTACCACAAGTCCATCTAAAAATGTGTATGAGAGTTTTAACAACGTTAGCATGTCCAGGCCGGTTGCGAAGCAAACGTATTTGGGTTTTAATACGAGTTTTTTATTGGGTCAAATTCTTCCGTTCAATGCCATTCCATTGCAACAGAACATGTATGCGTTAACGTATCGCTCATATAAAAGAAATTCAGGGTATCGATTGAATGTAGGTTTCGATGTAGACGGGGGTGATGGATTTCACTGGTTTGGAGGTCGAATTGATTATGACACCCGAAGAAGACTCAATGGAAAATGGAATTATTTTTATGGTGGCGGAGTGGGATTGGAAATATTTGATGACCCTACTGCGCAGCCGAATTTTTTCAGCACCACGGAAGTAAATCTTTTGGGACAATTACACTGGGGGTTTGAATACCGCGTTGGGGAATTGGTTTCTTTAAGTATGGAAACTCAAGCGATGTTATTGATTGGTTCAAATTCAGCGCTACGTTTGCGTCCGCCTACAGTGATTACGGCGCATTTTCGATTATAATTGAGGGATGTATGTAATTAGGGATATTTTATCACCCAATTGCATTGAGTGAAAGCACCAATCACGCCATATCCATTTGGAACGTTCCCTGTGAGTGGCCCTGGCAACTGTGTGATTGATTTTTGAGACCAAAGGTGGGCTGCTCGGGAATTGTAATAATCGTAGAGGGGCTTACTCAGATTTTCCAAGGTGATACTTACTCGCAAGGTTTTTTCAAAATTGGTATTCTGATTTGGCAGTAAGTTATAGAAATGAAAAGTTGCCAATACACCATTAAAGGTCTCATCGCTGAATAGAATTTCTTGTTCTGTATAGTTGTTGTAGTTGTTCCTTACAAAGGGTAAATCTTTCCCATCGATGCGCAGAGTTTCCCAATATTGGGTGCTGTCTGTGATAGTATTGTTTTTGTCGTGGCTGTATTTACGAATCAAGCGTTTGGCATGAATGCGATAATAATTCTGATCAATTGCGCTATCTTGAAATTGAATTTTAAATCCTTGCGTGATACCAATTCCTGCCACAGGTTCTGTAAGTGAATCCGTCTTGGTAAAAGTAATATTGGAAGGGATAATTTGAATTAATTGAAAGGAATCTGATGGTGAATTATATTTGATCAGAACGGTATCGCGTGCTTTAATTTTCGAAAGGGCGTTTGAGTAAACCCCGGGAATGCCGGCGGTAAGTGGGAACGGCAGGTTTGAATTAAGGCGTACAGTAATCGACGCGAATAATTCTGGTTCGAATGGATTCAAAATCCCAACTACTTTGCTACAATTGGCTTGGATCGACGAATCGGGTTGTAGGAACACATGAATTACGGAACCAGCTGCAATTTCTGCTGATTTTGGTAGTGGAATTTCACGACTGCAACTCAGAATCAATACAATAGTTGCGACGAAACAGAACCAAAGCTTTTTCATACCCCACTTCCAACTATTATCGATATAATTGCTGTTGATCAAAATGTGATTTGATAATTTAAGTGAGGGATAATCGGCAACAAACTTAATTGGTAAAGACTTCTATTGCCTTGAGGGTTGTAGGCTACGGTGATAAAAAATGGATTTTGGCGGTTGTAACAATTATAAACGCCAAACGACCAGGTTTGTAGGTATGATTTTTTCTTTATCACATATTGGGCGGAAAGGTCTAATCTATGATTGGCACGGGCTCTGGCATTATTGCGATTCCCGTAAATGTATATTTCAGCGTATGGATCTGTTGCGGTTGGCGAAGGATAAATCCCAGAGGGCAATGTATAAGCAAAACCGGTATTAAATGTCCATGTGCCGCTGATGGTAAACTTTTTAGAAAGCTGATATATCCCTACGAGGTTGATGTTGTGGCGCCTATCGTATCTAGAAGGAAAGACCTTGCCTTGATTGATTTGGTTGAACTGACGGTTATTGTACATCAAAGTATAACTGGCCCATCCTGTGAGTTTGCCCGTGGTCTTTTCAATCAGCAGTTCCATCCCCTTAGCTTCTCCGTTGCCTTGGGTAACCATTTGTTCCCAGTTTACTGCGGATGTGGCATAAACGGCATTCTCCTTATATTCGAGTAGGTTGTAGAATTTTCTATAGAAAATCTCCGAACTCAATTGGTAATTTTTTCCGGCACGCGTCATTCCAATGGCGGACTGACGTGCTTTTGAGGGTTCAAGACCGGCTACCGAGGGTACCCACAAATCACTTGGAAGTCCCATGGCGAGGTTGTTCAATTGGTGAAAGAATTGAATGTTTTGCGAGGCGGAGGCTTTCACCCATGTTCGTTGATTGACTTTATAGCGATAATTGAATCGTGGCTCAGGTCGAACATAATACTGTTTCTCACCCAAACCAAAATAGGTAATCCGTAAACCCAAATCAAAATAACCGATTTTGGGGTGGTGATATTCGATTTGACCGTGACTGTATATTTCGGGAGTAATCACCTTTTTATCGTTGTACTGATACGTTCTTTTCACGCTATCAATTTGGGTATAAAGTGTTCTATCGCCGGGTGTAAATGTGTGTTGGGTGTATCCGCCGCCAAATCGGATGCCAAGGAATTTGTTCATTTGTACATCAATTTTGGCACTCAAATCAATGTCTTTTAAGCCATTCTTCAGGTTGTAAGAAGTATAGTCGTCTACTTTTTTTACCGTGTCGCTTCGATAATTTACCTTTAAACTAAAATCATTATGTTGGTTAAAATCGTATTGGCTGAGGTGCGCTTTTGCTGTGAATCGTGTTTTTTCATTTGGCATATATTGCCAACGCAAGCTCGCTATTTGATTGCCCCAACCGTTGCTTTGTTCCCTCTTTTGGGAATAGTCTTTTTCCAAATTAGCGACCCGATGCTTTTCAACAAATGAGGCCTTATCACCGCCGGCGTAATAGGTGAATGAAAGACTGCTTTTTTCACTAAATCGATGGTTTAGCTTTGCATTGATATCGTAAAAATTATAAAGATTGATATTGTTGCTGTCCTTGAAAATGGCCTGAACGATGGGCTGAGTGAGATAATCAAAATTGGATCTTCTAACGGCCACGGCGATGGTGGTTCGGTTTTTCCAAATTGGCCCTTGGAACAAGACTTTATTGGTTAATAACCCCAGAGACACATTGCCTTGCCATTGATTGTCATTGCCATCGATGCTTTGCACTGTAATCACACTGCTTAGGCGTCCGCCGTATTCCGCATTAAAACTACCTCGGTTCATTTGGGCACTTTTCACAATATCGCTGTTGAAAGTACTGAACATGCCATACAGGTGATAAGCATTAAACACAGGGACTTCATCGAGCATGACCAAGTTTTGGTCGGCTGCCCCACCCCTGACATACATTCCCAGCATGCCTTCGGACCCGCTGACTACACCTGGATTTAGGCTAAGAGATCGCAAAACATCGGCCTCACCAAGTAGGGAAGGCATTTTGTTTAATTTGGCTGCGGAAATATTGAATTGATCCGACATGCCCATTTTTACACTGGGTCTGGAGATGTTGTTTTTTGCCGTAATCAACGTAGTTTCAATTCTTTCTAGCTGAGGAATCATCTGGATATTCAAGAAATAATCGCGCTGATAAAAAAGGGTATCGAAATAAGCTTGAAACCCGGGGTAGGTTACAATGAGCAAGAGTGAATCACCGTTTGGTTTGCTGTTTGCTGGTTTAACGGTCCCGTGTTTTGATCGGATGGGGAATTTAAAAACCCCAAACTCGTCGGTGAGTTGATAGAGGTTTAGTTGGGGAAGGAAAACGGAAGCCTTAACCAAGCGTTCAGCGGTACCAGATTGTGTGATTCTGCCGGCGACTACATTGATGTTTTGATTGTAGATTGAATCTGAAGTTGGGTGATTGGAATGCGACCATTTGGTGATCACCAAAATATCATCAGGATTGACTGTATAATCTAGTCCTTGTTGATGTAGGACATCGCGAATTGCTTTTTTTGCTTGGGTATTGGTGATGTGAATGGCGAACGATTTTTTACTGGGTAAGATATTGGATTGATAAGCGAAACGGATTTGGGTTTGCTGGGAAATCTGGTTCAGAACGACAAGAAAATCGGGGCCATCGTAATTGATAGTAATTCGTTTGGAAAGGGATTCGGACTGCGCGCGCAGGTATATCGGCAATGTGGCCAAAATAATAAAGCACCATATACAGAGGCGGCGAATCAAGGCAGAATTTAATTTTGGTCGGCGTAATTAAAAACTTTTTTCAGTATTTCACTGGTGCGATTGATCTGATCTTTGCGTATCGCGTTCTCTTGAATTTCAATTTCTTGGAAGAGGGCTGACATCGCTTTTTCGGTTACGTAAAGTTCGAGATTTGGGTTTACATCTGCAGTTAAACCGAGGAGTTTTTTGTTTTTGTTTACGGTATTTACGATGGGTGTCCAGTGGTTGTAGACGGCTACAGACTCCAGTGCGGATTTGATTTCTGGCTGAAAGGCTTGACTCAGTTGGATTGTTGTATTTGTTTTGAGGTATTGGGTTGCGGCGCCTTGACCACCTGTTAGGATTTTCATGGCATCCATAAAACTCATATTGGTGATGGCGTTGGTAAAAATGGGAAGGGCTTTTGACATGGCTTTTTCGGCACCAACATTCATGGCGTCTATGGTTTTATCTAATTCTTTGCCGATGGCCGCATTGAGAAGTGCATTGCCACGGATTTTTTGTTCGAGGTTTCTGATTTCTTCGGGCAATAGGATTTTATAAGCTAGGCTTTGAGCGAATCCACCGGGTTTCATGAGGCCTTCGGTGCCATTGGCGACTCCTTTTTTGAGTGCTTCTTTAAGTCCTTGTCCTGCTTCTTCTTGAGAGAGTGCCTTAGGTACAGCAATTTTGGCGTTGATTTCCGAAATATTGGTTGGCACGGTGATGGTTGGCAATGAAATATTGCAGCCGGTAAAAAAGGCAATGATGATAGTGGCGGCTACAGTTTTTGATCCTTGCATTCTTCAAAGATAACGTGTAGCAGGGATTATCTTTTGCAGTTTTCGTTGAGGGATTTTAAGAAATCGGTGTTGAATTTTGGCACAACGAGCACATCTTTGTAATATGGTAAGGATTTATCGATGTGGTTTTTTGTTTTTGATGGTTGCTTTGTTTTCCTGTGGAACGGGGGTGGCTCAGAAATCAGTGTCTTTGGGGCCTCAAGAATTTGAGAAGAAGCTAGCTTCGGAGGGTGAAAGGATTTTGCTAGATGTAAGAACGCCCGGTGAGTTTGGGGAGCGTCATTTGGCGGGCGCTTTGAATATTGATTATAATGGATCGGATTTTGACAGTCGGATTGGCAATTTAGATAAGACGCAGTCGGTGTATATATATTGTTTGAGCGGCGGCCGCAGCGCGGCCGCCGCTCAAACCCTCCTCGACATTGGCTTTACAAAGGTCTATGAAATGCAAGGGGGTATCAGTCGTTGGATTGCAGAAAATCACCCCGTTGAGGCTGGAAATTTCAACCCCAATAAGGGAATGACTCTTCAGGTATTACAGTTGATGATACAAGCGGCGAAAGATTCCGTTGTATTGGTAGATTTTAATGCCGCTTGGTGTGCACCCTGCAAAAAAATGAAAGCGTTTATGCCTTCATTAATTGCAGATTGTGGCGGAAAACTAAAAGTGATTTATGTGGATTACGATGGCAATCCGCAGTTGGTTTCTTCCATGAAAATAGCTTCGGTGCCTGCCCTCATACTATTTCAAAATGGGGGCGAAACAAAAAGATATTCGGGTTTTGTTGCACAGGATGAATTAAAATCGGCGATTTCGCCTCTGTTAAAACCTTAAATTTGCGCGGTAAACACCATATTTAAAACTTAGAACTATTTAATTAAGCATGTACGAATTTCACGGGAATAAGCAGCGGTATTTTGATATGACTCATCAGGTTACAGTGGGGCATATAATACCATTTTTGCAGAGCAATTGGACATTTCCTGCGGACATGACGGTTTTGGAAATTGGATGTGGTGAGGCCGGCGTTCTTAAGGCTTTTACAGATATGGGTTACAAATGTACTGGCATCGAATTGGAAGAAAATCGATTGGAATTTGCCAAAGAATTTATGAAATCCGAGTTAGAAACGGGGGCTGTCCAATTTTTAAATAAAGACATTTATGATGTGATACCTGAAACGGATTTAGGAACTCGTTTTGATTTGATTATTTTGAAAGATGTAATTGAGCACATTCCTGACCAAGCTAGGTTCATGCCTCAGTTGGCGCGATTTCTGAAACCCGGAGGCAAGGTATTTTTTGCGTTTCCACCTTGGCAAATGCCTTATGGAGGTCATCAACAGGTGTTGCCTCAAAAATGGGCTTCTAAATTGCCTTATTATCATTTGTTGCCAGGGAGATTTTATCCATTGATTCTGAGGATGTTGGGTGTTAAGCCCAATGGTATCAAAACGATGGAGGAAATCCGGAGCACAGGGATTTCCATAGAGCGGTTTTTGAAAATTTGTAAGTCCTGTCGTTTGTCGGTTTGTGGCAAGAAATTCTACTTATTCAATCCTATATATGAATATAAATTTGGAATTAAACCTAGAACGCAAAACGCCTTATTTGCCGGTATTCCATGGCTTAGAAATTATATTACAATGGGCGTTTATTACCTGGTAGATCAATCGAATTAAGTCGTTAAAAACGTCATTTTTGCATTTTCAGATACGGTATGTATCAGATATTGTAGGAAAACCAATGTTTAGCGCTTAAATTTGCTATTAAACTGCATTCAATTCATGAAACGCTTTAAAACAACTTTGGTCATCTTGATTGCTTTGGGAAGTATTGCAAACGCGTCAGCCCAAGCGAAAAAAAGATTTAAAGGAAAACCCATTGAAGCGGGTATCACCTTTGGTGGCTCTAATTATATGGGCGATTTGTCTAGGGGTGTTGCGATGAATGAAACGCACATGATGGGTGGACTAATTTGTAGGTTCAATTACAATGACTTCATTACACTTCGCGGAAATGCGGTATTTGGACAAATCAGTGGCAATGATCAAAATTATAAGAGTGATATTGCTTTTCAGCACTTAGATCAAGCTGGCAATCCTTTGGACATTACACGAGGTCAAAGAAATCTCAATTTCAAGAGTAACATTGTTGAGTTTTCTGCCATTGGCGAATGGAATATTTTGGGATTCGAAGAAACCACGCGTGCCACACCGTATACTCCATTTTTATTTGCTGGAATTGGCGTATTTAAATTCAATCCTCTTACGCAGTTTCATTATATGCCAGGAATGGTTGATGCGCAAGGTCAGGCTTTACACAATGTTCAATTGGAGCAATATGACGGGCAATGGATAGAATTGCAGACTTTGGGTACAGAGGGACAAGGAACAACCAAATACAATGATCGTAAGCGTTATAATTTGACACAGATTTCTATTCCTCTGGGTGTAGGATTTAAGCAGCAAGTAGATGATTTTTGGGCTTGGGGTATCGAATTTGGCGCAAGAAAAACCTTCACAGATTATTTGGATGATGTGAGTATGGATTATGTGGATGATCAAATTGTGGGTGGCGCTAACGGTTATTTGGCGGCGGCGTTGAAAGACAGAAGCTCCGAGCAAGTGGATCCTTCTACCGGCTTACCATACGAAAGATTTTACATGGGTAACCCAAGGGGTTCAACAAAGGGCTCCGATTGGTATATGTTTTTAAACGTCACCATTACCAGGAAAATTATTGGTGGCAAATCTATTTGTTTCTCCTTTTAACTTTGAAAAAACTCGTAGGGGTATTTCTTTCCATTGCGATGGCTTTTTTGCCGTCTCTACTTTTTGCTCAGAAGTATTTTTCTGGACATAATGAATGGGGATTTACCACAGGTGTAAGCAATTATTATGGCGATTTCAGCAAGGGGTTAAACACCAATCACTTCAAGCCATCAGGTGCCATCTATCAGAAATACAATTTTAGCAGTTACTTCGCTCTTAGAAATCAGATTTCTTACTTGCAGATTGAAGGTACCTCGTCTGATATTAAGGGCTTGTCCTTTCAAAATTTAAATTTTCAAACGAAAATATATGAGGCAAGTAGCATGGTTGAATTCAATTTCCATCCGTTTGGAATGAATATTAATGATGGGGTAGCAACGCCCTATTTTTTATTGGGACTTTCGGGTTTTTGGTTTGATCCATACCGACTTGATAAAGAGGACGTCAATTTGCGTAACATTCGCACAGAACAGCAAAAACGTTCCTATAGTCAACTACAACCAAGTATTCCCATTGGATTCGGTTTAAAGACGAGGGCAACGAATCGCAAAAATTCAGGCGGCTGGATCGTGGGAGCAGAAGTCATTTTCAGAAAAACATTTACAGATTATTTGGACGATACTAGAAAATCGTATGGAGATTTTAAAACAATTTCAGAACAACAAGGCATTGGAGCGGCCGAATATTCTCAAGCTCAGGTATTGACTGGCGGGGGAAAATTGGCACAGGGAACGATGCGTGGCGACACGCATTTAAAGGATTGGTATTATTTTATGGGTTTAACCTTCTCATATAGGTTTACTCCACAAGTTTGTAGGTAAATTTGCATTTCAGTGAGTGATCTTTTGACCCAATATCAAATCATACCCGATCGTGTTCCACAGCATGTGGCTATCATCATGGATGGGAATGGAAGATGGGCTAAGCAAAAAGGCCACCTTCGTATTTTTGGTCACCGTCAAGGCGTAAAAGCAGTGAGAGCGGCCATCGAATCTGCCGCAGAGATAGGCGTTAAGTACCTCACTCTTTATGCTTTTTCTACCGAAAATTGGACAAGGCCAGAACAAGAAGTGAATGCACTCATGGAATTGTTGGTGGATACAATTGAGTCAGAGCTGCCCACATTAATGAAAAATAAAATCAAGTTGGCTACAATTGGCGATTTGACAAAATTGCCAAAGAAATGTCAAACGCAGCTGGATAAAACCAAGGCAAAAACGGCAGAAAATGATGGGCTTACTCTGGTATTGGCGTTGAGTTATAGTGGAAGGTGGGATATTATTGAGGCGGTTAAACGAATTGGCATTGAGGTAAAAGAGGGTAAATTGGCCCCAGAGGACATCAATGACGGAATATTGGACAAAGCACTAAATACCTCATGTTTTCCCAATCCCGATTTATTGGTAAGAACGAGTGGTGAGCAGAGAATCAGTAATTTCTTGTTATGGGAGATTGCATATAGTGAATTGTATTTCACTCCAGTTTTGTGGCCTGACTTCGCAAAAGACGATTTTTATAAGGCAATCGTCGATTATCAAGGCAGAGAACGCCGTTTTGGAAAAACTAGTGAGCAAATTGCGTAACAATTGAAAAAGGGAATCATCATAGCATTTGCCTATTGGCTTGTGAATGGCTTATTAGGCCAAACAGCGGATAGTTTTTATCGCAATGCTCCTATGATAAATTACGATTTTATTGAGCCAACAACCTATAAAATCCGAAATGTAGTTGCTTACGAAGTCAATAACAAACCGTTTTCTAGGTCCAATACCATTTTTGCGACAGGTCTGTCGGTGGGTCAATTAATTAGAATTCCCGGTCCCGAAATCAGCAACGCCATTCAGAAAATTTGGCAATTGGAATATTTTAGCGATGTTCAAGTATTTTTTCAAACGGCTGATGATGGTTCAGTGGTGGTGCAGTTTCGCGTTGAGGAGCAACCACGTTTGGCGGGACACCGTTTCTTGAATTTGAGCAACGTAAACGCAAAGACGTTAAAAGAAGAAGTGGGACTAAAGCAGGGCATGTACATTACGCCTGATTTAATCAATCAAAGCAAAGCGAAGATTATTAAGTACTACAAAGAGAAAGGATTTTATAATGCCAAGGTTGAAGTAATGAGAAGACAGGGATTTAAGACCGGCGCCAACGATAGTATCATCATTTTGCCTGGATATGAGAATTTCGACTTTGATGTTAAGCCAGGTTTAAAGGTTAAAGTACAAAGGGTTGAATTTACGGGTAATGAGAAAGTTACTAGCGAGGATTTGACATTGCAAATCAAGGATTTTAAACCCCTGGTTCATAAGTTTAAATTTTGGAAATCATCTAAATTCATCGATTCTAAGTTTGAAGATGAAAGAGGAAATATCATCAAATACTATTTGTCTAAGGGTTTTAGGGATGCTAGGATTATCTCAGACAGTGTAGAATTGATTTCAGAAAATCGTATTGTCTTGCACATAAATTTATTTGAAGGACATCAATACCGATTTGGAAAAATCAGATGGAAGGGCAATTTGAAATATCGCACAGGTTTGTTGGATTCAATGCTTTCTATCAAGAGGGGTGATTTATTTAATCAAACTGTACTTAACGAGAAACTGTCGGCCAACCTTAACGGGTATGACATTTCGAGTTTATACATGGATGATGGTTATTTATCGTTCCAAATTCAGCCGATGGAGGTGGGTGTTAATGGCGACAGTATTGACATCGACATCATGATCAATGAGGGTTTACGGGCTACCATTGGTAAGGTGTTTTGGAAAGGCAATACAAAAACTTCGGATCGTGTAATTCAGCGGGAGGTTAGAACCAAACCTGGGGATGTTTTTTCTAAAAGTGATATTCAGCGGACGATGAGGGATTTGGGTGCTTTGGGACTGTTTGATCCCGCTCAGATGAATGTCAACCCTAAGACAAACGCCTCAGACGGAACTGTAGATATCGAATATATTTTGGCAGAAAAACCTTCTGATCAAATTGAATTGAGTGGAGGTTATGGCGGAAATGGATATAGTAGAACGCCAACATTGATTGGTACCGCCGGTATTATGTTGAACAATTTTAGTCGTCGGAAATTATTGAGTCCGGAGACGTGGAGCCCTGTTCCAACAGGGGATGGTCAAAAATTGAGTTTACGTGCACAGAGCAACGGGGCCAACTATCAAGGATATACTTTTTCATTTTCTGAACCTTGGTTTGGCGGAAAGAAGCCTAACAATTTGAGTGTGATGATGAATCATACGGTGAACAGTTTTGATTATCGTTTAAAAACAGATCCGTTGCATCAATCATTGACATCAACTACTTATTTGGTCAACTTTGGAAAGCGATTGAAGTGGCCAGACGACTTCTTCAATATTTCACTGTCCATGAGTTTTCAGAAGTACAGCATGAAAAATATGGATGGTGGCTTTTATGGATTTCCGAAAGGATTTAATGGGATATCGTACAATCCATCTACCACAATGGAGATTACCAGAAATTCATTGAGTGATTTCACCTATCCTATGTCGGGTAGTAAGTTTATGTTCTCCGCTCAGGCTACCCCTCCCTTGTCGTTGATTAATGGCAAGGATTATAGCAAATTGAGCTTAAATGAACGTTACAAATGGGCGGAGTTCTATAAGTGTAAGTTGGATGTAGAATGGTATACTCCGGTGTATAAGAAACTGGTGGTGATGGCCAAGGCGAGAATGGGATTTTTGGGTGCGTATAATCCCAAGTTGGGACTCACATTCTTTGAGCGTTTTCAGGTGGGTGGAGCAGGTATCTTTGGTTACAACATTGCTGCAACGGAAATTATTTCACAGCGTGGGTACGACAACTATACGATTTCACAAACGGCGATGGGTGCTCAGGCGGGTGCTCCGATTTTCAATAAATTTACGATTGAATTGAGGCAGGCTATTACCAATAGTCAGACTGCCACAGTTTATATCTTGGCCTTTGCCGAAGCGGGTGATGCTTGGTCTAGCATGAATAAATACAACCCATTCCAATTGAAGCGTGCAGCAGGCGTTGGCGTTCGATTGTTTATGCCAATGTTTGGCTTGATAGGCTTAGATTGGGCCTATGGATTTGATTACAAGCAGGTTCCTGCGAGTGGCAAGGCCACACAGGTGCACTTCTTTATCGGACAGCAGTTTTAATCAACCCTGTATTACAGATCAAATTTAATTCCTTGAGCTAAGGGTAGTGTTTTGCCGTAATTAATGGTATTGGTTTGACGGCGCATATAGGCTTTCCAGGCATCAGAGCCGCTTTCACGACCGCCACCTGTTTCCTTTTCTCCTCCAAATGCACCACCGATTTCTGCGCCAGAAGTCCCAATATTGACATTGGCAATTCCGCAATCGGATCCCCAAGCACTTAGGAATTGTTCCGCATCTTGCAAGTTATTGGTGAATATGGCACTTGATAGTCCTTGTCGTACCCCATTTTGCAACGCTATTGCCTCGTCCAAGGTATCGTACTGCATCAAATAAAGGATGGGAGCGAAGGTTTCGTGTTGGACAATTTCGAAATGATTTTGGGCTTCGCAAAGGGTTGGTTTTACGTAGCAACCGCTTGAATATTGATCTCCAGATAGCACTTCTGCACCGTAAAGTACTTTGCCTCCTTCTGATTTTAGCTTTTCGATGGATTCTAAATAGGCGTTTACGGCATCTTTGTCGATGAGGGGACCCACGTGGTTGTTTTCATCAAGTGGATTTCCGATGCGCAGCTGACCATATGCGCGAATCAATTTTTCTTTTACATCTTGAAAGATACTGCTATGGATGATAAGTCGTCTTGTGGTTGTGCAACGCTGTCCAGCTGTACCTACGGCACCAAAAACGATGGCAACCATGGCCATTTCTAGATTAGCTTCGGGAGTGAGGATGATGGCGTTATTGCCACCGAGTTCTAGGATTGATTTCCCGAGGCGTTTTCCAACGACTTCAGCTACGCGTTTACCCATTCGGGTGCTGCCTGTAGCGCTGATGAGAGCTATGCGTTCGTCGTGGCTCATGGCTTCACCGATTTCTTTATCGCCTTGTACGAGGCAGAAAATCCCTTCGGGGAGGTCGTTTGCTTTGAGTACAGATTGAAGGATATTTTGTACGGCTGCACCACTGGCTGGAGTTTTTTCCGAGGGTTTCCAGATGCAAACGTTGCCACAAATTGCGGCGAGCATTGCATTCCATGACCATACAGCCACGGGGAAGTTGAAAGCGCTTACGATGCCTACAATGCCCAAGGGATGCCACTGCTCGTACATCCTGTGATTGGGTCGTTCCGAGTGCATGGTAAGACCATGGAGTTGACGGCTGAGTCCAACAGCAAAATCGCAGATATCGATCATTTCTTGGACTTCGCCGAGGCCTTCTTGGAGGCTTTTTCCCATTTCATAGCTTACAAGTGCACCGAGATTGGCTTTGTTTGCACGGAGGGCGTCGCCGATTTGGCGGACGATTTCCCCGCGCTTTGGCGCGGGGAAATGACGCCAAACGGCGAACGCCGCTTGAGCGGTTTCCACCACCTGATTGTATGTATTGATATCCGAGAACTCAACCGTTGTAATTGGTTTAGCGTCTACTGGAGAGGTAATATGTCTAGTACGTGGCTGGTTGACATGGATTGAATTTAAACCAGTGCTTGCGGGCGACAAGGTGCTGCCAATGCCTAATTCAGATAGTATTTTTTGGATATTCATGACTTCGTTATTACAAAGGTACAGGGGAATTAACTTTCTTTTTTCATCACCATATAAACCCCAACCAACGACAATAATAATCCTACGATCATATTCCAATGGATGGGTTCTTGGTCAAATAATCCCCAGGCAACGGCCACAATGGGAATCACGAATGTGTTGGTTGATGCAACCACGGCGGTGGTGTGTTCGATGAGGTAGTTAAACATAATCATCGACAAGGCAGAACCCAGCACACCCAAAATACAGATGCATAATAAGGCAAATTGATTATCGGGCAGAAAATTGCCCGCAGTCACAGTATTGTGTATTTGATAATTTTCAAGCGCGCCAGTTTGCCAAAGCACAAACGAATATAGGATCCCCATGAAAACAAAAGGATAAGCCGTTTTAGCCATCGGAGGAATGTTGGCGAGTTTGATTTTGATCAAATTGATGTTGTATCCATAAAGCATCGCAGCGCTCAAAGCCATCAAGGCGCCTGATAAATTGATTTCCATTCCTTCTTGACCTAGGATGGAGGGACCTAGCAAAAAAACAGCGCCAATCAAACCAACCAATACGCCGAGAAAGCCATTTTTTGACAATGCGCTTTTGAATAATATCGCCCCAACAATCAAGGTGAACATCGGAGTAAACGCATTAAGAATGCCACTAAGTCCGCTTGGAATCAACTTGCCTGCCGTGCTGAATAGAAAGGCAGGAATGGCATTGCCCAAAAGGCCCGTCATGAAGAGATAGTAATAATCTTTGGGTTGTAATAGCTTCACTTTTTGGCCTGTAGCTTCGTCCAAAACCATGGATTTGGAGCCCCAGGAATATGGATAAACCCAGGGAGTTAGAAATACTCCTGCAAGAAAAAGCCTAAGACCGGCGACTTGAATTGGGGTGAAAACGGCTAAGCCTCTTTTGATCAACATGAAGGAACTACCCCAAATGCAACCCAACAAAATTATCAAGAAAAGGGGCAGCCATTTGAACTTCATAAAACAAAGGTAGGCGAGTTAAACTGTGTAACTTTCTATTGTGCATCACTTGTGTATTTTCCATTTTGTATCTTTCTATTTGGAAAGCCATTGCGGATGGTGGAACTTTGTATTATGCGTGGTGGATTTTTTTGTTTGATAATGCTGATTTGCACATTTCCTGTCTTTGGTCAGTCACTGCCGGAAGAATGGATTTGTAAAGAGCATGGTCGCATCGAACATCAACTACAACGTCGATCCAATTCGGGGGTAAATCACGGCTATTTAATTGATTATAACCGATGTAAATGGTGGGTAAATCCACGTCGGAATGCCTATTTAAAGGGTGATGTAATGGCGCATTTTACTATCGTGAACAATACGGATTCGGTGGGTTTTGATCTTACTGCTAACCTTACTGTTGACGATGTATACGGCAAGGACGGGTCGTTGAAATATAGAAGGGCGGGCAACTTTTTATACGCTTACAAGCCAGGTGGATGGAAAGCGGGCGAGAGAGATTCCGTGGGAATTCGATACCAAGGCAATCCAACGAATGGGGGCGGATTCGGTTATTTCACGATCGACAATCACATGAAGGGTCCTATCGTTCATACTTTGAGTGAACCTTATGGTGCACAGTATTGGTGGCCTTGCAAGCAAAGTTTGCACGATAAAATTGACAGTTTGGATGTTTGGGTCTTTACCGATACGGGTTTGCTCGCGGCATCGAACGGAGTTGTGATCAGGGACCAAGTGATCAACGATACCACTCATTTGATGGTTTGGAAACATCGTTATCCGATAGCGACGTATTTGGTGGCTTTTGCGGTGACGAACTATGCGCAGTACACCCAATATGCTCCGTTGGTGGGGAGAGTAAAGCCCTTGCCGGTATTGAATTATGTGTTTCCTCAGTTTTTGACCACAGCGCAGCAGGAAACCAAGCAAGTTTTGCCCATCATTCGATTATTCGATAGTTTATTTGTTCGATATCCTTTTGTGGAGGAGAAATATGGTCACGCCCAATTTACATGGGGTGGGGGTATGGAGCATCAAACCATGAGTTTCATGGTGAATTTCTCTTTCGATTTGATGGCACATGAATTGGCACATCAGTGGTTTGGCGATAAAGTGACGTGTGCTACTTGGCAGGATTTGTGGTTGAATGAGGGATTTGCGACGTATTTAACAGCAATCACGTTTGAATATCTTCGACCCAAAGCGGACTGGTTGCAGCGATTGAGAGGCATGCGTGGCGATGTAACAGGGAAGGATGATGGCAGTGTTTTCCCCACGGATACTTTGAATGTGGGGAGTCTATTTAACGGTAGGCTGACATACAACAAGGGGGCTTGGGTATTGCATATGCTGAGAGATAAAATTGGCGATTCGGCTTTTTTTAAGGGTTGCAGGATTTATCTTACCGGTACCGGCAGGAGTTATGGCTTTGGCACAACAACATCGTTGGAGCAGTGCATGGAACAAGCCAGCGGCCGTAATCTCGATACGTTTTTTAAGCAATGGTATTTTGGTGAGGGATTTCCCTATTTAAAGATCAATTGGAAGCAAAAAGGTGATCAACTTACTATCCAATGTGATCAAACGCCATCGCATAGCAGTGTCCCTTTTTGGCATGTAAAAGTCCCTGTTTTGGTCCGCGGCGAAGGACGGGATTCCCTGATTATTTGGGAGCCAAAATCCTTGAGTGAATCGATGAAAATCCGGATGCCGTTTCAGGTGGATACGATGATTTTTGACCCTAATGTTAGGGTGTTAGCTAAGGCCAGCGTTGGCGGTATGAATTTGAATAAAGTGCAACAAAAGGCATTTGTGATTTTCCCAAATCCTGCCCAGAGCGCATTTCAAATTTTTGCGCGGAATCCATCCGTGATTGATTTTGAATTATACAATGCTTTGGGTCAGAAAATGATGACCGGCGGAACCAATGGAAGAGCAACAAGCGTATTCACGATTGGTCTTGAAACGATGTCGTCTGGTCCGTATTTCCTTAGAATTAACGACGGTAATTTTGTATATTCGTATAAACTGATTAAGCAATGATGGTTAAAATAAATAAGTGGTTTTTGGGCGTTTTAGCCGTTTCAATGGCATTGGTTGTGGGAATGCAGTCTTGTGGTGAAGAACCAATCAAGCCGCCACCGGCGCCAATTAAAACGGGCGTGCAATTGAACTTTACGGCCTTGTGGGAAGGTCAGCCACTCACTTTTTTGTCGGGGTATGTTAAAAACAACGTAACTCAACCGGAATACATACAATTCCTCAATTTTGGAATGATCATCTCTAAACTTTCTTTGGTAAAAGAAGACGGAACCGAGGTGTTATTGGGCGACGGTTATCAGTGGATTGATTTTAAGAAGGGTCGCACCCAATTTGATTACGAAGTACCTGAAGGATCATATAAGGCCGTGAAGTTTACATTCGGTTTAGATTCTGCGGTGAACCATGGAGATCCAAATCAATGGGGACCTGAGCATCCATTAAATGGCAATTTGACGGGTATGCATTGGGGCTGGGCTGGAGGATATATTTTTCAAGCCATCGACGGTAATTATAATGATAGTCTAACGGCAATATTTAACAAAGGGATGAGTTTTCATGCCGCCACAGATGGGATGAAACGTGAATTTATTGTCCCGGTGGGAGCGATAGGTGGTGCTAGTGGTTTGATTGGCGTGGCGACAGGTAAACTGACCAAAGTCGGTTTCAATTATCACGTCAATAAATTGTTCCAAGGTGTGGAATTGAAAAAAGGTGCGGTTTCGCATTCTGAGGGCACAAAAGAAGCCGCCTTAATGGCTCGTTTATTGTCGAATCTTACAGATTTTAAAGCATTTGAAGTACCCACTCCGTAAGAGCAATGAAAAATAGAATTTGGCTCGGGTTCATTTTAGTATTGGTTTTTTCTGCTTGTCGGAAAGACCCCAAAGATCCATTGACCAATCAGGGTGGGACAAAGTATGTGCCTACGTTTATTGACCCTACCACTATCTTTCCTGTAAGTAAGTTTGGGTTACCGAATTTGCCATCGGACAATCCCTTTACAGAAGAAGGTATTTACTTGGGACGGATGTTGTTTTATGATCCGATTTTGTCGTTTGATAGCACGGTGAGCTGTGGCAGTTGTCATCGACAAGAAAATGCATTTGCGGATCCAGTAAAATATAGCAATGGAATTTATGGACTAAAAACGGGCCGAAATTCTTCTTCGCTCATTAATTTAGCCTACAGTAAGAAGTTCTTTTGGGATGCCAGGCAAACCACGCTGCGTGATCAGGTTTTTGAGCCCATTCAAGCGCACAATGAGATGGCAATGACACTACCTTTGTTATCCAAGAGATTGGCCAAGGCGAAGCGTTATGTAGAATATTTCGATAAAGCCTTTGGAGCTGAGCCCAATGTTTTCGATATGTCAAAGGCGATGGAACAGTTTCTACTGTCGATTGTGAGCCAAAATAGTTTATTCAATGATTTTTTTCCAGGCCGTTTCTCATTGCTAAACGATGGGCAACAGCGCGGCGCTCTGCTTTTCAATGGATTGGTAAATTTTGATGTTCCTACTGGCTTAACAACCGGTGCCGATTGTTTCCATTGTCATGGCGGGGCATTGGCCCAACAGAACAACCCTGATATGGGTGGAATTGCGAACAATGGTTTGGATGGAAGCTTCAGTGATAAGGGTTATGGTGCAATCACAAACAACCCTATGGATAGGGGATTATTTAAGACGCCAACATTGTTAAATATTGCATTGACGGGCCCATATATGCATGATGGCAGGTTTACTACTTTGGATCAGGTGATTGATCATTACAGCGACAATATGAACTTTCAATCGCCTACGATTAGTCCGATGTTAACAGCGCATAGCAGCAGGCAGTTGCTACTCTCTACGAAGCAGAAGGCAGATTTGAAGGCATATTTATTGACAATGACCGATACGGTATTCATCAAGAATCCGGCGTATTCGAATCCGTTCAAAAAGTAACAGAGAATTAGTAAGCAAGCACCGGGCTGAGCCAGCGTTCCGCGGTTTCTAAATCCATACCTTTACTTTCTGCGTATAACACCACTTGGTCTTTATTGATTTTACCCAGTCCGAAGTATTTACTTTGGGGGTGGGCAAAATACCATCCGCTAACGGAGGCAGCGGGTAGCATGGCCATCGATTCTGTTAGGATGATACCGGCAGATTCTGGTGCACCAAGTAGGTTAAATAACGTAGATTTTTCTGTGTGGTCTGGGCAGGCGGGGTAGCCGGGCGCAGGCCGGATGCCCTGGTATTTTTCTCGGATGAGGTCTTCGTTACTCAACTGGTCTTCATCGGCGTAACCCCAGAATTGAGTTCTTACCTTTTTATGCAATGTCTCTGCAAAACTCTCAGCCAAACGGTCTGCTAGTGCTTTG
>Ga0114968_10000547_pt1 | contig 27939 bp, 24 predicted proteins | sample M_130807_EF_Meta_FD_87020 | JGI IMG/M metagenome (GOLD analysis project Ga0114968, IMG submission 87020) | Freshwater microbial communities from Lake Montjoie, Canada to study carbon cycling - M_130807_EF_MetaG | ecosystem: Environmental > Aquatic > Freshwater > Lake | place: Lake Montjoie... | reverse complement strand
GTATATAGGTTGTTATCTATTTCTTGTATTCTTTTTTGAATGTTTTTATACTCTTCAGTGTCTTTTTCTTCATTCTCTTCCATCGCAACCAAAGCTTTTTTAAGCATTTCCATTTCTTTAATGTTCTCAAAATCACGTTCAACTGTATCTTGGTCGATAAGTTTACAATTTAACTCAACAACTTTATCAACTGGTGGGTAATGACCATTAGCTTCAAAAAATACTTGTTTTTCTTTTTTGGTCATTTTGTTTTTATCAACAGTTTTTAAATCACCATGAGACTTTGCTGAACCAGTGTTAATATAATACATTACATCACCTAAATTAACATCCAAATTGCTTTGCATTATTAACTCCATGTGTGCTTGTTTAGGCATCGGATTACCAGCTTTATTCTTCGTTAAAGACTTCTTTTTGTATTCGTTGATGCTTGACTTCACTTTTGCTTTTGAAGCCATCTTAACAAGCGGAATTTGATAATTATAAATCTTATCAACATATTCATGGTATAAGTTAATAAAACTATAACCATCACCATCCAATAACATTCTAATTCCTTTCCCTAAAAATTCTTCAATGTAAACTGACATCTTTTTAGATTTAACCGAGTTACCAACCAACTTAATCTTACCACCTATATCATTCGCATAGTTCTTACGAGCAAAGTTGATTGTTGAGTTACAAATATCATCGATATCTAGACCCATACGACCTTCCATGTAATTCTCATTGAATTCTGCCAATACAGCATCCAACCCAATTAATTCTTTCCCACCATCATCAACAGTTTTCCAGTGTGAACCCTTAGCAACATATTTTATTTCATCAATGTTATCTGGAAAAGCAAAGTTGAAACCATCAGTATCACCTACAAGAGCTCTAAAACCATGTTTTTCAGTGAAGTGACGCACCATAAGACGTAAGTATTGACGACCACGACATGTTGTTTCTTCTGCTGAATCCGTATCACCCCAGTTAAAGATATATGGTGCACCATATGAACCAAACCATGAGTTAGCCAATATTTTAAGAGGTAACTGTTTCTTATCATAAATGTTAGCCAAAGCTTTATGTTCAGAGATTTGTTTTTTGATTGAAGCAATTTCTTCTGGTGTTAAATCTTTACTCTCTTTTAGTTTAGCCTCTAATTTTTTAGCTTTTTTCTTTTCAGTACCAGTCAAGAATTTAAACTTATCACGTGTATCAACAACGTATGTTAACATTCCTTCCATCACACCAGAAATATCTAAGTCTGGGAAGATTAAGTGAGTTAACTGAATCTTAGGGTATAGTGCAGCAAAGTCTAACTTAACAACACCTCTAGCATAACCAACTTCCAATAGACGAGATAAACCACCAGTAAAATCTCTTTTAGGTAACCCAGCTGGGATAGCTAATCCTCTTTCATAAGACCATGCAGCCATGATAAGTTTCCATTGACCAGCAGTACCCATCGTAGAACTACGCATAAAAGTTGTAGGTAACATTTTGGCAATTAGGAAAGATGCTTGATTGAAAATATTATCAATCTGTTCAGTTTCCCATAAGTCATCACAAAGATATCTCTGAACAATATAATCACCTTTAACTATTCTGTAACCATCTTTTAATGGTTTTTTATCAGTAATCATATACCAATCACCATCAGTATTGTTAAATGCATATTGGTTTACTTTATCAGCCCATGTTGTGTTTATTTTATCGCCTGGGACATATACACGATTAGGTTTAGCTATTTCAGAATATTGAGTGATATACTTCAAACCCCAAGATTTAATCTCAGAGTTAATTGCCATCGCTCTACGTACAGCGTGCGAAATATCCATGATGTTATAACCAAACATATGTGTTTGTTTATATCTTTCAGTTTCACCACCTAATTTAAGTGACGAATCTTTTCTTTTAATTTTAGATAACCTATTAAGCGTAATTGCTAATTCTGTAATTGGAATAGATAAACGTTCAGCACGTTCAAATAAGAACGGCCAGTCAAAGTTCTCAGAGTTATAGCCAGTAATAATGTCTGGTTGAACTGCATCGATAATTTTAAAGAACTTCTCAATGTTTTCTCTCTCACTATTACGTTTATCAACAGAAGTCGAACCAATAGTTTCTAAAACACCTTCTAGTCCTTTGTTATCACGTACACCTATCTGAAAGATTGCATTTTTACTTGCAAACAATCCTTCAGTCTCTAAGTCAAATTGAAATCTATGGACATCATCATAGTCATCCATTCCATTGAACAATCTTTTACCACTTTGGATAAGGTATTGTTCAGTAGGACTAAACATAACAAAGAAACTTCTAAACATTGGTGACTTATCATCATTTGGGTCAATGTGTTTATCACTAAATACATCTATACCACCCTCTTTAAAAAACTTTAAAAGGTTGTTGTAAGAATGTTTACAAGTAGCCATGTACTTATATCCATCTTCCATGCGTTCTGGTGTATAACCATCTTCGCTGCTAGTATTAAGTTTTGTGATTTTAATACCATAGTCACGACAAGCTTGCATGATTTTAAGGCGTTTACCGCCATAAATCATAGAAGTTACTTCTTCTTTAAACCATAAGAACGGTTTATAGTTATCATTGTATAAGTATTTACCCTTTTCTGGGTCATTGACAACCAACGTAACTGTTGGTTCACTGTAGTTAGATTCTATAGCTACAATGTATTTTTCTGGGTTTGAACCTTGCAAAAAGGTTTCTATTTCCTCATTACTTACTTTTGTTTTTGTACTACTCATAAATTATTTTTTCATTAATATACGAACAAAGGTAATACAATTCAAGAAATAATACAACATTTTTTTTTAACTTTGTACATTACAAAGTTACGAAATTAATTTAAGATTGTCAAGTTATTTTTTAATTGAACCTTCTAAAACATTTATAAATAATTCTTCTCTAATAGGAACAATAAGTGTTCCACTACCATCTAAAAATTCAATTTCAAATTGACCAACATATCTACCAGCAACAGACGTTTGTTTTGATGTAAATTGATAAACTAAATAAAACTCATCACAATTACAGTCACCTTTAGGTAAAACTTGTTCAATAGACGCATTACTACACGCAACACGTTTTACACCAGTAACTATGTCTGTCATGCTAAATGTTATATTAGCATTTTGTATTTTATCATGAAATTTGTTAAAATCATTTCTACCATCCTTGATTAATTCAAGTTTTAATTTTGGTAATGTTGCGTTCTTATTAATGTAAAAATCCATATATATAAATATTTATGTTAAGTAGTAAATCCGTATTTAGTTTTAAAATAATTCCAAACTGTAGTCAATCCAGCATTAGGAACTGCACCATCATAAATTAACACTTCGGCAACATCTATTGCACTAGCTTGAGCAAATAACGCACCATTAAACCCTCCAGCAATGTATAGTTTAGCATTTGATGACACTGGCATCATTTTTTTATTAGACCCTACAGATGTTGCACTAGCATATAATGTAGTACCACAATAACCATCCATAGTACCATTACTCATTCTAAATGTGTAATAAAAAAACTTTTCATCATTAATAGTCCCTCCCCATGGCACACTAATTAAACCTCGTTGGAATGCTTGATTATAATACCACATATCTATAAAATTCGGTCCAGCATCACCATCAATACCAAATCCTTCAGTTTCAGAACTCCAAGTTGAATTATACTCAATAATAGGGTCACCAGAACTCCATGTTCTTAATGGATTCTTTCTAAAAACAAAGAATATTGTGAACCCAGTTGATATACCTTGTAAACTTGCTGAATTATTAGCTGCCATATATTCTGAACTAACATCATTGTTTTGAACAAATGGGTATGAAGCTGATGAACCATATGGTGAGAATGTTGCTGTTGAATACGATGGTGAATTAGTAGTTGTTGCTGTTAAATGGTTACCATATATAGTTTGGTCTTGCCAAAACCTAATATCAGTATTACCAAAAGTTGCTGCACTATATGGTAACCCATTAAAAACCCCTTTTGATGCATCAACCCAAAAGATAGCTTTAGCTGTTCCAAATACTGGTATAGGGTCACCAGAACTATATCCTTCTCTAAAATTAAATGGTACGTTAAACATTATCTAAAATCTTTTGCTATTAGACCATACAAGTTTGTACCGTCACTTATGAATGTCATTATATCAACACCATTTGCTAATGATGTTAATACTGGAGCAATACCAGATTGCCATTTATATTGTGGAGCCCATGTTACTAACCTAGAACCAGTAGCATTTTGTTTAACAATCATAGTATACACAGCACCATTCTTAATATTCGTACCACCACTAATACTAGTAGTCGCAGCTGATAAAATAATATGTTGAATATTACTATTATTCCAGTTTGGTATAAATGATGAAGTTAATGTACCAGCAGTATAAATTGGGTTATTTGTTTGACCAGTATAAGTTAAATTACCATTGATAGTCAATCCAGTCATTGTATTTACTAATACTGATAAATCTCCAGTGGTTTGTTTAATAGTTAAATTATTATTTGAATATGTAAATCCAGTTACAGACGTTGCACCAGTAAAATAACCAGTAACATTAAATGTACCACCAGTATTGTTAGTAAATGTAGATATACCAGTAGAATTAGAATAAGTACCTCCAGTAACAACCAAATCACTAGTTTTAAAACCACTAACATTAAACGTACCACCAGTATTGTTGGTGAAAGTAGCTGTACCGTTGGTTAACGTACCACCAGTAACCCTTATATCAGTTGGTAATGTTCTAGTTTTAATAGCACCATCAGTATCCCTAACCAACATAGTTGACAACGTATTATCTGTAGCTGCTGATTGTATATTTAAATATGGTACATAAACAGTATCCGCACTTAAACCATTTATATAAGAACCACCAATAACCGCACTTCTTTCACCAGTTACTGTTGATTCTGTTGACCATATAAAAGATAAATTACCAGTAGCAGTCGTATTATGTCCACCAGCAAAGGTATAATTACCAAATGATTCTGTATTTTGACCAACAGACATTGAAGAAATACCTCTAGCCCATGTTGAATAACCAGCAGCAAATGAATTAGGACCGTCAGCCATTGTTGCGTTGTTTATTGCAACAGCGTAATTACCATTTGCATCTAATCCAGTAGTATTTATAGCTTTTATTGAACCTATACCAGTTGTACCAGAAGCCCAAAGTGTGTCACCACCAGTTGAACCACTGCTAGAACCACTAATACTACTTAAATTTCTAAATGCAACATTACCATTATTATCTAAAGTTAAGAATTTAGTTGTAGTATTATCATTAACAGCACTTTTAATATTTAATCTTTGAACATAAACTGTGTTGTTTGTTGAACCAGTAATACTATCACCACCTAAAATAACAACCCCTACCTTACCATATGGAATAACGTTTTGATAACCACCCATTATAAACGATAATTCACCATTATTTATTGTATTACCAGTACCACCTAAAATTGCATTGTAGTATCTAGTAAACGCTGGATTACCATCACTTAATATTTTATTTTGAGAACCACCAATAATTGCTGAACCATCACTATCTGTCATTTCACCGTTATTACCACCGATTATAGTTGAAAATTTAGATGAAGTGATAGTATGGTATTGACCATTTAATATTGATGATTGTTTACTGTTTTCAGATATCGTATTTGTAAATCCATTTAAAATTACAGCAGTATCACTATCTTGAATACTGTTACCATAACCATTAAGTACTGATGTGAAATTAGGTTGGTTAACACCATCAACACTTTGATAAATACTGTTATGTGAACCACCCAATATATTAGCATGTGAAATACCATAACCATTAATATTGGAATTAGCGGCATTTATAATATCATTATTATGTGAAGTTAGACCACCAGTGTTATCAGTTATGTAAGATTCGTAAGAACCAATAATAGTTGATGTATCTTGATTAGTAAGTATAGTTTCAAAAGAGTTATATATACCGTTATATTGATTATCACCTATTATAAAATTTCCATTTCCTCCAATAATAGCACTTGATTCATCAGTTACACCACCACCAGTTTGTATTTTGTTGTTTTTACCACCACCTATAAAACCATATGGGGCAAAATTATATGCATAAGCGTCTATAAGGTTGTTATAACCACCAACAATTGCTGAACCATCAGCTTGTATTGTACCATTAGCATCACCACCCAACACAACACCGTTGTAAGTATCAATCAATAAGTTAGCGTTACCTCCAAAAATAGCTGAACTAACACTACTACCATATAATAAATGACCATAACCACCCATTATAGCACCAGATTCAGAACCAGATGAAATATAATGGTCTTGACCACCTAAAATAGCTGAATAATTACCATATGAACCATAATTAACTGGACCAAATTGGCCACCACCACTAACATATTGGTGAACAAATGATGTACTACCACTAGCAACGACATAACCACTAGAAGCAGAACCACCAGCATGTGAATAAGCACCACTAGCATGTGTAGTATCACCTTCAGAGTGTGACCCATCACCACTAGCTTTTGTGGTAAGACCTTCAGCGTGTGAACCAATACCACTAGCAATTGTTCCTCCACCCTCAGCATGTGACGAAATTCCAGATGCTTTAGTTGTTTCACCTTCAGCATGTGATTGAGGACCAGAAGCAATACTTTCAAAACCTTCTGCGTGGGAATAAAGACCACTAGCTTTTGTGTAACTACCTTCAGCGTGTGAAGCTAAACCATTAGCTTCTGTATTATCACCTTCAGCGTGTGATGTAATACCAGACGCTATTGTTCTATACCCTTCAGCATGTGAATAAGTACCTTTTGCTAGTGTATCATAACCTTCAGCCAAAGAATAATTACCAGTAGCATCTATAGTACCACTATTAACTTTTTTTATAGAATTTGTTCCAGTTGAACCAGATGTCCAATATGAATCAGAACCACCAGAGCCACCAGAACCACCAGTTGAAGCACTAAAAATAATAGTTTCTCCGTTATATTTTTTTAATGTAACTAATCCTCCATTATTTTCAGCTTCATAAATTATATGACCCTTTAGGTATATAAAGTTACTATCAACATCTTGATGTGACAATGTAGCATTTCTGGTTAAATCGTTAGCATAAGGGCTATTTAATATTCTTAGAATTATCATTTTATTAGTTTTTATATAAATATTTAAACTTATTGTTTATTGGTAGTATTCGATTATAAATCTGAATTTAAAATCTGGTATGACACCAAAATTGTAATTATCACCAAATGGGTTTATTTGAAATGAAATGTAAGAAGTATAATACTTTTCAACATTATCACCAGTGTTAATATCGTTACCACTATTATCAGAAGTATTACTATATGGATAAGGTATTGTACCTATTGTTTTACCACCTATAAATGTACCCCCATCATTATCTAAAGTAACGTTAGAATAATACAAATCACTATTTGCAACTTTTTCACCCCAAACAGTACCAGCATCACCAATGTTTGCTGAAGTACTAATAGTACTACCAGTTACAATTGCACCAGAAATAGTTTTATCTAATGAAAACCAAAACAATTCTCCACTATCACTAGGACCGTTATTTAATATTGAACCATCAAATAGTGAATAATAATCAGACTCACCAGCACCCATCAATCTAACAACAGTAGTATCAGCTGAAGTATCAACTAAATTAGTATAAACTTTAATTTTACTAATACCTAACCATGGTGTAACTGGCCTAAAGCGTGCATAATATTTACCTAGATAAGTATTTGTTACTAAAAAAGATGAGTTTTTACCATTATACCCCCAGTTAGCAGTGTAGAATGTACTAGCTTCGCCAACATGTGTAGCGTCATATGCTACAATTACTGGATTATAACCACCAGAACGAGTACCAGCACTTATTGATATACTTATTTCTCCACTATCAAATTGTGCAGTTGCTGGTGGAGAATACGTCCATGCTCCTGGTAATGGGTTCTCAACACAAATAAATTCATATACTTTACCATCCGCTGGTATAACAGCTGGTGTGTTTATTGGCAAATTATTTATTTTACCACCAATATTTGATGGAAATATATGTAATAATGAACTACCATTGTTAATTACTTTAACACTTTTACCAGTTACTGGTTGTGGTAATTTAGTTGCAAAATTGGTGGCTGTAACAGCAGTGAATACATTAACACCATAAATCATCACAGATGTAGTTGCAGTCGTAGTTGTATTAGCTGATAAACCAGTGTTAACAGTATAAATAGAATCAGAAATATTTGAACTACTGCTAATACCAGAAACACTAAATGTTCCACCAGTATTGTTTCTAAATGTAATGATACTATTAGAATAAGTACCACCAGTTACGAACACATCTGTCGTACCACTTAACACATACTTTTTCAAGTTATCAACAACCATATTTTTGGTTGTTCCAGAATCCATTATTAGGATTAATTCAGTACCTTGAATAGCAGTATCCCCAGAAAATTGATTTATTTTTTTATTTAACATTTTTACGTTTTTTAATAAATATGATAAAAATTTAGTTTGTATGCCATATTCAATTATTAATTAATTAATTCCACATGTCACCATATTTTTCAACTATACCTTCATAGCTTAATGGACAAACATAGAATTTAAATTTAGATATTTTACCAATGAATGTTCCAGCAAAATTTTCTTCAATTAATAACCCTCTATCGTTAAAATCTAACCCATCAAAAGTTTGACTCTCTAATAACCCTTGAGACCCACCACCTAAACTAAAATTAAATGGAACACCTACTTGTTTATCTTTATATTCGTTTAGTCTTTTAGCGATAAATTCATCAAATTCATCTACCCAATAAATTAATTTACTGTTAATATAAAAAGATAATCTACCCTTTCTTGGTTTTGCTATTTTTAAGTCACAATCATCTAAATAATCTTGTGATTCATATTTAATTACCACATGTGTCCACATGTCTGCTGGAACAGTATTTGGTACTGAATAACCCTCTTCAATTGTGGCACCAGTAACATAAGATACAACACCAGTACTAGCGGTAACGCATTGACCAGTATAAGTTAATAATCTATAACCAATACTACCATCATCTTTTACTCTAAAACCTATAGCGTTATCAATAACGTCTACTTGATTGTTTAATTCCGTAATATCAGATGTAAAACCGCTAAAAGTACAAACTGTGTCTCTTCCTAACCCATCACTTTCACCGCTGCACGAATAACAATTACATTTATTACTAGCAGCTCTACCATAAATTAAAAATGGGTTTTGAGTGTTAGTTACTCTTTTTGTGTTTTTAACAACAACAATACCTTTTCCGTCATACGAACACGCTGTTTGACTTCCTAACCCATCGCAACCACTAGAACATGGGTTACAACCACATCTACCACAAGACGAACTTATTTCAGTTGAATCATTATTTAATATTAAAAATCTAGTTGATTCCGAAACAATAATTTTTTCATCTTTTTCAGTAACAATATATTCTCCAAATTCATCAATTAAAAAAGATGCTGAATCACTAGATAATCTTTCATGTGGTTTACACGTTGACCTACCATAAATTAAAAATTGATTTGTGATTAAATCTATCTGTACTGGTGGTGGCGACAATGGTATTGCGATACCGTAATCACCTATAATCCTAACATCAGTTTCTTTTATTGGTGTACACCATGGACTTAATGTATCAGTACAACCAGATGGTACTATACATGTGCTAGTACATCCAGTATCAGCACCTTCCCATACATTCCAAAATTTATTTTCAGCTCTAGTACCCATATAGAAGAAAAATCCTTTATTATTTGGGAAATCTTGATTTAATATTTTTGAATTAGAATTATGACACTCACCTGGGTATTCTTCAAAATTTGGATTCAATACGAATTCAGACGACCATCCTATATTCATTCTTACTGGTAAAACTTCGTAATCGTATCCATCTATTTTATAAAAACCTTGATAAAATCCACCACAAAATTGAATAAAAGGATTAGTAGCACCAGTAACGGCATACGTTGTATAATCATATTCTTCAGTAGTACCAGTAACTTTATTCATAAACATTTTTTTGTTGTCTTTTTCCAAAATTAAAGTACTTCCAGTCAAAGCTTCAACTAGTGTTTGATTTGTAGTATCACCAGTGTTCCTTTCAAAAGTCACATACCCATTATCAATACCAGTTAAACCAAAAGTATCAAATGTATAACCAGTATTTATAGCACCAGACCAAGTAGATAAACTAATTATTGTTGTTGAAGTATGTGCACTATTTTTAAATGTTTCTATTTTACCAAAATTAAAGTTAACTGCTGCTCCACAACCAGCACCACCTCCACCACCAGCACCACAAGCGTTATAATCATCAGATGTTATTATAAAATCCCAGTAATCAGAATTTGATAATTTTAAATCTAATTTGTTAAAATTGAAGTTTTTAATATTTCCCATTAGAAGTTTTCTAAATTAGTTCTTTTCCAACCAGTACTAGTTTTAACGTACATATAGTTATCATCTCTCGTTATGTTACCTTCACTACCAGCAGTATCGTTAGATGATGTTGGTGTGTATAAAGGAATTGTTAATGCTTGAGGTTTAAAATCGTTGTTTGTGATGAAATTACCGTTAGCATCAGTTATCAAATCAGCTGATTGGTCTTGACCTTTTGCATGTAATACACTTAAACCACCACCTAATGATGTTTCTTGCGTTCCATTGAAATTTAATTCAATGTTATTATCTTCAGCTAATATTGTTTGTGTTTCTAAATGAGCATTATTTGATGTTGTAACACCAGACGATAATTCTTTTACTGCTTCAACCAACAATGCTGTTACATTATCATAATGCACACCCATATAATTTTCTGGGTTATTAGGGTTAATAAATGTTAGCTCTGGGACAACAGCGTTAACTTCTTGAGCTATAAAACCAATTCTAGTATCACCAGTTGGGTTTTCATTCCAATTATATGTAACACCTCTTAATTGTTTAACTTTATCTAAAGAATTGTTAAGTGTATTTATGTTAGTTTTTAATCTTTCATCTGAAGTATTTGTTGTTAATGAACCATCAGCAGTATAATGCAAAGCACCAGCAGAAGCTGTAGAACCAACACCTCTAAATCTAGCGTTACCATCAACATCTAATCTTTGAGTTGGAGAACCAGTATTAACACCTAAATAACCTCTAGTAGCACCACTACCACCAATATGAAAATCTGGCGTATTACCAGCACCAGCACCAGATGCTTGACCAGCATACATTCTAATATAGTCAGCACCAGTACCAGATGTTGAACCATCATTTGAAATAATATTTAAACCATTTGTGTATATACCAGCATAGATGAATGCATCACCTTGATAACCATAAACAGTGTATATTGAATCATCCCACGCTCTAACACCCATACTAACAGAAGCTGTTTGATTTGGCGTATTAGCTGTACCAGCAACAACACCAAACATTGGTAAACCAGTTGACGCTGAAAGAGTTACAAGACCTATACCAGTACTACTATAGTAAAATCTATTTCCAGTTCCTCTAGCATCAATCAAATATTGTGGATTACCAGTTTGAATACCAATATAACCTCTAGTTGCTCCATTACCTTGAATCTGAAAATCTGGCTCTGCTGCTGCACTAACACTATTTATACCAGCATACATTCTTATATTGTTAGTACCACTACCACCACTTCTATTAATGATGTTTAAGTTGTTTGTTTGTTGTGATGAACTTATAAATGTATCACCAGAAGTACCAAGCAATACTGTAGTACTTGTTGATGTTATACTATTACCCAAAACACCCATCTGTAAACTTAACCCATAACCACCATAATAATTATTAGTAACTGCTGCTATTTGTGATAGATTGGTACTATCAGCCGAAAAAACAAAACTCTTGGCTGGTGCGTCAGCACCAGTGTAGGTATCAGCCAAAATAAGTCTAGCACTATTACCATTAGCATCGATAATATATTCTGGTGATGAAGTATTTATACCTAATTTAGATTGAGTACCACCAGTGTTGATAATCATATTAGGAACATAAACAGTATTGTTTGACGTACCACTTATATTAGTACCACCAATAACAACACTATTAACTATATTAGCTAAAATACCATTATTAATCCCTCCAATTATAGCTGAACGATAAATATTTGTACCAATAAGTTTATTATATTGACCACCTAAGATTATATTATTACCACCAGCACCAGAACCTGGACCACTATATGGGTTATATATATTTTCTTCACCACCAAGTATCAATGTATTGGTTATAAAACTACAATCAGAACTTAATATAGCGTTTTTCCAACCACCTAATACACCACTATAATTTGATGTAAACGCTGAAGAATAAAAAGAACCAATTACAAAACTACCGACACTACCTATACCAGCTGTCCTACCATCAATAAGATTATTATCACCACCAGCAATAAATGAATTATCAGCTGTGTACATTTGGTTACCAGCACCACCAATTATCGTTTCGTTTGCACTAGTTCCATAGTTATTTAAACAGAAATCAATAAAGTTATAACTACCTCCAACAATAACTGAATTTGAGTGACCAGAAATTGTGTTATTCATACCAGCAATAATTGCAGCGTGTTTAGAATTATTAGATATTGTATTTGCAGTACCAACAAAAATACCAGAACTAATTGAAGAACCAGAAATTTTATTATTATCACCACCAATAACAACTGAATAAGCAGAACCGCTAGTTATTGTATGAAATCTACCACCTAAAATAGAAGATGAATAACCAGAAGCACCCATATTAATATCAAATGGGTCACCGAAAAAATGTGCAAACGAATAATCACCACCAGCTTTAGAACCATAACCACCAGCATGTGAACTTTCACCAATTGCAACTGTGTTTCTACCTTGAGCATGTGATGTGTTTCCACTTGCAATTGTTCCATAACCTTCTGCGTGAGATGCTTCACCACTAGTAAATGTTAAGTCATTTTGAGCGTGTGAATAATCACCTAGAGCTAAAGTAGCGTGACCTTCGGCATGTGACGCAACACCAATTGCAGTTGGAAAACCACTAGAATCACCAAACCCTTCAGCATGTGAATAATTACCATTAGCTCTTGTATTACCACCTTCAGCGTGCGATGCATAACCATTTGCTTGTGTCTGATAACCTTCAGCATGCGATGTATTACCAGACGCTATTGTTAAATTACCTTCCGCAACAGAATATTGACCAGAAGCAGTGCTATTAGAACCAGATAAAACAGCAGATGCGTTATTAGTACCAGCCGTCCACACTAAAGATACTGTACTACCAGTACCATTATATTGCCATGCACCCATACCTTCTGAATCCAAACATGTCCAAACATAACCAACTTGAGGGTTTTTAGATATTATTAATTTTTCAGTTCTAGTTATACCAGAAACATCAACCCATATTGTTCTACCAGTATAAGCTAACGTTGAAGCTGTATAAACATCAAAGTTATTTGTTGTTATAGTACCACTATATGTTGATGGAGTTAATTGTGCTATTGTTACTACTGAAATGTCAAAATTAACACCAGAATAAGTTAAAGCAACCGTATTCCCATCGATTACTGTTGTTGTATTAGCTGTCCAAACAGCACCAGTATTTTGTGTTAAACCAGATGTTGATGAAGTTAACGCAGATAAAGCTGAAACACCTAATTGCATTCTTGGGTCTGACCAATTATAAACTGTTGTTGTATTATTACCAGAAAACGTACTTGCTATATAAGTATAATTTCCAGTAATAGCACTAGTTGTTAAATTTGGTCCACTAGGTAACAAATTAAAAGGTAAACCAAATGACGTACCACCAGATAAAACTGTTCTAGTTATAGGTCTTTGTTTTGCTTGTCTATTGTCTGAAAAATCTAATTTTGTTCTAAATCCACTCATTTTATTATTTTTATTATAAATATTAAAAGAAATGAATATATTTATAAATAAAGATTTTTTATGAAAAGAATAACTAAAAAACAATTAGATGAATTAGTAGGCGGTGATTTCACTAGCAGCGGAAGTGATATAAACATCATAGGCAATAGAGAAATACAAACTGGACCTATTGAAAAGACTTATAATGACGATTCTACTTACGAAAAGGGTATTTCAACATTTACTGATGTAGTTTTTGGTAGATATAGACAAAATATTCCATGGTTTGCTGTTTATAGTTTCGGTGGTCATAGAACTGGTGGTATAACTATTAATTATGGATTAAATGAAAATAAAAAAAACATTTTAACAAAAGAAAATATTGAAGAATTAATTGAAGACTTAGTAAAAAAAGGTAAAGATTCAGATGTAAAACCTAAAAACTATAACCCAGATGTTGAAAAAGTTATGGATAAAATTTCTGATTTAGAATTATCTGAAGAACAAATAGAACAATTGTTAAAAGCTTTAGAAGACAAAAAGAATAACCATTCAAAAACAAAAAACATTTAACATGGCTAACAGAGCAATAAAAGATAATAATTTAACTATAGACAACGAAACAAAGAAGTATAAAGCTTATGCTACTGAAGAAACACGTTTAAAACAAGCTAAAGAGTTATGTGAAGTACAGAAAAATTGTTCTGAATATAATAGATTAGGTGGTGATAATAGATTAAGAGAAGTTGAAAACTTAGTTCATCAAGAACAAAAAAAAGATGAATTAAAAAGAAATGTTCAAGACGTTACTAGTCCAAAAAACGTTTATCAAAAGGAAAAAAACCCTACAGAAGTATCAACACCTAATGTTGCTAAAAAAAGCCATGATAAAAACGGTACTATTTTATCTATTTCTGACGCTTTAAAGGAAGAAATTTCAACAATGAAATATTTAATAGAGTACATGAATAACAATAACAAAAAAATAAATTTATAAAACTATGCCAACTCCTTACATTTACGGTCAAACTCCGTTAGAAAAATTCGCAATAAATGGTAATCCATCATATGGTAACTCTGGTAGACTTTGGTTAATTCAACAATCTAAAGTAGGTACTGGTAAATACCCATATTCTGGACCATATAAAAACCCAGATATTACTGGTAATCAAGGTGATAAATATAGTGTAACACACACAAACGCTAAAGCTGACACAGTATCACCTTATTTAGGTAAAGGTACTGGTAACCAAATTGATGTTGTAAATACATACAAAGGTGTTACTGCTAGAATTAATTATGCTGGTGGTAGTTTAGAAGATATAAAAGGAAATGCAACTAATGGTGGCCTTGGTAGAGAAAAACAACAACTTTTAAACTCCACTACATGGGGATATGGTACTAAAATATTAAATTACAAAGAGTACGATAAACAACCAGATATGACAGCTAATAAAGGACAAGTAAATATTATTTAATAATATATGCCAACTCCTTATATTTACGGTCAAACTCCGTTAGAAAAAGCAGCGATAGCTCAACGTTTATGGTTAATTCAACAATCTAAAGTTGGTACTGGTAAAGTATATGTTGGCCCTTACAAAAATCCAGCCATTACTGGTATGCTTGGTGGTATATATAGTCTAACACATACAAACGCTAAAGCTGATACAATAACACCTAGTTACGGTAAAGGTACAAATCAACAAATAGACGTTACAAACACATATAAAGGTGTTGTTGCTAGATTAAATTATGATGGTGGTAGTAAAGAAGATAGAGACGGTGTTTTAGGAATTACGGATTCTGGACGTAACGCACAATTACAACTTAATAGTACCACATTTGGTTATGGTCCTGGTCCAACTCCAGGTCCTAGTATTGGTTTTCAATATGCTAAACCTTCCTTAACAGCTTTTAACACTGGAAAAATTATATTTTAAAAAAAATAATTAATGAAACTTTACAATCTATATCAATCAGTTATATTAGAAGAAATCATTAGGTTGACACAACTAAACGAAGCGGTGTCAACTAATGATGTTGATAATATTTTGAATGGTGACCCAAACAAACAAGGTAAATTTTATTACGTGTCGTTTAATTATCAAGGAAAAGATGGTGAAGTTTCTAATAGATGGGTTCAAGTAACTCAAAGAAATGTATCAACAGCTGACAATGGATTAATTGATGCATACCAAGTTTCTAAAAACGGTAAATCTTCAAGCCCATCTAATGAAGCACATAGTGCTACTGGTTGGAAAAAATTTGATTTAAACAGAATGAGTGATATTAAAGTTTCAAAAGTGCCTTTTTATCAAGAACCAAAACCTTATACTTCTGGTTATAGAGCAGATGGTACACCGATAATAGCAAGATTTAACAAAACTGGTAATAATTCACCATCTGTGAAAAGTACAGAAAAAATTGCTGCTCTTGGTTCATATCAATACGCTGATAGTACTGTAGCTAATAAAGAAAAACAAAAACAAAAAGCCGAAAAAGATACACAAGCAAGATTACAACAACAAAAACAAAACTTTGGTAATAGACAACAAGCAGCACAACAACAACAAGACGTAGAGAAAAAAGAATTACAAAAAGTAGAATTTGATAAATTTAAAGAAAGACAACAACAAAAACAGTTGCAACAAAAACAGTTGCAACAAAAACAGATTCAAGAACCACAAGATAGTGAGATAGAAAATAATGATATAGAAAATAAAGATGAACTAAATAACGTATAATATGGATACACCAGCACCAGTTAATTTAGCAGCACTTAAAAGTATTTTAGCAAAGGCTAAAACTGTTATGAACAAAGTAGAAGAAAACACTACTCCAATAAAATCTAGTAATAAATCTGTTAGAGAAGACTACGATAGTTATCAACAACCAGCTTATGATGAAAGAGATGAAAGAGAACCAATTTATGAACAATTTTCTCCACAATCATCATCTAGTATGCAACCACAAATGTATACAGCTGAACAAGTAATGGCTTCAAATTTGCCTCAAGCGATAAAAGAGGCTATGATTAAAAATCCAATACCACAATTACAAGGACCACCATCTAGTTTTTCATTGGAAGACTTAGGTGAATTGGTTGAAAAACCACAATCTAAATTTAAATCACCAAGTGTTCCATTACGTGAATCTTCTGGTAGTCACCAACAACAAATGACTATTGACCCTAACATGTTAAAGTCTATGGTTAAGGAAGCGGTTGCTGAATACTTTAAAGAATCTTACGAAAAAAGAATAACAGAAACCACAATTGCAAAGACAATAAATTTACTAATAAAAGAAGGTAAATTACAAACAAAGAAAAAAATATAAAAAAAGGGGTTTTTAAACCCCTTTTTTATTTACATATAAAATATTGTTCTTATAATTAAAATATTGATAAAAAGTTTTTAAATAAATTTTATGAAAAAATTAAAAGTACTAGTAGTACCAAGTGACAGAACTGGTGTTTCATATTACAGAAGCACAAACCCTCATATCGCATTAGAAAACAACTACCCAACTGAATTTCACGTTGACGTTGATTATGAGCCACAATTAAACAATGACGAATGGTTAAAACAATATGATATTATCCATTACCATAGAACATTAGGTAACTATGAACAAATGGGTCCGTTATTAGAAAAATTAAAATCTTTAGGTATTGTTACCATTATGGATTTAGATGATTATTGGTCTCTAGGTGAACATCACCCAGCGTATCATTTAATCAAAGCACATAAAATCGATGAGATGATTTTAAATAACATTAAGTTAGCAGAAAATGTAACAACTACAACAACTTTATTCGCTAATGAAATTGCTAAATTTAATAAAAATGTTCACGTTTTAGCTAACGCAATCGAACCAACAGAAAAACAATTCACCCCTAACTTAGAACCATCAAATGGAAGACTTAGAATTGGGTGGTTAGGTGGTTCATCACATTTAAAAGATTTAGAAATTTTAAAAGGTATTGTTGCTAAACTTACAACAGATAAATTAATTGATAAAGTTCAATTTGTGTTATGTGGATTTGATATTAGAGGAACCCACACTGAAATTGACCCAACAACTGGTGAACAAAGAACTAGAAACATTAGCCCAATGGAAAGTGTTTGGTATTCATATGAAAGAATCTTTACTGATGACTATAAATCAGTTAGTCCAGAATATAAAGATTTCTTAATGAAGTTTATACCTAATTCTGAATTTGAAGGGATTAATAACGAAGCGTATAGACGTGTTTGGACTAAACCTATTTCTACTTACGCTACTAACTATAATTTATTTGACGTATCGTTAGCACCGCTAGAAGAAAATATATTTAACAAAGTTAAAAGTCAATTAAAAGTAATTGAAGCTGGTTTCCACCACAAAGCAATTATCGCTCAAAATTTTGGACCTTATACAATAGATATTAAAAACGCTGTTAAATTTGGTGGTGGATTTGAAGAAGATGGTAATGGTATCTTGATTGATGAAGCTAAAAACCATAAAGATTGGTATGCGTCAATTAAAAAATTAATTCAAAATCCAGATGTTGTTAAACAATTACAAGATAATTTACACAACACAGTAAAAGATACTTATTCATTAAATAAAGTAACTGAACAAAGACGTGAATTGTATTTAAATCTTGTTGCTGCTAAACAAAAAACAATAACAAAAGAAGAAAAAGAAATAGCATAATGAGTAGAAAAGACGATATTAAACTTTTATTTAACTTTATGATTGAGTTATTAAGAGAAGATGAAAAAGAAGAACTTAAAGTTGAATCTAAACAAGTATTAACTGAAACACCTAAAGAAGATGAATCAGCTAAACATATCTTGGACGTTATGAAACGTACTGAACTTATGGACAGAATGAGACGAACAACAATGGGTAGACCTACTTTGGTTCCGCATGGTGAAAGAGATGAAGATGAAATAGCTATTGTGGATAATGAAAGAATAGAAACACATAAAAAAGAAAGAGGTACTAAAAATATTAAAGAAATTTTAAATAACGCTAAAGATTTTATGGATGATTTGGAAAGTAAAAAACCAATAACACCTAGTGTACCACCAACTGTTTTAAATGAACAAGAAAACCATTTATATGCACCTATAAGTAAATCTGAAGTTTTTGAAAAACTTCAAAAATAAATATTGATTTATTCGTATTTTGTTAGTATATTAGTAAATATAAAACTAATAAAATAAAATAATATGTCATTAACACAAGAAAAAATTGTTGCTAACACAAAAAAATATTTTGACACTGCAACAAAATTAGGTTTCATGAATGATGAATTCATGAAATTCTTAGGGGAGTCTTTTATTAAAGCTCCAGCGTCAACAATGGCAGACCTACACAATGCTTTTGAAGGTGGTTTAATCGACCACCTTCTTAGAGTAGGGTCTTACGCTGTAAAATTCAATAACGCATTACCAGAAGAAGAAAAAGTTGACCAAAACTCATTATTGAAAGTTTGTCTTCTTCACCAAATTGGTAAAGCAAATCTTTACAAGCCATGTGATTCAGAATGGCACAGAAAAAACCAAGGAAAAATGTACGAATTTAATGAAGACTTAACATCTATGAGAGTGGGTGAAAGAAGCGTTTATTATGCTATGTCACACGGTATCCAGTTAACTGAACAAGAATACACCGCAATCATCAATTTAGATAAAAGTGATGATAAAATGGTTGAGTATCATAACTCAATGTTAGGTGATTTATTAAAAACAGCTGTATTGTTTGCTGTTAAAAATGAAAAAACTAAAAAGTAATATGAGTTTAGATAACGAAGACTTAATAGCAGACATGAGAAACAAAATCTTGTTAATTGCTGACCCAGATAGTGGTTACACGCAAGAAGATTTTGATAACGAATTTAACGCTGATAAATTTAGTATTAATTATGATGCTCATAAAATTAAATTTAATTTTAAAAACGAATCAAATAACCAAGACCCAGAATATGCAACTTCTGGTTCATCTGGTTTTGATTTAAGAGCTAATTTAGATTCACCGATTACTATACCTTCACATGGTGTTAGAATTATCCCTACTGGTTTATATTTTGAAATTCCAGAGAATTTTGAAATTCAAGTTAGACCTAGAAGTGGTTTGGCTGCTAAAAATGGTGTAACTGTTTTGAACTCACCTGGAACTGTGGATGCTGACTATCGTGGCGAAGTTAAAGTTATTTTAATCAACCATGGCGATGAAGCTTTTACTATTAGTCATGGTGATAGAATTGCACAAGCAGTTATTGCTTCTGTAATCGGCAAAAACTTTATTAATTTAAATAAAGTAGATAACATAGACGAAAACACAGAACGTGGTTCTGGTGGTTTCGGTTCAACTGGTGTAAAATGATTAGAGTAGAATTTATAGAAACATTAAAAGAACACGCTAAAACAGCTGGTATCTTCAATGGAAGATTTATAAATATTTCTGATGATGAAAATCATTGGAAATATGAAAGACCAGCAGTAGACGCATTAGAACCTTCAATAGATTTATCTACTGAGGGTTTTGTTCTATTTTCACCAAACGTAGGGTTTGGTGATAATACCATCGAAAAAATAAGTTATGAAGATTTCATAATAAAATATAATTTAACTAGAAAATGATTACAGTAGTATATTGTACCAGACAATCAAATCCAGAACATAAAGAACATCTTATAAAGTCATCTGGGCTTCATAAACACATTGAGGTGATAGAAATAATCAATAATGGTGAATCGTTAACAAAAGCTTACAATCGTGGCTTAAAAATGGCTACAAACGATATTGTTGTTTTTTGTCATGATGATTTAACTATTGAAACTAAACAATGGGGTAACAAATTATTAAAAACGTTTGAAAAGAATCCAGAATATGGTATCATTGGTGTTGCTGGAACTAAATACATGTCAGAGACTGGCCAATGGTGGGTTAAATCTAAAAAAATGTATGGTAGAGTACAGCATACACATGAAGGTAAATCATGGTTATCTTCTTACTCTGAAGATTTAGGTCAATCAGTTGAAGAAGTTGTTATTGTTGACGGTTTGTTTTTTGCTGTTGATAAAACTAAAATGAAAGATAAGTTTAATGAATCAGTAGAAGGTTTCCACTTTTATGATGTAACATTTTGTTTTGAGAATCATATAAAAGGTGTTAAGGTAGGTGTAATTACATCTATTAGAGTTAATCACTTGTCTATAGGTATGACAAACGAACAATGGGAGTCTAATAGACAACAATTCGCTGAAGCATTTAAAGATAAACTACCAGTTAATATTAAAAAACAATTAAGAAAAAATGAGAAATTAGATGTTCTTATTGGATGTTTAAGTTTTGCTAATTATACTGGTTCTGAATTATATGTTTTTGAATTGGCTAAAAAGTTGGTTAAAGATGGTTGTAACGTAAGTGTGTGTTCAAGTATTGGCGAACCTTTGGCTAAAGCAGCAAAACAATTAGGTATCAAATTATATTCATTACAAGAACCGCCAGGTTTTAAATTAGGTGATGGTAAATGGCTATTAAAAACTCCAGAAGGTGATGTTACCTCTCAACCAAATACTTTGTATAAAGTTGCAAATATTGAATTTGATGTAATCCATTTAAACCATAAACCAGTTACTGAGCATTTACTTAGATTATACCCAGAGACTCCAGTTATTTGTTCTATTCACTCTGAAGTGATTAATTTAGAGGAACCAGTGTTATCTCCACAAATTAAAAAATACATTGCAATAAGACCAGAAATTAAAGAACATATTGTTAAGAATTTTAATATCGAAACTGATAAAGTTGAAGTTATTTATAATCCTATAAACGAAGAAAAGTTTAAACCAATTAAATCAACTGAAAAGAGAGATAAGAAAAGAATTTTATTTGTTGGTACTATTGATTATCTTAGAAAACAAACTATTCAAGACCTTATTAACACTACCAAAGAAAACAATCAAGAATTATGGCTTGTTGGTAAAGAAAACGATAATTACTTACCTAGTATGATTGAAAACGAACCACATGTTAAATATCATGGTCCAACATCAAATGTTGAGCAATATATTCATAAATGTGACGAAACAGCTGGTATCTTATTAGGTAGAACAACTATCGAAGGATGGATGTGTGGTAAAAAAGGTTGGATATATGATGTTGATTCATCTGGTAATATTTTAAGTAAAAATTTACATGACATTCCAGAAGATATCGATAAATTTAAAAGTGATAATGTTGTTAAAGAAATTAAACAACAATACGAATTAATTTTAGATTAATATGATTTTTAATAAATTAAAACAATGGTTTAACAGACGAATGGCTATGTTAACATTAGCTATTAGTAATGTTGAAAAAAATGCTTTAGGGCAGCAAGGCGAAACGTTGGGTTCAGATGTAAATCAAACCCAACGAAATACCCAAGGTCAATTGGCTGACTCATTAAAACAAGGTGAAATAACTCAAGAAGTTATGAACCTTAGATGGAGAACATATAAAATACTAAAAGAAAGTGAAGGTGTTACTGCTGAAATTGTAGGGTATGACGAAGATGGAATACCTATTGTTAAAACTAAAAAAGTTAATAAAAAACTAGGACTTAAAAAAGTTAAATTAGACCCATCTGATGATTATAAATTAGAAATGGTTGTTGATAACTCAGAAATTGTAATAGGTAGTAACCAAGCAATGAATAACGATAATATATCTTTATTCGATGAAGTTATTCAATCAACAAATGAAAACGGTGACTTAGTTGCAACACATGGTGTTATTGAGTCTATTAATTATTTTGCTACAAATAAATCTGAACGTCCTATAATAATCATCAGAGAAAATTTACCTAACTTTTATTTAGAAAACTTTACGTTAAAAATGAATGTTAGAACAATAGATAAAACTAATAAATTATTAGAATTTTATGTAAGTAAATATCCAGATGAATACAATAGAACTAGTCGTTTGTTTATTAGTGAAGTTAAAAAAATCATGAATGATGGCATCAATTCAACAATGTTAGACTTTAATGAAATTAATTTTATCACATATAAAACATTAGGTACAGATGATTATTTAGAATATGAATATGACAATATTTCTTATGACAAAATAGTTGAATACAATGGTTATTACGTAATCAAGTTCAACGCTAAAATTAAAACAGACGGTAACGATATTCTTGACGCATATAGAGTAAAAGAACTTGATAAAAAATATGAACAAAAAGCCAAAAAATGATAGATTTTAAGAAATATTTTGATAAGGTATATGTGATTAATTTAGATAGAAGACCAGATAGATTTGATTCTTTTAAAAAAGAATTAGAAAAATATGGTATTGAAGAGGTTGAACGCTTTTCAGCTATTGATGGAACAACTATCATGTCTAATGAAATACCTTTATTAGCTGGTGAATTAGGTGTATTAGAATCACATCTTCAGATAATAAAAAAATGTAAAGAACAGAACGTTAAAAATGTGCTTATTTTAGAAGATGATGTTTATTTTACGGATGAAATTTTAAAATTAGATGAATATATTAATAATGTGCCATCTGATTGGGATTTCATTTATTTTGGAGGCAACCATGTCTATGGCCAACCACCACATCTAATTAATGGTAAAGTTATCAAGTTAAACTTTACTGTTGCATTACAATGTGTTGCAATTAACAGCAGCATGTTTGAAATTATAGAGTCTGTGTTAACTAAAAGAAAAAAACAAGTTGACGCATATTATGCTGAATTACATAACAGATTTAACGCATACGGTTTTTATCCTAACATGGCTAAACAAACAGCTGGGTTTAGTGATATACAAAATCGTAACGTAGATTATTCAAATTTTTTTAACGAATGAAAAACTATAAAAATCAATTAATAATTTTTTCTAAAAATAGAGCATGTCAATTGAATCTTTTGTTAGATTCATTAAAAACAAATGCTCCACTTTTATTTGACAAAATTAGTGTTTTGTATAAAACAGATAATGAAGATTACTTATATGGGTATCAAAAATTATTTGAAAAATATCCTAGTATATATTTCTTTAATGAAAATAATTTTAGAAAAGATTTATTTAAACTTATTGATGATGAAATCGAAGCAACAACTTTCATGGTTGATGACGCAGTTGTTTATAAACAAATTTTAGCTAGAAAAATAGACATAATAAAACCAGTTGTTGAAGATTTTGTTATTTTTTCATTACGATTAGGTAAAAACTGTAATTATTCACACCCAGCTGATTTGCATTATGAATTAGGTGAACACGAAGTTGATGGTGAATACATGACATTTGATTACACTAAGCAGCAAAATGGTGATTTTAAATATCCATTATCAACAGATGGTCATATTTTTAACACAACTTTTATAAAAGATTTGTTGATTGAGATTGATTTTAGAAACCCAAACACATTAGAAGCTTTTTTACAAAGATTTGTTGTGACTGATTCCATCCCAAAAACTGTTAAATCATTTACTGAATCTAAGTTAGTTAGTATACCAGCTAATCTAGTTAATGATACTTTCAATAATAGACACGGGTTGCAATTTGGTATAAGCGAAAAAGAATTAAACGATAAATTTTTATCTGGTGATGAAATTGATTTAATATCTATGGAGTTTTCAGATATAAATGGCCCACATAAAGAACTTAAATATGTCTTTAAATAACGTAAAAATAATAGATATAAATTTTGCACACGCAAAATACACAACCGATTATCAAATTTCTAAATTTATTAATTGGGATAGAAGTAGAAACATCAGTCAAGAAGAAATTTTGTTTATTACAGATAACTCTTTAAACAATAGTGTCAATATAGTTAACAATAACAAAATAGGTATGTTAATGGAACCTAGAGCGATAAACCCAGCGATTTATGAATGGGTTAGTTCTAATCATGGTCAGTTTAAAAATGTGTTGACCTATGACAAAAACTTATTAGATAGCTGTTCAAACGCATTGTTTTACCCACATTGTGGCTGCTGGATAAAAGAAGAAGACCAAAGCATTTATGATAAAACAAAATTACTATCAATAATTGCATCAGACAAACGACAAACTGAAGGTCATAGATTAAGACATGCATCGATAGATGTTTTAAGAGCAAATAATATTGAATTAGATGCGTATGGTAGAGGTTATAACCCAATTGATTATAAGTTAGAATCATTAAAAGATTATGCGTTTTCTTTGATAATTGAAAATAGTCGTTCAGATTACTATTTTACCGAAAAATTAATGGATAGTTTTGTTACTGGCACCGTCCCAATTTATTGGGGTTGTCCATCTATAGGTGATTTTTTTAATTTAGATGGGATTATTATTTTTAATGATGTAGAAGATTTACTTTCAAAATTAAATTTATTATCTTTAGAACAATACAACAATATGCTTCCAGCAATTACAGAAAACTTTGAAAAAGCAAAAGAATTTTTAATTGCAGAAGATTGGATATATAAGAACACTAAAATTTTTAAATAATGGATTTTACTTTTGGTATAGTAACTGGCGGAGATAATGATGGTATGTTAAATGACATTATCAATTCAATAGAAAAAGAAAACATACCTAACTATGAAATAATCATCATAGGTCACTCAACAATCAATAGAAAAAATACAAGGGTTATTGTTTTTAATGAAAACATAAAACCAATGTGGATAACAGCAAAAAAAAATCTAATCACACGTGAGGCTAAATATGAAAATGTTGTATATTTTCACGATTACATTAGATTAAATGAAGGTTGGTATGAAGGTCAATTAATCGCTGGCAACGACTTCAAAATTAGAATGGATAGAATCATTAACTTAAATGGTGAAAGGTTCAGAGATTGGTGTATTTGGCCACATAATGATAATAAAATGGATAATTTTATTCAACGAGAATGTTTAATACCTTATGATATTACACATTTATCAAAATATATGTATATTTCTGGTGCTTATTGGATTGCTAAAAAAGAAGTTATGTTAGAATACCCATTAGATGAAAATTTAATATGGGGACAAGGTGAAGATGTTTTATGGTCAAAACAAGTAAGACTTAAATATGACTTTAACATGAATCCAAATTCTAGCGTTCAAATAATCAAACCAAGCAAGGACAAAGTTTTTGACGAAACTAGCAATGATAAAATAGAAATATTAAATGATAAAAAATTATGGTTAAATTAATTATATTTGATTTAGATGGTGTTTTAGTTGACGCAAAAGAAATACACTATGAATCTTTAAATAAAGCTATTGAATTAGTTGACAAAAAATTTATCATCACTAGAGATGAACATTTGAATAAATACGATGGACTACCAACTAACGTTAAGTTAGATTTATTAACAAAGGAAAAAGGTCTACCAGAATCTCAACATAAGTATGTTTGGGAAATGAAACAAAAAATGACATCTGACGTGATTAAAGAAACGTTGACTGAATCAATGGAATTAAAAAATGTTTTAAGAAAACTTAAAACAGATGGGTACAAAGTATACGTTGCTTCAAATTCAATACGAGAATCAATTAAATTGATGTTATATAAAACTGGTCTTATTGAATATGTAGACCATTATTTTGGTAATGAAGATGTTAAAACTTCAAAACCACACCCAGAGATTTATTTAAAAGCTATGGTTCACGCTGGTGTTAAACCAAATGAAACAATAGTTGTTGAAGATAGTTTCCATGGAAGACAAGCAGCAATTGATTCTGGGGCCTTTTTATGTGCTGTAGAAACACCAAATGATGTCACATATAGTAAGATATCAAATTTGGTTAAAAACGTTACAGAAGACTCTAAAATCAATAATAAATGGGAGTCTGATGATTTCAACATCTTAATACCTATGGCTGGTGCTGGTTCTAGATTTAGTTCTGCTGGTTATACATTCCCTAAACCATTGATTGAAGTTGACCACAAACCAATGATTCAAGTAGTTGTGGAAAACCTTAATATTAAAGCTAATTTTATTTATATTGTTCAAAAAGAACATTACGAAAAATACAACTTAAAATATTTGTTAAATTTGATTACACCTAATTGTGAAATAGTACAAGTTGATGGTGTAACTGAAGGTGCTGCATGCACAACGTTATTAGCTAAAGAATTTATTAATAACGATAAACATTTATTAATCGCTAATTCTGACCAATTTGTTGAATGGGATAGCAATAGCTTTTATTATTCAATGACAAATGACAACTTAGATGGTGGTATGTTAACGTTTAAAGCGACACACCCTAAATGGTCTTTTGCTAAATTAGATGAAAATGGTTTCATCACTGAGATTGCCGAAAAGAAACCTATAAGCGACATTGCAACGGTTGGGATTTATTATTGGAATAAAGGTTCAGATTATGTTAAATACGCTGAACAAATGATTGAAAAAAATGTTAGAGTTAATAATGAATTTTATGTTGCACCAGTTTACAATGAAGCAATTTTAGATGGGTTTAAATTTAAACCATATAATATTAATAAAATGTGGGGTTTAGGGACTCCAGAAGATTTAAAAACTTATTTAGAAAACTTTACATCTTAACATGAATATAGTAATTCCAACATATAATAAACATTATAATTACAATGTTAATTTTTTAAATTCGTTTAATGAATTTTGTTTAGATAAAAATAAAGTTACCATTAATTTTATTGTTGCTTCTAATGAACTAGATTTATTTAGTGGGTTGGTTAATCAATACAGACACTTAAATGTTAGAATAGTAACACTAAAAGAATTAATGTTTAATGTTGATGGTGAGTACTACAATGACGACCAAAGTTTCTTCAATACAAAATACCCATTACAGTCAATTAAAAAATTATTTGCATACACATGTGTTGACACTGACTATATAGTGTTTGATAGCGAAAACTTATGTTTAAAAGAATTTTATTTTAAACATATATTTAACACATTGAAGAATAAAAAATTATTATATTGTAATGAAACATACCAGGGCATACATAAGGAGGTAATT
>Ga0114968_10000546_pt1 | contig 27943 bp, 22 predicted proteins | sample M_130807_EF_Meta_FD_87020 | JGI IMG/M metagenome (GOLD analysis project Ga0114968, IMG submission 87020) | Freshwater microbial communities from Lake Montjoie, Canada to study carbon cycling - M_130807_EF_MetaG | ecosystem: Environmental > Aquatic > Freshwater > Lake | place: Lake Montjoie... | reverse complement strand
TTTAAATAATGGTAGTGATCAATCCCATGCTTGGGATAATAGAGTAGATACTTGGAATAATTAAATTACTTATTTTTAATAAAATGAAATGTCTCAATTTCATTCTCACCCAAATACATACATTTGGATTTTAATTCACTCTCCATATGATTTATTACATAGGATAATGTGTTAATTGTTTTTAAAATTTCCTTATTATGAGAAACTACTTTAATTTCTCCATACTTTTGTTCAATATAATCAATTAAGATTCTCAAATCAGCCGAAACCATACCATGAACATAATGGTCTTGATAACACAAGTTCTTTGATTTATTGTAATTATAGTTACAAGCGTCTTTAAAATTACAAAATTTATAAGAACATCTTGATATATTATCATCAATATAAATTTTCTTTTCAATATTAATTTCAGTTTGTCCTAGTCTCGTTCTTAAAATTTCACTTAGTTGAAGTAGTAGCTTTAAAGAATTAGTGAAAAAGTCATAATTCAATTGATTATTTTCTAATGAATACTTTGTTAGTAACTTAATTACTTCTAATTCCTTTTGAAGTATCTTTAAACTATTTAAATTATTAAACTTATTAATTTCTTCACTATCATTACACAACAATTCTATTTCCTTTAGCTTTTCCACATATTCATTCTCTTTTTGAGTAATTTTAATTTGCACCAAACTTTGCTCATTTTGAAATTTCAAAATATTAATTAATTTGTTAAATTCATCGTTGCCGATGAACATAATAGAATTAGGATTGTAGAATGTATTAAACCAATCAGTCATTTATGATAATAGAATTTTGTTCTTTAAATTAATTTATTATAAACATAAAATATAAAGTAATATAAATGAAGAAAGAAGATTTAAAAGAATTAAATGAACTATTAAAACACAGGGACCCTAAAGAAGAAGCTTATGAAAAAGTTCCAGCGTGGAAGGAACAATATTATTATGAATTAATGGATTATAGTCACATTCATACTCTAGATGAATTTAAAAATATTCCCAAAGGAAGAATAATAAAAGTAATAAATATACAAGATGAAAAACTTAAAGCAGGTGGACTAGTTATTGACATTAAACAAAATAAAAATAAACAATGGTATGCTCTAGTAGGAATTCCTTGTAGAAATTATATATGGAAAATATACTTTCATCAGAATTATGTATTTTTGAAGGCTAATTTAAAAAATGAAAGTTCTGAAGCATTTAAAGATTCTATTAGTAAATTTATAACACCAGAGGAAAAAGAAAAATATACAGAAAAGAATTATGCAGTAGAAAATTTGTATATTAAATATGTTTTAAACAAAAAATAAAATGTATATAATAGTAATGGACTTGATTAATAAAACAAAAAGATTATCTAAAGATTCTGGATATGTTAGACCTAAAAAAACAATGCAAGATACAATGTCAAATGATGATATTAAAGATAAATTAAAAGATTATAAGAAAGTTACAGATATTCGTAAAGTAGTAATTGGTACTCATATTAGATATTTTACTAAAGATAAGGTAACTAAAAAGCCTGCATTCCGCTTAGGTGGATTTTTAACTAAATTTGGTGATGAGTATAAGTATGTAGTTTTAAGCAATGGAACACTTTCTTGGTCAGTTCAAAATAACGAAGATACACAATTTTGGTCAAAAATGAACAGTAAAGAAATAGTAACCAATTTGGAAACTGAAATTGAAGAAAAAACTGATGAAAAGGTTAAGAAATTGAAAGATAAAAATGAATATATGATTAAAATGTTAGAAGAACAACAAAAAGAAAATGCAAAATTATTAAAAAAATTAAAGGAAATTGAGGCTGTGACTAAAAAACCTTCTAAAAAAGAATGAGTTTTAGAAAAAATTATAAAAATATTTTTTTATTTTTAATTATTTAAAAATAAAAAACTTGGATAAGTGTATATAATGGTTAAAGAAAATACCAGAACTCTTAAAAATGCCAGCTACAAAAAACCTTCTAAGAAAAAATCTAGAAAAAACAGTTTATCTGAAACTGAAAGAGAAATGAGAGATATCTTGGACTCTGCTTCCGAAGATTACGCACCTGGTGTAAGAAACTTCTTAGGTGGTAACAATATGCAAAATCAAATTCCTATGATGCCCCAAATGCCTCCTATGGGTATGCCTATGGATGGTATGCCTATGGGTAATGGTATGCCTATGGGTAACGGTATGCCTATGGGTAATGGTATGCCTATGGATGGTATGCCTATGATGCCTCCTATGTCTATGCCTATGCAAGGAATGGGTAACCAAATGCAAATGTTTTCCCCTACTAACTATGACTCAATTATGTTACAAAGTATTGCACCTTTACAAACTCGTCAAGCCATTGCCCCTCCCAGTGGTTTAATGGGACACGCTGCTGTTGCAAATAATCTTGCACAATTTGCACGTCAACCAGGAGGTATGATTGGTGGTGGCGGAATGCCTGCTGATAATGAATCTCTAGGTTACTATGGTATTCCCGCTGGTAACTTATTCAGAATTGTATAAAATAATTTATCTCATGTTTGGTGGAATATAATCCAAATCTAATTCTTTAAAAAAGTCTTCTTCACTTTTAATTTTTAGTTTGGTTCCATCCATTTTAAATAATCCGTACTCGGATAATTTAAGTCCTTTACTTTTCGCAATATTTCTCATCTTTTTATTTAAATCAGCGCTACCGGTAAAATATAACAAAGCACTGTAGTAAGAATCATAGGCAACGTATCGAATATCAATTCTTCTAACATGATTGTCTTTATATTTAGCAAAACCCATATATTTTGTTTCAAAATTCTTATCAGTAATATCGTCAATTAGAAGAGGCTTATCGTCATTAGTTTTAATATTTTCTTTTAATTTATTAACAAAAAGTTCTAAACTAGTCGAGTCTTTATTTTTCTCAAGAGTTCCTAGTTTTGAAATTAATACATCAATATCTCCAGAAGTAGTTTTTTCACGACGATAAGAACCACATACTTCAAAAATATATTTATTATCTTCTGTTAACTTATTCTCTTTATTAACAGTATTAATAACTTTTGTCAATATCTTATACACTTTATCAATCTCTTTCCTTGGGATATTTGTTTTATATTTACCATAATACTTTAACCCTAATTCTATCTTCTCGTTAATCTCAATCTCTCCTTTTTTTATCTTTTGTTTTAAAATTTTAACTGAAGTAATTCCTTGATTATAGAATTCTAATGCTTTAACTCTACCTACACCAACAATTTCTTCTAATTCAGTAATACTTTTTTCCTTATCTCCATTGGTATCGGTGAAAGATTCTAATTCAGCTAATTTTCCATTTTCTAATATTTCTTTAACCCTTTGGACAGTCCCAGCTCCAATACCGTCTAGTTCCTTCAATTCTTGATAATTTTTAAGAGTAATTTTTTCAGGATATTTAGAAAGAATAGAAACAACATTTCTAAGTTGCCTAATTCTAAAGGTATTAGCAGTTAAATTCTTAACATCTTCGGACTTTTTTATCTTGTCGAATTCGTTTTTATAAAAAGCTATTAATTTTTCGAACTCTGAAATTATTTGACTATTTATCATTATTATAATATATAATTTTTATATTATAATAATTTCATTTTTTCTCAATTAATACAATGAAGGTTTACTTAATGATGGCATTTATAGTATCTTATTTATTTTTGGCTACTTATATGAATAGTAAATATATTTACTTGTATGCGTCTATTTTAGCTTTAATCTTGTATACGTTTCAAAAATCTATTCCCTTGTGTGGATTAATGGTAGTGTTTCTTATTTATTATATAATGAAAGAACGGAAAAAGCTTAATTAAACTACGATGTTTCTTACTGGCTTTTGATTTTGTTTCTTATCTTCTGAATCATCAGGTAAATCATAATCTGAATCACCGTCTTCTTCTTCACTACTTTCTATATCAATTTCTATATTTTTGTGAACTGGTATAGTTCCGGGTGTTATAGTTCCAGGTAGTATAGTTCCGGGTAATATTGTACCTATTGCTTCTTTATTATTATAAAGAATCAATTTAATTTCTTCTTTTTTCAAACCTTTCAAACAATCTTCTTCGTCATTCATTCTTTCAATAAACATTTTAATCTTTTCAGCTCTACTAGGTTCCAACTTTTCCTCAAACTCTTCATAAAACTTTTCAATATCATACATACGAGAATCTAGTAAATCGTTTAGTAGTTCATTTTTGTTGACAGCAATAAAGTTATTTTGTTTTTCGTCATACATATAGCCGATGGTATTTTGAAGATTAGTAATATAAACATTCATACAGCTTTTATATTTTCCAGAAGTATGTGCTAATTCGACAATGTCATTGATACTCATTGCTTGACGATTTAAGATACCTAACTTTTCTTGTTTAGTAAATAGCTCGCTGAGATTCTCTTTGCCTAATTGATAAATGGTGATGTTGTTAATGGTTCCTTGGTTATTTAATTGATTGTTGATTTTCTGAAGGGTTTTGGGATGAATCTTTAGGGATTTTTGGAGTAGATCTTTCATTTTTTCCATTTCTTTTTTATATTCGGTCATTTCTTCTTTCATTTTTAAAATTTCTATATTTTCTTTAGTATCATTTTCTCCCTTACATCTTTTCTTATTAATATGCCTGCTTAACGAATCTAATCGTGTAAAAGTAATATTACAGTTAGTGCATTTGATATTTTTATCGGGTGGTTTTGGCGGGTCTTTGGTGGAAGGTAGAGCGGGTTTGGCGGGTGATTGGTGAATATGATATTTCTTGATGTGATTACTTCTAGAAGATTGCGACGAATATTCTTTATTACAGTGTGGACAGATTACGGTCATTAGTACAGTTCACTTATATAAATATATATAGAAATTTTATTCTTATATATTTTTTTATAATATTGAGTTCACTTTTAAGTGAGTTAACTTTCACTTTCTACAGAGAGAGAGAATTTTTAATTTATAAAGTATTTGGAAAGGCTTTTTAAAATATAGAAAAGTCTTTTATAGTATAGGGATTTTAACCCCTAAAAAAACTGAAATAATAATCTATTTAAGAATTAAATTACAACTATGTTAATGACGAATGATTATAAGGATTTAAAGACTGATACAGAGGGAATATATTCATTGTCACATAAGGAAGATGCAGATAAATTATCATCACTAATAAAAGATAAATATGGTGATGTTAAAATAATGGATGCTACTTCTGGCATAGGTGGCAATTCAATATCCTTTGGAAAGACCTTTTCGGAAGTTGTTTCAGTTGAAATAAATCCAGAAAGATTTTTATTACTAAAAGATAATTTGAAACTATATCAAGTAAATAATACAACAATCAATGGTAATTTCTTGGACCACCTTGATAAAAACTATGAATTAATATTTCTAGATCCACCGTGGGGAGGGCCTAGTTATAAATTAAAAAAGAGTTTGCGAATATTAATGAATAATAAAAGTTTAGGAGAATTATCAAAAATATTAAAAGAAAAAGGTAAAATAATTGTTTGGAAATTACCTTTTAATTACGATTTGGATGATTTTATTAGTTTTAATTATCAGATTCATAAAATAAGTAATTATATTATTATAATTATTGATTAGTTAATTATTCCTATAATAAATAAGCATATATGCTTTTTTATTTTGCAATTGTTCCTTCTTTGTTACTTTAATTGGTATTTTTTCATCGTTATAATAAAACCATTCATTCTCGTGGGTTCTTACCATAGATGTATAATGACCAAAATCAATTCTTCCCATATTGAAATCATCGTGAAAATTAATTCCAATCAAGTTGTAAGTTGATTCATTTCTATGAGGACTGTCTGGGTCCATATAAATTGACAAATCCAAATCATACAAAGGATATATAATATTATTTGTTAGCTTTCTGTTTTTTAGTTTTTCAAATCTTTTCAATTGAATTATTAAAACCTTTGGTGTCTTCCAAATTAAATAATTCTTATAAGCTCTACTTTTAAATCCACAAAATTCACAATTAATTGCTTCATCTTTATCTAACCTCTCTTGTTTCAAAAAGAAATCAAAACATTCATTTAGTGTATACTCCTCCTTACCCGATGGGATTGACAATTGAAGCATATTAATTGGGTCAAATATATTTCTAACATCTGAACAATATTCACATTTAGTTTTCGTTAAAAGTAAACCTCCAAACATTTCCTTTAGAGGTGAATATTCTTTGAGTTGATAAGTATTAAATGTTAGATTAGCCATCATCGTTAAAAAGTTCTTATTATTTGAATTAGTATTTTCTTCCAAAGTAATTCTTCCAGGAAGCATTTTCATTTTAATACCAATTTCTTCCTCTACTTGAGAAATAATAAAATTTAGAAACTCTTGGGAATCTTGGTGAGAATTTTCTAACCATATATCACACTTTTCTCCAATGCACTCTCGAAAGGTTTCTGGAGTAATACAAATATTATTATTAGTTATACTATAATTGAATAATCTAAAGATATGATAAGAAACATATTCATTAATTTTCTCTTTATCAATACCAGCTTTGTTTATTATAACTTTATTAAAATCGCCAGTATAAAAATAATTTGCAAAGATGGGAACATATTGTAATATATGTAAGATTGACCCCATATAACAAGTATTGCCCATGTTTTTGTATCTACCATAAGTGTTTTCTTCTGTTGACATATAACTTAATATTTATTATTAAATATATATATTTGGCAATTTTTCTTTTTTATTATAATTTATTATCTAGTATCAATTAATTATGAAATTACATTTAGATAAAATAATAAATATAAAAAATAAAAATGATTTATCAGAGTATGAGATTAATAAACCAATCTTTTATAATAATTATCTATTTCATTATTTGGTTATTTTAGACAAGTTAGACATATTAAAATTAGAAAAGTTTCCTGTTTATAAATTAAATGAAGATGATTTAGATGCTTTTATGTTAGCTGCTAAATATGATAATATGGTTATTTTAAAATATTTACTAAGAGAGTACCCACAATATGCTCAAAATCATAATAATCAAAATCAAGGTTTTATTAATTATCTTCAAAATCCAGATAAAGTTATACCATTAATGAAAGAGTTTACCAATATTGATTGGAATTATTTATTTAAATTTAAAAATACAGCTGATATGAGCTTTTATTCTTATTTCATATCAATTTTGAATTATGAAGATATCTCTTGGTTTTTGAAGAATACACAATATAGAAATTTTTATGTATTAAATGCAATAATAATAAATGAAAAATTATCAGAGAAACAAAAAATAAGTTTATTTGATAATTATACTGAAAAAGAAATTAATGATAAAGATACAGATAATATGGGTTTATTAATTACCTTAATTGATATGGAAAATGTAAATCTTGCAAAATATTTACTTTCTAGAAATCTTGAAGTAAATTATGTTATTAAACCCTATACTCTTTTCATAACTCCTTTTTTTTATCTTTTTTCAAAATTAGCATTAACTAATAACGAAAATTTAAGTAAGATTTTAGATTTAATTTGGAGTAAATTAAAATTAGATTTTTCATTTATAAATAAAGATGGAATAGATTATTTAGGATTAATATTAATTGTTAATAATGATAAATTTGAAAAAATAAATGAACATATATTAAAAAATAGTTCAGATGATTCTTATAGTCGAAACTTATCTTTCCTAATTAATAAACCCTTTGAAAAATATCACAAGTATTTAGACAATAAAAATTTAGATGTAACTCAACAAGTTTTAGAAAGTGCAGATGAAAAATGGAAAGCATATTTATCAAAATTTAAAAAATATAAAGAAGTTACGGATATTAATTTAGAACAAGGTAAATATCAACACGTTACAAAATTCACAGCAACCGATACAGATTTAATGCTTTATTTTGTTTATTTGGATCAAAAATATAAAAATTTATATATTCCTAGAATTAAAAATGATACTAGTGGCAGAACAGAATTACCTTGGGAAATTACTTATGACGACACTACTAATATTTTAAATATTCATCCTGATATTAATTTATTAATTGAAACTAATAGAAAAGATTATGATTACGGTGTAGTATTTTTAGGTTTAACTTTGGATGAACAAAAACTGAGACATGCTAATGTATTATTTTATGATTTTAAAAATTCAACAGTAGAAAGATTTGAACCTTATGGTGATTCTGGAATAGATGAAAAAATAGATGATTATTTAGATGAGGAATTAACTTGGAATACTGGACTTACTTATTTAAGACCAAAAGACTTTTTAAATAAACCTGGATATCAATTAATTTCTAATGAAGGTGTTGAACAATTAAAACCAGGTGACTTTGGTGGATTCTGTTTGGGTTGGTGTATGTGGTATGTTGAACATCGTTTGAAAAATTCTAATATAAATCCTAAGATATTAAATCAAAAAACTATGGAAAAGATGTTACATTTAGATGTAACCTTTACTGAATATATTAGAAATTATTCTAATAAACTTTTTGATTTGAAATTCAAAATAGCTAAAGATAAAATTAAGATAAATGAAAAGAATATTTCTAATTTATACTTATCCAGAGAGGATGAGAATAAAATAATTAAGTATGTGAAAGATCATTTTTTTAATTAAATAAACAAAATAAAGAAAGGGTTACAGGTCATCAATTGCAATCTCTTTCTCTTCCTCTTCTGCTCCACCTTCCCCTTCAAATATAACTCCTCCACTATCCCCTTCCTTTTTAACAGGAGACAAATTAGCTAACTGTCCTAATTTAGCTAATTTCTTTTTTTCTTCTTCCGTATATTTCCATATAATAATATACTTGTCTTTTTCAGTAGTGGTTGGATCTTTTTCCAAGAGAACTAAATCCCCTCTAGTAATTCGAACCCTGTTTGGTCCTTTTGCCAATCCACTTTTTAAATAAGTATTAATTTGTTTTTCCCCGATGCCTCTGCAAATAAATCGTGGAGGTGCACCACCTTGCGGTGTTTCTATAAATGCAAACTCCTCTCCAGGCTCCTTCTCAATAAAGTCGCGAATTCCCTTATTTTTAATATGTTTCTTTTGATGCGTAGCCATTAATATATAAGATTATTTATGTTTAAATGAATTATTTTCAATTTTTTAAGATGAACAACTCTCACATATCTCATCCCCTTCAGGCTTCTTAAATCTCTTATCATTAGGCTTAGACAAGTCATTATCTAATTGTACATTCATCTTTTGAATATTAGGGTCAACGGTAAATTTAGTTGCTTCCTGTGCTGGTTTACTTCTCAAATAATAAATACCAGTCTTTAATCCATTCTTCCAGGACCACATATGAGATGAATACAGCTTTTGATAATCTGGAACAGGCATAAAAATATTCATACTTTGGGTTTGGTCAACATAAGGACCTCTGGCTACTGCATTTTTAAGAACCCAGCTTTGTTTAATTTCCCAAATGGTAGGATATAACTTTTTAATAACATCAGGAATTACATTAATCTCTGCAATTGAACCATTGTAAGAAATAATTAAATCTTTTATGTCAGGTGACCAAATTCCCAAAGTAATTAAATCTTCTACCAAATATTCATTTACTAATATAAAGTCGCCGGCTAACGTTCTTCTATTGTAAATGTTATTAGTAAAGAATTCAAAGCATTCATTATTACCTAGAATTTGACTAGTTGTTGCAGTAGGCATCAAAGCAGTCAATTGAGAATTTCTTACACCGTAAATTGCAATGTCTTTCTTAAGCGCATCCCATTTTTCAGTCATAGATGGTTTTACATTCCACATATCAAATTGAAGAACACCTTTAGAAAACGGAGAACCATCAAAAGTAGAATATGTTCCAGGAAATAAAGTGGTTCTTTCTATCTCATATTTATGAGGACACATCTCGTGATAAAGTTTATTTAATTCTTTATCTTGAATAGTATGAGTTGTCATATAAAATTCAGGTACATTTACTTTGGCATCTATTAATATTCTCATCTTTTCATGTCTGGCTTTTGCTATCTCCATAGATGCTTTTACACATCCATAATAAATTGATTCCATAAATCTAGAGTTGAAACTAATAGCTTCTTCAGTATCAAAAGGAATCTTAAGCATTACCAAAGCATCAGCTAAGCCTTGAATACCTACACCAATTGGACGATGTTTCATATTTGATAGTTTAGTTTCAGGAGTAGGATAATAATTTACATCAATCACTCTATCCAAGTTTCTTGCAGAAGTATAAGCTACATCTTCTAGTTTTTCGTAATCAAAGGTTGCTCTAATAAATTTATAAAGTTCAGGAAAGCCACCAATCAAAGTTTCGCCGTAATAGACTTGAGGTAGTTGGGCGGTTAAACCCTTTTCAATAATTCCATTCTTTTCCTCAAATTTATAATTATTATATTTTAAGATTTGAGTGCAAAATTTAGAATTTCTGCAATTTGGTTTGTAATAAATTGTAAATGGATCCTTTTGGTCAAATTTCTTTACAAAGGTATTAACGGCGATTGATGCCAAGTTACATACGGCGTATTCTTTGTGGTCGGAATACAACAGAATCTCAGCGCATAAATTCGAAGACTTAATCGTTCCAATATTTTGTTGGTTGGATTTTCTGTTGCAAGTATCTTTGAACAAAACATAAGGAGTTCCCGTTTCTAATTGGGAATCTAATATAGATTTCATAATCTTTCTAGCTTCAATTTTCAATCTAAATTTTCCTTCTGCTATATATTTATTATAAAGTTTTTCAAAGTCATCTCCCCAAACATCGGGTAAGCCAGGACATTCGTTAGGACACATTAGATACCAATCACCATCTTCATCAACACGTTTCATAAAAAGGTCTGGTAACCAAACTGCTAAGAATAAATCTCTAGCCCTCTCCGTTTCTGCTCCAAAGTTCTTTTTCAATTCTAAGAAGGCCATAATATCAGGATGCCAGGGTTCTAGGTAGATGGCAATAGAGCCTCTTCTTTTACCTCCGTTGTGAACCAATCCAGCTTGAGTTAAATAATTATGATTATTAGCTACTTCCAAGTCATAAACAGATTCATTAATCTTTTCTCGGGTAATTTCTTTGATTCTAGTGTAGAGAAATCCATTGTGTTTAATATATTTCAAAAAATCACCTTCATCGGTCTCAATCATTTCTGTTATTTCTTTAACTCTAGGAATTCTAAGCATATAAGTCTCTTTTCTAGTAGTTATATTTTTTGTGGTACTGACTTCTCCAATTCTATCTCTAGAATAACCAGAAGTTAGAATACCCATTCGCAATAATATGTATTTAATTCCATCAATTACATTTTGACTGGTCATTTCAATTTGAATTTCTTTTCCAATAGAACCGTCGCTTTCCAATAGACCAGCAACAATCCATTTAGCCTTTTCTACAGGCAAGTTTAACATATTATAATCAAAGCATTTAACTGCATTTGAATCATATAATTGAGCTCTATTAAATTTAAACTTACTTGACAAAGTCCATCTAATTTGATTAGTAGATTCAGTCGTATTAATCCAATAATGAATAGAATGTTGGTCCAAATAATTTTTAACAAAATCTAATTGCTTTTCCTTTTTGAATCCAAAAGTCAAACCACATTCTTGTCTCTTTTCATTCTTACAAATATGTCCGTCTCCCAACATTAAACCATACATATAACAATCAGATTCATCCAAATTTGCATTATCTGAGGAATGATTAGGAATTGAGAAAACAATCAAGTCATCTTTAGTGATATCTTCTGCATCAATCCATTCACCACTAATATGTCCATTCTCAATTCTTTTAATTATAGTTGAATAATTGGTTCCAGTAGGTTGATTTTTAATTACCCAAAAAGGATGTTTAGGAGTTACTTTGATACTTTCATAATCGTGCATAATTTTAATGTTCAAAGCTTCATTATCAAAATTATCACAATACACTCTAGTAACTTCTTGAAGAGTGCCATCTTTAGTATAAACTTTATCTTTTGGCTTTATATCTTCTATGGCGACTAATCCTTTTTCTGTATAAACTTTAGTTTCACCAACAAAACATTGGTCAATATACCGTGCGATTTCGTTATAAACTTTTAGCATTGGAATAATTCCAGAACTAGGCCCATTGGTGCCCTTAATTAAACTGTCCTTTGCTCGGATATTTGAAACGTGAAGTCCAATACCTCCACCCCATTTAGATATTTTTGCAACTGAATCCCAAGTGTGAGTTATACCTTCAATGCAATCATCAGTTCCTAAAAGGAAACATGATGAAAGTTGACTTCTTTTATTTGCAGAATTAAATAATGTAGGTGTAGCGTGGGTGTAAAATCCACTACTAATTAAATCATAAGTTTTCTTAGTATTTTCCAAATCTCCTTGATTTAAGAAAGACGCAACTCTCATAAACATATCTTGGGGTCTTTCAATAATTTCATTTTTAATCTTCATAAGATAAGCTCTCTCCAGGGTTTTAAAGCCAAAATAATCGAAAATGTAATCTCTTTCATAATCAATCATTCCATTAATTTCCTTCTTATTCTTTTTTATCCAATTTAACCATTTTTCGTCTAAAAATCCTAAACTAGTTTGTATTCTTACCATCTTATCAACAAAATGATTGGTGGTTATTTTATGTAAATTACTGATTAAAAGTCTACCTGCCAAATTACTATAAAAAGGATTTACTGTTGACATATTCACGCAAATATTAGCTGATTGAAAATCAAGTTCAGCGGTAGTAATTCCAGAGTAAATCGTGCTGACCACTTTCTGAGTAACAATAATGGGGTCAACTTTATTAACTTCATTCTCATTTAGTAGCTTACGGATTCTATCAGTAATCTTGTCGAATTTAACTAGTTCTTGGGTGCCGTTTCTTTTTGTTACATACATTGCACTATTAGACATTTAATTATAATATCTTTTAAACAATTTTTTTATAAACTTAATTGAGTTTACAACGAGATAAGCTATAACGTTGTGAACTAATGTGAATATTATATTAATAAAATAAATAAATTAAAAGTCATCAGTAACAGTAAAACTGTTATCTCTTCCGGTATTAAGGACAGATGCTTTTTGGTACTGAGTAGGTCTTGATTCAAAAAAGTTTGTTTTACCTTCTACAGAGATACTTTCCATAAAATCAAAGGGATTTGTTTCATTCCATAACTTTGGATATCCCAATTGAAGCAATAATCTATCACTTACAAATTTAATATATTGAGTCATCAACTCACTATTCATTCCCAACATAGAACAGGGTAAGCTTTCACATATAAATTCCTTTTCAATTTCAAATGCTTCCTTAAACATTGCATAAACAGTTTCTTGTTCCAATTTCTCATTAACCATTGAATATAACAAACAAGCAAAAGAAGTATGCATTCCTTCATCTCTAGAAATTAATTCATTTGAATCACAAAGTCCTGGCATTACATTTCTCTTTTTTAACCAGAAGATAGAACAAAATGCGCCAGAAAAAAATACACCTTCTACGATAGCAAAAGCAATTAATCTTTGTGCAAAGGAGTCTCTAGATTCAATCCATTTATAAGCCCATTGAGCTTTCTTTTGAATGCAAGGATAATTTGTCAAAGCGTTTAATGCTTTATTCTTTTCTTCTTTATCTCTAATAATATTATCTATTTGTAAAGAATAAACCTCCCCGTGAATCCATTCCATACTTTTTTGGAAATCATATGCTATTTTTGCTTCAGTGATTTGAACATCGTGACTAAATCTTTCACCTAAATTCATATTTACTATAGTGTCAGACGCTGCAAAAAATGATAAAATCATTCTAATAAAATGCTGTTCATTTTCATTTAACTTTTGAAAATCATCATAGTCTTTAGAAAAATCAATTTCTTCAGCTGTCCAAAATGCTGCCATCTGATTTTTATAAGATTCCCAGACTTGGGGGAATTTGATAGGGTAGACAGTCATTCTGTTGTTTTGTGGGGATAGTAAAGGTTCCATTATTATAATTAAAGATTTTATTATTTATATAAAAATCAATTTTTTTTATACCATAATATAATGAAAGTAAATAAACCAAGATTGGTTGATGAAAAAGTCGTAGAAAAAATAATTAAAGCTCAAGAAGAAAGTAAGCCTTTTAGTAATATAGGCCCATTGATTTATAATTTTTTAATGAATAATATATTTGTTGTATGTATATTTACATTTATTGGAATTTTGTTACTTTATAGATATTATCATGTACAAAGTAAAAAAAAGGCTGAAGAAACTGAAGTCTCTTCGAAAAAAGAGACAGAAACAGAATCTAGTTAATCAATTTAAAAATTATTTTTTAATTGTAAGTATTTATTTTTATATTTCAAATATTTTTCTTTATGGGAAGCAAAAGTAGGAACCGTAATAGAACTAGAAGGATTTATTTTTAAAATTGCTTGTATTTTATTTATTACACATTGTATTAATTTGTCAGTTTTCTCTGTAGGATTCATAGGGTGACTAGGACCAAATACAGCAAATAATAATTTATCTGCATCATTGGAATTTTTAATTTCACTCATTAATCCAGCACATCCAGGAGCTGCTGCATCAACTGATTTTTTTTGTGCATCACTTAACCCACTATAAATACCATTAGTTGAAACGATACTTCTATTTAACATATCTAATCTTTGTGATTCAACACCAAGCCAAGTGCGAGGGTCTTTTAATAAGGCTAACAAATTTGTTGCATAGGGTTTATAGTCAAAGGACATCTAATATATATTATATATTAGATAATATTTAAAGTTTTTAATATTTTTAATATTTTTTATTCTTTAACATCATATATTTATGCTTATATTTAAGATACTTTTGTAAAAAAGGAACTTCTTCCCCGCTAACGGCATAACCTGTTTTTATATTATCATTCACCTTAATATTTGTAAATTTTTCTAACGAATTTCTTAATGTTTCTATATATTTTAATGATTCCTCAGTACCTTTATTATAATCATAACACATTTTGTAAAAATTATTTAAAATTACTTCATTAGAAGTATTTAGTATTTCATTAGAAGATCTACGTTTTCCTTCTAGTACAATATTATTACCATTTAATATTTCAATTCCATTTAATAATATTTCATTATAATTACTAAAATTATTATAGAAATAGACAAAATACATAAAAATCATTCTATTTATTTTTTTATCATATTTAGCTGCTTTCCAAGGAAATTCTGCTTCTACAAATAATTGATTTTGAAGGTCATATAAAAATCCATATACTGTATAGGAATTAAAAGACATTTTATGATTTTCGTAAGAGAATGAATAGTTTTTAATATCATGTGGTAAATTTAATTCTCTTATTTTATAATCAATAAAATGCGAAATAGGTATATCTATTAATTCACTAGGAACATCAAATATACCATACTTATTATCTTTAGTTTTCATATAAAAAATAGAATTAATTTTAACACGATGTAAATTAAAATAAGATGTATTAACATCATTAAATTCTATATATCTATTTGTTTCATTTAAATAATAATAAATTCCATTATCAGTATTTTTTAATGTGGATAAAGAAACAATTTTAGGTATATAAGTAGTTCCTCTTTTTTCATATGTTACATAAAAGTCACATTTTATTGCACTAGCTTTCTTTTTTTGTTGTAAACTTTTATTCTTGAAAATTATTCCTTCACATGTTTCTGTTTTTAAAGAACCACCTGTTTGATTACTATCATATTCTCTTCCATAATCACCTCCTCTATTAGTAGGATCTTCTTCATTATCCTCTTCTATATTATAAGTATCAAACGAATTTGGGAGTGGTTCCATATAAGTTACATTATTAAAAGTGATACCAACGAATTTTTCAACATTTGAAAAGAATGATAAAGTTGATTGATTAGTAAATAAAAGTTTATTAGCTTCTATTAATTTATTTTTTAATTTTTCTTCAGTTACAACAGATAATGGTAAAAATAATTCTCTATTAGGAGAAGCTGATAAAAAGTATTTAATTTTATTTAAAATATTTGTAGTCAATATATTCATATCATAAAAATAATTAAAATATTCATCTTGACTTTTAGTATCTTTATTAATATAAATTGCATAATCTGAATCACTTCTTTTAAAATAATCACTTAAAAAGGCTAATTTATTTGAGTCTTGACTTTCTAGAATGGTAGAAGAGAGTAAGGTTTCTTCTTTTCCTAATAATTTATTATATTTATCATAAATAATTTTTAATGAAGTCCCACCTTTATAAATGAAAACAATAAAATCTTCAGGTAATCTTTTTTGTTGTAAATATTCTTTAATAAATTTGTTGAAAAAATTATTTACTAAACTTTGAAAGTAAAATATGTTTAGTTGTTTTGAATTAGTGAAAACATCTTCTTTAGAAACTAAATCTGTCATTAAATCATAAAATTTCTTTTTTTGATTAAAATGAGAATCTCCTGTGATTTTACGATTTTCAAGAATATTTTCAGATTCAAATATTTGACCAGGCGCATCATTTTTAGTTAAATTAAAAAGCTTATTATTATCATTAAGTATGTATTCTTTTGATTTTAAAAAAGATTCTTTAGGTCTCATATAAAAAGGTGGTGTTAACAATGAATTTAAATTAAAACTATTAATATAATTATTCATTTCAGATAAGATAATAGGAACAGTACTAGATACGGGAGGTATCCCAGTTGCAGGAGGTATCCCAGATGCAGGAGGTATCCCAGTTGCAGGAGGTATCCCAGTTGCAGGAGGTATCCCAGTTGCAGGAGGTATCCCAGTTGCAGGAGGTATTCCAGTTGCGGGAGGTATTCCAGAACTAGATCCTTCAGGTGGTGCTGTTGAAGCTTCTTTTATACAATTTATTTTTTTTTTTAAACATTCTTTTAATGTATTAATTTTTTGATTAGGATTTAAAATATGCATAGGACCAAAAATAGCAAATAATAATAAATCTGCATCATTCATACTTTTTAATTCTTTAAGTTCTCCTTTACAATTAGGATATTTAGAATCACATTCTTCTCTTTTTTTAAGGGTTAAAGAATTATATAACTTATTATGTTCATTAATATCTAAATTTAATTCTTTTAAAATTATTTTTTGTTTTTCTAACCAAGTACCCGGTGATTGCAAAAGTTCATTCAAATCCTTAGCATAAGAATTATAGTTAAATGACATTAAGATATAATAGATAATATTTAAAGAATTTTTATATTATCTAATAATGAAACTATCTGATTTAGTTAAAACCTATTTACAGAATTATAACTTTCTCATTGACCAGATTGCGTATTTATTTACAGATGACGACTATAAGTTATATATTAGTGAATTAAACAAAGAATCTGGAGATAAAAAATGGACAAGAGGTGGTGATTTTAACAAACTTTTAACTGATGATTTGTTTACTTTATTCATTGAATCAAAAACTAAATTATTTTCTCATAGTGACGATTTAACTAAAAGTATTTCAGAATGTTTATTTGGTGAAAAGCTTTGTTTGAAAAAGATTTTTCATAATAGAGATGACAGTATTAGATTTGTTTTATGGTATTATTTACAAGTAATGATGTTAATGATTGAACTTGGTAAAAAAGATAAAAATGAAGATAGAATTAAACAATTAGGTGATTTAATTGATAGTAATATTGCTGAATATGAAAAGAATAAAGAAACTGCTAAAAAATTAAATGAAACCGGTATGTCAGACCCAAAAAATTTTATCAAAGATACATTGGGTGTTGAAGTAAATAATCAAACCAATAATATGTTAGATGATATTGTTAAATCATTTGAAGGTACTATATCTGGAATGAAAAACGGTCAACCCCCTGATATTGCATCTTTATTTCCTAGTATTTTGGAGATCAGTAAAACAATTTCTACAAAATATGGAGATAAGATTAGTAATGGTGAAATTGAATTAGGGAAAATTATGGGAGGTATTACTAAAAATATTCCAGGGTTTCCAGGAGGTGGTGGAGGGAAAGATGGGTTACCACCTGATTTGGGTAAAATGATGGAGGGAATGATGAGTAGTCTTGGTGGTGGTGGTGGTTCTGGAGGACCCGGGTTACCTCCAGATTTAAGTAAAATGATGGAAGGATTAGGTGGATTAGGAGGTTTAGGTGGATTAGGAAATATGTTTAAAAAGCCAGAAAAGAAGGAAACAATTATGATTGATGAAAACTTTTCAACAGCTAATGTTGATTTAGGAAAAGTAAATGATAGTAAAGGAATTAATATTGGTAAAATGTTAAATGTAGCTAATTCATTGGGTGTCATTCCTGATTTACCTGGACAAAAGACAGAAGAAACTAATGATGATTTTAAAGGGATGCCTAAATTAACTGATTTATTTGGGATGCTTGGTGGGTCTGGTTTAAATAGCAAAAATCCAGAAGAATTAAAAAATCAATTAGAAGGAATGATGGGAAAAATGGGTATAGATTTATCTAAGTTGGGTTTAGATAAATTAAACGAAGAAAAGTCTAAAGGAAATGAGCTAGATTAAAATGGATTTTAAAGTAGTAATATTCAAAAACAGCAAATAACAATAAAATTACTAAAACTCTTTCATTTACAATACTGTAATGTGGAAGTTTTTTAATCATATAAGTGTATTCTAATTTATATCCACACTTTTTCATATAATATTCGCGAACACCTACACCTGCAATTACAGCAACCTTTTTAAGATTATGCCAAGTTGATATTTCTTCTGCAATCTTCATTAGTTTCATTCCAAACCCGCGATGTTGAGAACCATACTCTCCTCTACTTGATTCTCCTACACTCATTGATTGTCCATAAATATGTAATTCCCTGACTAATCCACATCTATTAATTTCAGGAACAATATCTCCTCCTGGATTAGGGTCAATTCTCAATCTCAAAAAACCATATAAGGCATCATAAGTATTTTTGTTCCCAGAATAATAATAAGTTTTACCGGTAAGTAACCAATAGAAAAAACCATAAATATTAACCAAATAATAATAATAAAGTTTTTGAGAAAGATTCATCTTGTGTGATTCTATTGCAATATGATATTCTGTTCCTTCGGATGCAGGATATTTATAAACTACTACAATAGGTTCATTGTCTTCTAATTCTTTATCATCAATCTCCATACATCTTATACAATAGCATTTTGCATTATGCTTAGCCATATCTTCTTGAAGAATTTGTCTAAAGTTAGATTTGCCATTGTAACCAGCAGTTATGCTAGTAGATGGAATATCTCTAACTAATCTTTGAATACGCATCCAAGGATAAATTCTAGTTTTAAAATAGGTTAAGACATTAATTAAATCTCTAATATTTGTTTCAGCGTAAGGAATATAAGTTTTATTTTTATACCAATCTGCAATTTTACTACTAACTTCCAAAGTATCAACTGCGCTTTTAACCACTGCTGTTGGATAAATTTTAAGGTCATCTACCATTAATTCAGGTCGAGTTAAAAGCTGATCAAACATCCATTGATCCTGAGAAGGACTAGAACCAGGTAAATCAGGCATTAAATGAGCAACAACTTTAAATCCACATTGTTTCAAAAGACGAATGGCTTTAATAGTATGTTCGGTATAACACTTTCTATTAATTTTCTTTAATATTTCATCATCGTAATGTTGAACCCCAATTTGAACCCGAGTTACACCCCAACGACAATAATCACGAATGCTTTCTGGAGTAATATTATCTGGGCGAGTTTCAATAGTTGAACCAATAATACGATGAGTAGCAGTTTGATTTTCCAGAATTTCTTCCTTTAGCTTTTTCATTGGGCGATCATTATTATAAGTATTAGCTGCCCAAAAGATTTCATTCATTACTTGTTCGCGATAATCCTTAGGATAACTTTCCCAAGTACCTCCGGAAAAAATAACTTCCCATTTACAAATTGTATTCTTTACTACATTACCGGTAGAAGTATAAGATCTGACTCTATCCCAAAATTGTAATCTAACATCAAAATCATGAGTTGTAGCTCGTAACATTGCAGGTTCATTGGAAAGATAAGACCTTGGTTGAGTTGGTTTTTTAGTTACAGCATCAACTTCTTTAGGACAATAAGCACAATCATATTTGCAAGTAAAACCATCGGGTCTCAAAGTAATAGTAGAAACTAATACTCCAGACTTTGAGCGCATATTCTTCTTAATCATCCAACTTATAAAAGTTAAAGGTACCTTCCTATCTTTAAAATATTTATTATAAACAATTCGAAGATCACCTTTGGAAGGAAGAACACGATGTTTCTTTTTTAAAAGTCTGAATGTTTCATCTAATACTTCCTTTTTAACATTCAGATTAAAAGTCAAAAAATCTTCTATAAACATTTTAATGTCATCTTCTTCAGGAGAAATATGAGTTTTATATTTTAAAATATCTTCAATATCCATTAATAAATATAGTAATATTTATTAATGATAATAGTTTCAACTTTTTTTAAAAGAATTCCATATAATTCTTTTTTCCAAAAGAATGTTTCAAAAACAACGAAGGGATGTAATCCTTAATAGAATCTTCAACCTGCTCCATATTAAATGGCTTTCTATCACTGTCACTATCATATGAAGTTTTCATCTTAATATCCAAAGGTTCCCTAGCAATCGGGCATTTAGAAAAGATTATTTCAATATTGCCAAAAATTGTGTTAACATTAATTCTTTCTCTCTTTGGCATTAGTTCCTTAGAACATTTAACCATTACCAATTCATCAACTGCACTGTATTCTTTAGCCAAATGACCAGGAATCCACCAATCATTCATTACTTTGAGACGAAAGTCAGCTTCAGTCATATTCATTCGTTCTGCTTGCATTCTATCCAAATTATCATCAACAGAGTGAATGAAAGTTAAATAGTTATCTACATTCTCTAAAGGTCCCTTTAATCCAATACTCATTTGATGTTGCATTAAAATAGAAGAAGGAAGAGCTAATCTTTGAGGACAAGATTGTAAAATTACAAAAGCCATTGATGCTGCAAAATCAGCAATACAGATTACTTGAACACCACTTAATTGAAGAGTCTTAATTTGGTCAATCAATTTATTACCTTCCAAAACAGAACCACCAGGAGAAGACAAATAAATATACATGGTATCAATATCCAAATCTCTATCATTAAATGCAGAAATCCAATTAGTAGAAGATGTTCCTTGAATAGGACCTCGAATGGTGATTAGATTTCTGGAATTCAAATCAATAACCTTGTAAGTGCAACTTACTAATCCAATAAATAAAAAATTTAATAGTGAGAACATTAATATTATTAATAAAATGTCTTTATATTTATTTAAGGAAAAATCATTTTAATACTTAATGGAAAAATTTTTTGATGAATTGAAAAATAATGGAGATGATAATCTAAAAAATGAAAACTATAATGCAGCTCTCGATTTTTACTCCGAAGCATTGGAATTAGGCAAATTTGAGAAAACTTATGCTCTTTATTTAAATAGATGTTTAGCTTATTTTAAATTGGGAAAATATGAAAAGGCATTAGATGATGCATTTAAAGCTAGTGTTTTAAAACCAGATAGCGCAAAAGCTTGGGGGAGAGTTGGTAGTTGTTTACTTGCATTAAATAAAAAAGAAGAATCATATGAAGCGTTTTACAAGGCATCACAATTAGAACCATCAAATGAACAATATAAATCATTATCTAAAACCGAAAATCTAGATGAATTGATTGAAGAATTAAAAGAATTAAAAAAAGAAGAAACATCCAAACCTCCATTTCAAATTGAAGGTATGATTGGGCCGTTATTTAGTAAAATGATGAATAATCAAAAGTTAATTGATTTGGCAAGAAATCCAACTTTTAATTTATCTAAATATAAAGAAAATCCTTTATCTGCAATGAATAATCCAGAAATAATGGATTTAGTTTCGGATGTGTTAAAGGAGTTAAATTTAGAAACAAAATAAAAAATTAAATACTATCAATAATATCTAAATCTTCTTTCTTTTTATTTTCTAAATCAATAATTGGTTTATTACTGTTACTATTTTTTAAGATTTTATTAATATTAATTTTAGGTGCAAACAATCTTTCTTTTTGTACAGTATCTATTTTTTGATTATTATCACAATATCTTATAGGTGGAAAACCTCCTGGCATTAAATAAAGATAGAAAATATCTTTATTTAAAAATTCACTGTTATATCTTTCTTTTCAACTTTAGAAATTTCTTTTTTCTCCTCTACAGCAACTGGTTTATCTTCTAGTGTTTTAGATAAACCAATATGATTAACACAACAACATTTACCTTTATTTTCACACGTAAATTTTAAATATTCATTTGGATTAACATCATTAATAAAGTTATAAAATAATATTCTATGCAAAGCTTGTTTTTTTCCATTAAAAAAAAAATTTACAAATGAATTATTATTAATTTCAGTAACATATCCTTCCCACAAACTACATTTATCTGTAAAAATAGAATCAGGTAAATACGATGCAATTCTATTTAAATCTTGTAATGATAATTTTCTGTCTCCAACTAAATTTTTTCTTTGTTTTTGTATTAATTCTTGATAAATTATAGTTTTATTCATCCTTATAATATCTTATAATTTATTTATAATATATAGAATAAATATTTTTAGGAATTTTATTGGAACCATCGTAATCAAATTTAATAAATATAGTTGTTAATAACTTATTTTCAGCAGTGAACTTTTCCACAGTTGTATCAACGACTTTGACTTCTCCTTGTAAAAATAAATATTTAACATTTGAAAAGTTATCATAAACAACAATGGGTGAATCTATTAAATGACTTAATACAAATAATTCTACCTTTCCATCTGTATTATATGAACTCTTTCTAAATTTATTAACTGTAGATTCAAAAAAGTTATCATCATCTTTAAAATAATTTCTCAAATATTTAGTAAACTCTTCATTGTTTTTATTATTTTGAATAAAATCTATAATATTAGCTTTAAATAAATAAGTAATAGATGTTTGTAAATCAGAATTATAACCCAAGTTTCTAGAATCATCATCGTATAAAGGATTATTTAACCAGTAGAAAGAATTAACAAAAGCTCTAATCACACTATCCTTATTTGATATAATAGGTTGGATTAATTGTTTTCCTAATTCAATTAATTCAGGATAATCTTCTTCTACAATTTGTTCACCTTTGAAAGACATATTTTTCTTTCCAATGATAGGAACTTTATCTTTACCAAATAATTCACTCATAATTTTATTAATTGTAAAATTGGAAGATTTAATAATCTTTTGGTTTTGTCTAAATGAATATTGAGTATAATCAACAATATCTGATACATAATAATTGTTTTCTTGAATAATTTCTTTGAACTTGATACTATCTAAAATTAATTCTTCAATAACCTTATTTACATAATCAACAGCCATATTTTCAGTTAATATCATTTTACAAGAATCATTTTGCCAAGCACAATGAGAATTAGCATTACATTTATCTTTGGTATTATTAATTTCACAGTAATCTCTTACATTATAAACAATATAATTATCCAAATTAGGTAAATCTTTAATAATATGTGCCATACTAGTTTGTTTACCACCTCCTGTAAGTTTTCTACTAGTAATAATTTTTTTATTTATAATGTTAAATAATATTTTTCTCAGCTCGTGTTTCTTATCACTAGATGATATCTTTTTATCTCTAACAATATTAATAATATTATTTTTAATTTCTTCATTGTTTTGTAAAAATAAACTTAATTCTAATCTATACATATTATAGCCTTCTGATTTGAATGTTCTATCTTTAACGCGATAACTTCTATTATCAATAGTTACTTTATTGGTTCTAATTTCTCTATCAATATCTTCTTCTAGAGGTTGAAATTTAATTGATAATCCCATCTTTTTAATTTCTTTTTCAGTCAAGTATTCGTGTTTTACGGGAATAACAGTTTCGTTATGTAATAATAAAGAAACAATATTTAATTCTCCTTTCTTATTTGAATCATAAAATATAGACTTTGGTACATAGTTTTTATTTAATTTTTTATCCATATTTCCTAAATTTTTCATAGTCTCCTTTAGATTACTTAATCTATTATTATTAACTACACTTTCAAAAGGATAATTATAACTTATTCCAGAAGGTTTTACTGGTATTAAAATATTAGTACCAGAATTATTAATTTCAAGATACTTGCATTTGTTACGATTATCAATATATTGAGTCTTTATTTTAATCTTTAACTTTTCTAAATCAAGAATAATATTTTTACAACAGATATCATTAGAAATAGATAATTGATTTAATAACTTATTTTGACAACTCTTAATGTAATAATTAGATAATTCTTTAATAACTATATTGTTATTCTCAAAGAACTTTTGTAATTTAATTTTCTTATCTTTGGTTTCATCCTTTTGCACTCTGTAAATAGGGAAATAATATTTTCCTTCTTTAATCAAAATTACAATATCTCTATCTTCTCCTCTCATATAATCATTTTCTAAATTAGAACATACTAAATAATACTTTTCTTTAACTACATCCTTTTCTAATGCTTTCTTTACTACTATAGTTTGTTTTTCAATAATATAATAATAAATACCCTTCTTACTTAATAATCCAGGTATTGCTAATAATTCACTGGTAATATCATATTCCAAATAAGTAGAAGATTGTAAATATTCAATAAATGCTTCTCTAGTTGAAAATGATTCTTTAATATCACCATTGTTTAAAAAGGTAAAATGTAAATCTTTTTTATCATTTTTAATAAAGTCGGCCATCAATGAAATAATTTCAGGAATTGGTTTATCATAAATATCAGATATAGCTGCTAAGAAATTATAAGTATCATTTTTAACAGTAAATTTAAAATAGTAACCTGATTTAGATTCCAATAAATAGTGATTTCTAATTTTTTGATCATGTTTCCAAATTTGATTAAAAAAGATATCTAACCACTTTGGTAGGTAGATAAATCTACCGGCTTGAATTTTATTAGTGTCTTGAAGAATATAAACTTTATCTCCTAAAGATGAACCGGTTGATTTTTCCTCTACTGCTTGTGACTTTTCCCCAATACATTTTTTATAGTAATTCATCTTAAATTTGTTCCCTGAAGTTAATTGGTCCTTTTTAAAACAACAAGGTGCACATAAATCATTGGGATTATTTCCTTTAGTCAAAAATCCAATAAACATATGTTCTTGATTTTCATCTGGATTACATTGATAATAATTATATTTGCCATTGTCTCCTGCTAATTTAATAGCTCTCACTGTAACCTTTCTATTTCCCTTTTTACCTTTAACATCGTATTCTCTTTCATAAAATCCAGTTTTAGCATTTAACTTATAACCTTTTTTAACGAGAGTTTCAATTTGATCGGAAGGGATACCATCTGGTCTTCTCTTTTTATCAGTACCACTGTTTTGACAATTTCTAGTATATTGATTTTGTCCTTCTTCAGGTTTATAAGCCAATCTTTTCTTATCCAAAGAAGTAAATAATTTAACATTTTTAATAGAACTTTCGTAATCAACAATTTCAGTAACCTTATTTCTTCTTTTAGCAATTTTGTTTAAAGTTTTAAGAGTATCTTTTAACTTTTGATATTTACTTTTTTTGTATAAATAAGTTTCAGTATATAAAAATAATAAGACTTTCATAAAATTAATAATTTCATCCAATTGATGTTTATCTCTAGCACCAGTAATTCTAATTTTATATCTGTCTCTATCTCTGCCTTGAATACTAATATCTATTCCAGGTGGCTTTGATTTAGGTAACGATTTAAGATGTTTGATTAATTTTTTAGATTTCTTAATTACTTTAACATACTTTTCTCTAACGTAATCTAATTCTTTAGCTGATTCTTCTTGAGTTATATTAAACTGTTTAGCAACTTCATCAATTAATTCTCTATCAGATAATTCATAGTTTCTTAAAAAATATAATATTCTCAAGTGCATTCTAGTTCTGTTTTCGTATTTTGAAATTCTTTTGTATCTTAAATAAGTACCAAATTTAGAAGTTTGTTCTTCTACTGCTGAAACTTTTTTAGATTCTCTCTTCTTAGGTTCAATCACTAAAGAAACATAAGGAAAAAAGAATCTAGCAAAATTAGACAAGTCATCGTGATTGATTTTAAACTTTTCGGGAATAGTAAACTTTTGAATGGTATTAATAAATGCAAATTTGAATCTATCATCTGGAGGCAATATAAATTTAATCTTCTTATTTTCACTGTTTATTTTCTTTAACAAATTACGAACAATATCATATGTTTTATAAATATCTTCAATGGTAGCTTGGTCTTCTTCTTTAAAAGTAACTTTATATTCTATTCTACCAGTTTCGTGAATGTTAATAGAAATATATTTATCATTGTCTTGTTTAATTTTAACGGAGATACCATAAGGAGCATTTTCAAACCATTTAGATAAAATATCTTGATTGTCTATTTTTTCAGTTTTTGTATAAAATTTATAAGTAATACTGGTATCCGGTGTTTGGAATTGAATAAAAGGATATTCTTGGTTAGCTATAAAATTATCAAAGATTCTGTACAAGTTATATTTATTGTCTAAAGTTGTTCCAGTAATATTTTTAGGATCATTAATATTAACGTGAATGATAGATTGAATTATATAATTTTCAAAGAAATATTTATTATAACCATCCAAATCTAATTTAGCTTTCTCTACATTTTCATAAATTTCAGTTTCTAATTTTACATCGTTTCTAATAGAACCAAAACTATTTTCAATGTATTGTATTTCTTTATTATTTTTTGCAGTTAATAATTCAATAATTTGTTCATATCTTTCATAATTTATACCAGGGAAATAAATATTAACATATACTTCGTACAAGTTTCTTTTTCCTTCAGGATCTGGGTCATAATTTAATCCTAATTCGTCGTAAATATCTAACATAAATATTTCATTGTTAGTTATAAAATTATCATAATAATCAATAATATTAGTTTCATCATCTTCACGTTTAATTCTGTAACCAAATGAATCTTTCAAATAAGACAAGTTATTTCTTAGTTTCTCATAAACTTTTAAATTTTCATTAGGAATAATATCCACTTTTAATAATTCATTTCTACGAATCCACTTTTGACCTAACATAACATTATCGGTCTTACCTTCAAAAATATATTCAGTCCAAAAGTATTGAGCTTCAGGTAATAATTTTGCTTCTTTCCCAAATTTAGGATTCATAGGAATGGTTACAGCTATTTTTTGTCTCATAGTTTTAATTGTGTCATCGTAAAAAATAAATTGAGAAGTAATATAATACTTTTTGTAAACATCTTCTATTTTAGTTTCAATATTAAGACTGTCTAAAGAATCATCGTATTCATCAGTTAAATTTGCAGTTGCCTTTTCCCACTTTTTATCGTGAACAGCTTCACTAATTAACTTGGAAGTTTCTTTAACCAATTTTTCAGATTCAATATCTTGTGTAGAATATAACTTAGTTAATTCATCCAAATCAAAATCTTCTTCTACAGCTTCTTCTAATTGTTCTTCAGTGATAGCTTTCTCTTCTTCTTCATCTTCTTCTTTTCCTTTTTTTTCTTCTGTTTCTTTATTTTCTTCTTCTTTATCTACTTCTTTTTCATCGTCAGTTACATTGTAAGTATCATAATCATCAACTATTTCATCGTCATCAAAACCACCTTTTTGATTATAAGAGAATCCTTTGAATTTACTACAAGATTCACATTTATCAAAATCACCACCCTCTTGAATTAATTTAGTATTATTACTATAAGTAGTATAATCTAATTCTATTTTCTTTGAAGTTGGTTTAATTTTATTTCTAGATAATTGATAATTATAATAATCGCTAGCATAAGAATAAGATGTTTTCTTTTGAATTAATTCTTCTAATAAATTTTTAATCCATTCCTTTCCCATTCTATTTTCTAAGGATTTTCTTTTACTATTATTATTTTTGATTAATAATATT
>Ga0114968_10000545_pt1 | contig 27955 bp, 27 predicted proteins | sample M_130807_EF_Meta_FD_87020 | JGI IMG/M metagenome (GOLD analysis project Ga0114968, IMG submission 87020) | Freshwater microbial communities from Lake Montjoie, Canada to study carbon cycling - M_130807_EF_MetaG | ecosystem: Environmental > Aquatic > Freshwater > Lake | place: Lake Montjoie... | reverse complement strand
GATTACTTCTTGGCGGCTGGCTTGGCAGCAGCGGCAGCAGGCTTGGCGCCAGCGGCGGGCTTGGCTCCGGCAGCAGGGGCAGCGGCGGCACCGGCGGCGGGCTTGGCTCCGGCAGCAGGGGCAGCGGCAGCAGCGGCGGTAGGCTCGGGTTCGACCTCCACCTTGGGCTCTTCGCACATGACGATGACGACATCACCACCCAAGTGGCAGGTGACACCTTCAGGGAAGGTAATTTCACGAACGTGAATGCCCTTACCCACTTCGAGGCCGGTGACGTCGATCTGGATGCTTTCTGGCAGATCTTTCGGCAGGCAGCGGACTTCGATTTCGTGATGGATGGCTTCCACCAGACCGCCCTGCTTCAGCCCCTTGGCTTCACCAATCATGGTGACAGGCACGTTGGCGTGAATTTCTTCATCAGCCGCAACAGCGTGGAAATCGATGTGGAGAATGCCGCCGCGCAGATAGTCGTGCTGCACTTCCTGCACCAGAGCGAGCTGCTCGTCACCGGCGATCTTCAGCGAAACCAGAATGTTGTCCGAGGCGCTGCCTTCGAGCAACTTAGAGAAGGTTTTGCCATGCACCTGGATGCTGGAAGGCTTCACCTTGCGACCATAGAGGGCGGCTGGGATGGTGCCTGCTTTGCGCATGCGTTTGACGGCGCCGGTACCGGACTGGGTGCGGACTTCTGCCTGGAGATCGAGAATTTTAGCCATGGTCGGGGTTCCTCACTGGAGGAGATTAAGTTTTGGAAAAAGGGCGCGGAGAATACACGCCTAACCTCGCGTGTCAAACAGGGATGTAACAGACTCGTTGCCGTGAATGCGGGCGATGGCCTGCGCCAGCAGCGGGGCGATGTCCAGAGCGGTCACCTTTTCCCCGGTCGCCTGGGGGGTGGAATTCGTGGCCAGCAGCTCGAGAATGGGCGATTTGTTGATGCGGTCCCGGCCTTTTTCTCCCAGCACTGCGTGGGACACGCCAGCATAAATCTTTTTCGCCCCGTGCTTCAGCAGCAGGTCCGCTGCGGCCGTGAGCGTCCCGGCGGTTTCGGTCAGGTCATCGACCAGCAGCACGTTTTTCCCCGCCACATCCCCAATGACGCTGTGCGCCTCGACCTCCTCGGCACTGACACGGTTTTTGGCCACGATGGCCATCGGGGCACCGAGCGCTTTCGCAAAAGCGTGCGTCATCTTGATGCCGCCCACGTCGGGAGAGACCACCACGAGATCGCTGATCTCGCGCTCACGGATCGCCTTCATCAAAACGGGCGCTGCGTAGAGATGATCCACGGGAATGTCGAAGAAACCTTGAATCTGCCCGGCGTGCAGATCCACCGTGAGCACGCGGTTCACCCCGGCGGCCACCAGCAGGTTCGCCACCAGCTTCGCCGTGATCGGCACCCGCGGGCGGTCTTTGCGGTCCTGGCGCGCATAGCCAAAAAATGGCAGCACCGCCGTGATGCGGGTGGCGCTCGCACGGCGCACGGCATCCACCATGATCAGCAGTTCCATCAGGTTCTGGTTCGTCGGCGGGCAGGTCGGCTGCACAATAAAGACATCACCGCCGCGGATGTTCTCATGGATTTGCACGAAAGTCTCCCCATCCGGGAAAGTGGTCAGCTCAGCGGCGCACAGGGCAATGTTCAGGTTTTTGGCTATCGACTGCGCCAGCGTCGGATGGGCTGAGCCGCTTAAAATCTTCAGACTTTCATTCATGGGGCGCGGAGTTAGGCGAGTCTGTCACGGAAATCAACCCATCGCGTCATTCTGTGTCTCAATGCTTGTGCTGGCTGGCAACTTCTCATACGACTGGAGGTAATTCTGCTATTTTAACGGCGTTTCCTCCCCTAGCGCAGCCATGAGCGATTCCTCCCACCCCGTTCCTCCGCCGAAAACCACCGGCGGCGGTCTGCGCTGGGAACCGCCCACCCCTGCGGAGCTGCAGGAGCTGCTGCCCCAGTATGAAGTGCAGTTGCTGGTCGGTCGTGGCGGCATGGGGGCGGTTTACAAAGGCACTCAGCTCAGCCTGGAGCGCACAGTGGCCATCAAGCTATTGCCACCGGCGATGGAGCAGCAGGATATCGCCTTTGCCGAGCGCTTCAGAAACGAGGCCCGGCTGATGGGCCGTATGAACCATCCCGCCATCGTCAGCGTGTATGATTTCGGCCGCACTGCGGACGGCCAGCTCTACTTCGTCATGGAATACGTCGATGGCACCGACGTGCAGCGCATGATCGCCCGCGAAGGCAAGCTCCCCCCCGAGCATGCCCTCGCCATCACCGCGCACTTGTGCGATGCGCTCGGCTACGCCCACAAACAGGGCATCGTGCATCGCGACATCAAGCCCTCCAATGTGCTCATCGACATTGAAGGCCGTGTCAAAGTGGCCGACTTCGGCCTCGCCAAGCTTTCTGACAAGACGCAGAACTCCGGTCTCACCCAGACCGGCATGGCCATGGGCACGCCCGATTACGTGGCGCCCGAAACGCTCATGTACGGTTCGGACGTGGACGGACGTGCGGACATCTATGCCGTCGGCGTCATGCTGTATCAGATGCTCACCGGCGACATCCCGCGCGGCATGTTCAAAATGCCTTCGAAGAAGTTTCAAAGCATCGATCCACGCTTCGACGCCATCATCCGCCGCGCCTTGGAGCACGACCGCGAGGAGCGGTATCAAAGCAGCCACGAACTGCGTCTGGCGCTGGATGTGATTTTGACCACCCCCCGTGCAGTCTCAGGCCAGGAATCCAGCGCCGTGCTGCCCAAACAGCCTCCGCACACCCCTGGTCGCACGGTGGTACCCTCCTCACGCAATCCCGGCTCATCCCAGCAGCGCAGTGTGCCGAGGCCTGAGCCCTATCAGCCGCCACCACCGCCCAAGACCGAACCCACTTCGACGCTACCTTACGTCATCGCCGCCCTGCTCATTCTCGGCGTCGGCGGATGGTTCATCGTCAATCAACAGACCCCGGGCACTCCACCCAGTCTGCCTGAAAACACCGAAACGACGACGGCCACGCCTCCACCGGCATCCGTGCCTGAGATCGCCACCAACACTCCTTCAAAACCGCAGCCGCTCACTCCCCGTGAGCCCACTCCTGGCACCGTTCCAAAAACGCCGCCGCCGCCTCCCCCGCCCACCGGCAATCCGCGTCCCGCCACCCCCGCTTCAGCAAGCACCACACCGCCGGCAATGGCACCGGCCAAGGTCACCCCGGCTCCACCCGCCACTCCACCCCCAACTCCTGCCGCCACCAACGAGCCTATCATTTATCGCCTCGCTCAGTTGGAGTCCCAGTTTCAGACCGCCTTTGAGCGGGATGTGAACGCCGCCTATACCGACCAGCTCAACACCCTGGGCACCGGCTATGCCACGGCGCTTGAACGCGCCATGCTGGACGCCAGCAAGGCCGGACGGCTGGACGAAACGCTCGCCCTGCGTGAAGAAAAACAGCGCTTCACCACGCACAAGTTCATGCCATCCATCGACCCCTCGAGTCTGCACAAGACCGTGGTGAATCTGCGCAACGCCTACCGCAGCGCCGAAAAGAAATACGCCCAGCAGAAGGACGCCACCTCCCTACCGCTCTACGACCGCTACATCGGAGTGCTCACCACGTTGGAAAAGGAAGTCACCGCTCAAGGCCGCATTGCCGAAGCCGAAGCCGTCCGCATCAAACGCAACGACGTCATCGCCCGCCGTAGGCAGCGTGCGGCCAAAATCTCCACCGGCGCGTAATCTCCAATTCCGTCACTCGTCGTTCGCCATTCAGGTTTCGTCATTCCTTCTTCCTCATGCCCTGGTTCCACCTCATCATTGCCGGACTGCTCGAAGTCGCCTGGGCGGTCGGTGTGAAACAAACCGCCGGTTGGACGCGCCTGTGGCCCAGCATCATCACCGTGGCCCTCATGATCGCCAGCTTTCATTTTCTATCGCTCGCACTGCGCACCCTCCCCCTCGGCACCGCCTACGCCATCTGGACCGGCATCGGCGCCATCGGCACCGCCCTGATCGGCATCTTCATCTTTAATGAACCCCGCACCGCCGCCCGCCTCGTATGCATCCTGCTCATCATCTCCGGCGTCGTCGGTTTGAAGTTAGCCTCATCACCCCCGGCCTGATCCAGCATCCAGCATCCAGTTTTTCCCTCCCGCGTTGACAATCCTCCCCCCCACCTCTTCATTCCTGCCATGACCCCCAGCCTATACTCCGATTTTCCCTCCGATTTCCCCACCTCCATCGCGCCGAAGTCCAGTTACATGGTCCCCACCGTCATCGAGTCCGAAGGCCGTGGCGAACGCGCCTACGACATCTACTCCCGCCTGCTGAAGGACCGCATCATCTTCCTCGGTGGCGAGGTCAATGACACCATGGCCTCCATCATCATCGCCCAGCTCCTCTTCCTCCAGATGCAGGACCCGAAGAAGGACATCAACATCTACGTCAACAGCCCCGGCGGCAGCGTCACCGCCGGCCTCGCCATCTATGACACCATGCAGTTCCTCACCTGCGACGTCTGCACCTACAGCATCGGCCTCGTCGCCTCCATGGGTGCCGTTCTCCTCGCCGCAGGCACCAAAGGCAAGCGCTATGCCCTGCCAAACTCCGACATCATGATCCATCAGGTCTCCGGCGGCGCACGCGGCACCGCCAGCGACGTCGAGCGCACCGTCGAATACATGTTCGGCCTCAAAAAACGCCTCAATCGCATCCTCGCCCACCACACCGGCAAGTCCGTCGAACAGATCGAACGCGACGCCGACCGCGACAATTACATGTCCGCCGCCCAGGCCGCCGAATACGGCCTCGTGGACAAAGTCCTCGAAGGCAAAAAAGACATCTCTGCCGAAGCCAAGTAACACACTCCTTCAAAAGGGCGGGACTCACATCCCGCCCTTTTTTGTGCCCGCCACCTGCCCCTCAATCCCCAATCATGAAATTCGGCTTCGTCACCGCCATCCTCCCCGAACTCTCGTTCGACAACGTCCTCAACTTCGCCCGCCACGAAGGCTTCTCCACCGTTGAGGTCATGTGCTGGCCCGTCGGCAAAGCAGAGCGCAAATACGCCGGCGTCACCCACATCGACGTCAACACCCTGACAAAAACCAAGGCCCAGGAAATCCTCGGCCACTGCCAGGATCAGGGCGTCAGCATCAGCGCCCTCGGCTACTACCCCAACATGCTCGACCCCGATGCCGCCGTCTCACGCGCAGGCGTCTCCCATTTCAAAAAAGTCATCGCCGCCGCACCCAAGCTCGGCGTGAATCTCGTCACCGGCTTCGTCGGTCGCGACTGGACCAAAACCGTCGATGAAAACTGGCCGCGCTTCCTCAAAATCTGGCAGCCCATCATCAAGTACGCCGAAGACCACGGCGTGAAGATCGGCATCGAAAACTGCCCCATGTCCTTCACCCGCGACGAATGGCCAGCCGGCAAAAACCTCATGACCACCCCCGCCATCTGGCGCCGCGCCTTCAACGACATCGACTCCCCCAGCTTCGGCCTCAACTACGACCCCTCCCACTTCATCCTCCAGGACATGGATCCGCTCAGCCCCCTCGCCGAGTTCAAATCCAAGCTCTTCCACGTCCACGCCAAAGACGTCAAGATCAATCGCGCCGCCCTCAACCAAGTCGGCCGCTTCGACTTCCCCCTCCAGTGGCACCAGCCCCGCATCCCCGGCTACGGCGACATCAACTGGGCCGCCTTCATGGCCGAGCTCATGCGCATCGGCTACACCGGCCCCCTCTGCATCGAAGTCGAAGACGACACCTTCGGCAAAACCCTCGAAGGCCGCATGCAAGCCATCAAAGTCGCCCGCAACATCCTCGCGCCGTACTTCGGGTGATTCCTCGGCATCTTCAAAGCATCAGGAAATAACATTATGAGTTGGGACATCAGTATTCAGCATCTGCCTGAGTCAGCGGTATCCATTGACGATATCCCAAATGATTTTCAGCCATTGGCGCTTGGTCCCCGCCTCAACGTTATTGCCAACATCCTCAAAACCATCCCAGATGTGGATTTTTCAGATCCTTCTTGGGGTATGTTACGGCGTGAAGACTTCTCCATTGAGTTTAACATGGGCGGGGAAGAAATATGCAATGGTTTTATGCTTCATGTGCGTGGTGGTGGCGACGCGGCGGGTCTTATCGACCAGTTGTTGAATAACCTGGGGCAGCGTGGGTTAGATTGTCAAACGGGTGACTTCTTCAAGACTGACGCCGCCGCTGCATCCTTCTCGGATTGGCAGCAGTATCGAGACAAAGTTGTTTCCACCTCTTCCTCTGGAGATGATTATTTATAAGTCGGGCTGGTGATCTTCAAGCCATACCGCTCTTGAAGTCCAAGGCGCCATTGATGTCGCGCTCTACAACGCCCTCGGAGCATGATCGCCTGCCTTGAAGGCCAACGGCCTTCCGTAATTCAGCCCAGGGATGCCGAGCTTTAGCGAGTGCTTCCCTGGGTTATCGGGAGAGGAACCCGGGAAGCAAACCCAGCACCTCGCCGCACCCAGCATTCGCCAGCAGCGTCTGCAATGAGCCCCGCCGCGCACATCTTCAACTCCATGACACAGCCACGATGCCTCTCAACCTTTCGTCGGCTTTGTCTCACGCACGCCCAGTTCCTTGGATGAATGCTCGTGCGTGAAGCGAATCTCAGTCTTCTGCCCCCCATCTCGCAACTGCAACAAATTGACCTGATCCTTAAACACATCCTGCAACACCGCATCCCTCACCATCGCCCCCTTCACCCCCTCCGGCACCTCCACCTCAAAACACAACACCACCGCCGGATCACCGCTCTTCTCACTCGCCGCATCCATCTCCCTCCCCACCCACTCCATCTTCGCCACCTTCCCCGCCGCATCCGTCACCACAAAAGTCTTCGCCAGATACGCCTGAATCTGCGCATCAAATTCCGCCGCCGGCGTCTTCTCAATCTTCATCTCCCGCTCGCTCTGCCGCACCAGCGCCAGCTCAAGATCACTCACAAAAACCGTGAGACTCACCTCCAGCTTCTTCGTCTGCACATTATACTCCGCCTCCGCAGTCGAAGTATGCACCGAATGCGCGTGCACACACGCCGCCATCAGAAAATAGAGAATGGCGGGCAGGGCGCGCATGCGTGCAGACTTTAGCCCCCGGCCAGCGCATGGGCAAGCAGGTGGCCAAGCAGCGCATCAAATTGCCAGCATCGGACTGGAAACGCTGCATGACTTCGAGTATGACAGCACACTTTTACGAACGGGAGCGCCGCGGCCCCTCACCAGCCATTCCAACCACACCCAAGCCATGCGACTCATCATCATCCTCGTCATCTCGTTGTTCGTTGTTCTCGCCTTCACCAATCCCAACGAGACGGAGTTCCGTAACCACATGCAGCAAAAATACGGCATTGCCGGCTCGTTGAGCTTGAAGGTGGCCTCCATCTTCTCCGCCGGCACCAGCACCGGCGTGTCCCGCGACAACTACCTCATCTTCAGCCGCTACTACATCGGCGGTGACGGCATTCTGCCGCGCACGGATCTGGCCTGGGCGGTGGCCGGAAAATTTTTTGACATTGAAGAAGCTGACAAGAAGTAAGGAGGTGCCCTGCCCCCATGCTGTAGGCTGTGGCAGCAGGACTGCTGCCGCTCTTTTTTGTCACCCTCACATCCAATCAGGGGGGCGGCTTGGCCGCTTCCGGCCCGTCTTTTTTCTGCGCCGGCAGTTCCACCGTCACGCTTAGCTCCCAGGCACGATTTTTGATGCTCCAGATCACCACCGCCAGACCCAGGACCCCCAGAAACACCAAATGCAGCATGCAGCCAGTGCCGCAGCCGATTCCTTGAAACGAATCGCGATAAGTGCGGATATTGGTTCTGACAGAGTACCCCATGCATGCCACCCTGTGTCATCTTGGATTGGACAGCCAGCAATTGTCGTCGATTTTTGGCCTGCCTTTCACTGACCCTCCCACCCAAATCTTCCTGATCCACCCATGTCACGCCGTGCACAATCTGGAGTCCGCCCCACCCACTGGCTGGGATTGATCGCCATTCTCGCCGTTGTCGGCGGTGGTGGTGTCGCCTTGATGAACCGGAGCATCGATCCCATGACGGGAATCACCGAGCTCAGCGCCAGTGAGTTCATGGAAAATGCCACCGCCTTGAGTGGCAACGAATACAGGGTCGAAGGCACCGTGGATGACCGCCTCGACAACTGGCGCAGCACCGAAGGCCGTCTCTTCAGCCTGCAGATCAGCGAAGGCTCAGGCAATACTTTCGTGCCAGTCTGGGTGCCACCGGATTACAAAGGTGCCAATATTCAGCGTCGGCAGCGTTACATCCTTAAGGTGCGCGTCATGGAAACCGGCGTGCTCAAAGTGCTCGAACTCGTCAAAGCGTAAATCCACACTCTCATGAAGCGCCTTATTCCTGCCCTCTTCCTAGCCTGGCTGTGCTCAGCCAGCGCCCAGGTGCTGCCCGGCAGCACCGGCGTCGGTGCCCCCCCCGCGGCCCCGGCCACTACCAACGCCAATAACAACTTCAACATGGTGCCCGGCAGCGCCGCAGATCGCCAGACAGACACGCAGACCGGCCTTGCCAACATGCCCATGGCCGATCCCGGTTCCGAGAACGTCGCCTTCAACGGCAAGCTCTGGAATGTGACCAACAACCGCCTCATGCGCTCCCGGTTTGAGACCTATCTCACCACGCCCGAGGCCAACGGCCCTGAAGACCAGGCCTATCGTGATCTCATGGCGCAGATCATGGAGCTGCTGGCACCCACGCACAAGCAGGCTCCAGATCCTGTCACCAAGGCGCAGGCACGCGGGCCGGAAGTCATGCGGGCCTTTGCCCTGCTGCCTGAGGCCGGTGCCGCCAGAATCGACGGCGGTCTCTGCAACGCGGTCGCCAACGCGATCTGGGATGTCTGGACCTCGCAGAAACGTGTCAACGAACGCAAGCTGGCAAACACGGCCATGATGGAGCGCCGCAGGCAGCTCGAATGGAACGCGGAGATGGGAATGAACAGCTCGCCGCTGTCCAATGCCAGCGGCCCCGCCTCCAAAAACGGCCAGCAGCAGAACCAACAGCAGCAGCAGCAGGCCACCAACGCCACCGTGGGCCGCACCTCCGGCTACATCAAGGGCATCGCCGAAATCGAAGCACGCACCAAGCTCAACGAGGCCGCCATGGGCCTCTCCGAAGTCACCAGCAAGATCCAGTTTCAGGCCCTCATCATCCAGATGTTCATGCAGCGCCGTTTTGAGCACGCCGTCATCGCCTGCCGCTTTTATCCCAATCTCTTCCGCGACGGCGAAAGCATCCTGCAGCTCGACAAGGACAGCGACGTGCAAAAGCTCCTCTCCAGCAGCTTCGGCGTACCTCCAACGGTCAGCATGATCGACGGCCTCTCCCTCGAAGCCATCCGCAGCGTCGATGAATCCCTCGTCTCCTTCGAACATCTCGTGGCCCGCCGGGATGTGGACAGCGCCAGCAACCGCCTCCTCGAAGCCTACGCCATCGGCGAATACCTGCCACGCGTCCGCCGCCTGCCCATGTCTGAAAAGACCAAGGTGCTTGATTTCGTGCGCAAGAAAAACAAGCTCCTCTCCTTCCTGGAGATGAAGGATTATTCCAGCGCCGAAACCGTCGTCATGGAACTCCGCACCACCTCCGACGACTTTGAATACGCCAAGCCCCTGGCCGCCATTCAGACCGCCAAGACCATGAGCAACCTGCACGTGAACAACGCCAATGCGGCCATGGGCAACAAAGATGCCGTGACCGTGGAGAAGGAGATGAAGGCCGCCGCTGAAATCTGGCCCACCAATCCCCGCGTCACCCAGCTCAGCGAGCACATGATGCAGTCCACCGACATGAAGTCCCAGGCCCTCATGGAATTCGACCGCCTCCTCAGCCAGCGCAACTACCGCCAGATTTTCGAAAACAAAGCCCCGTTCATCGCCGCCGTTGAAGGTGATCATGCGCGTAAGCAGCAGCTTGAAAAAGTTCTCAACGACATGGGTCGGCTCGAACTCATCGTCGGCGGTGCCAAAGAAATGGCCGCCAGCAGCCCGCCCGCCGCCTGGGAAAAAGTGGAGAAGGAATCCAGGCTCTATCCCGACGATCCAGTGCTCAGCAAGCTGCGCGCCGACCTCGGGGTGAAGGCCAGTGAATTCGTCACCGCCATCGAAAACGCCCGCCAGCAGGAGGAAAAGCAGCAGGTCGGCTCCGCCATCGCCTGGTATTTGAAAGCCAAAAGCCTGCATCCGCTCAGCGAGATGGCCCGCGAAGGCATCAAGCGCCTAGTCGAAGTCGTCAAAAACGGCGACCAGCCCCCGCCCACCAGCCCCGAACCGACCTCCGCGCTCAACTCCAATTGAGGGAACCCTGACAGGCTTCTCAACCCCCGCTGAAGCAATAGATGCTCAGTGAGTAGGCGGCCACGGCCACCACCGCCTTTGCGGGTTGTCCGTCGCGCTCATCGGCAGACGCCACCACATCCTGAACCGGAAAATTCTCCAGATCGGACCGATAACCTTCCCAATCGCTGTTGAATCGCGCAGACCAAACCCCGGCCGCCGGAACACCCAATTCGTACGCCTCCCAAGGGGTGGCGGCGAAGTTGGCGACGATGAGCACATGATCGTTGGGTCCGCCCTCCTTATGCCGGAGGAAGGCGATGATCTTCTGGTCATTGTTCACATGGTGTACCTGGATGTGCTGCCCGGTAAGGCCCCGGCCTCGTATCACCCCAGGGAGTGGCGGAGCGCCAGTCATTGTAAAAATAAATGCCTCCTTTGTCGTTTTCGCTCCAGCCGTCGAACTGCCACAGGTCGAGATCCGCAGGGCCCAAATGATTGTACACCACATCTTGAATCACCGCGATTCCATGGGAATGGGCCGCCTTGACGAAACGCTTGTAAGCATCCGGTCCGCCATAGGCGCTCTCCACCGAAAAGGGGTGCGCTGGATTGTATCCCCACGACAAGTCTCCGGCAAACTCCGCCACCGGCATCACTTCGATGGCGTTGATGCCCGTGGCCTTCAGGTAGCCGAGCCGTTTGATCGCATCGTCAAACGTGCCCGGCTTGCCGTCCTCGCCTCGCGCGAAAGTGCCGATATGCAGTTCATAGATGACCATCTCGTTCCATGCAGGCGCACGAGAGTTGTCATCACCCCAGTCAAAATCGTCTTTGTAGATCACCCCGTTGCCAACCGAATGAGTGACCTCCCTCGCATACGGATCAACCCTGGTCAGCACCTTGTCGCCATTGCGGATGATGTATTTGTATTCATCTCCAGCCTTCGCCTGGCCAGCCTCGCCATACCAATAGCCGTTGCCTTCGGACTTCAAATGATCGGCGTCATCCTTGAAGCTGTTGAAGGTCCCGATCACAGACACGCTTTCAGCATGCGGTGCCCAGACACGGAAAGCCGTGCCCCCCTTGAAGGGAATCGCACCCATTCCTGATTGCGCACCTGCTGCCTCAGACGGATTCGACGGCTTGATTTGAGCAGACTTTGAACCTGCTTTGGAAGACTTGGTGGCTGGCATAGGCGTCGTTTGTGGTTGGGTTTCACCAGCTCCGTTGCTGCGCTTCCCGTCGGGAAAGCTCGTTGCATTTCGTTTTACCTGCAGTCCACGGATGTGTATAACGAGGGCACGTGATCGCATTCACTCACTCTGGGTGAATACAGGGCATCAGAATCTGGTCGAAAACGACTGGCAGCCCTGCACAAGAACGCGCAAAAATCTTCAATGCCGATGAAAAACGAGATCCCTGATGCGCCGTGCCATGCTTTTCACTTTGGCTGAGCCAGAATGACTGCTCGCCCATTTTTTGGCGGCCTCGACCTGACGCTTGACCATGCAATGAATAAAGAACAGTTTGCGGATCACCGGCGGCGAAACCACAAACGGGTAGGACATGTTATGCCCCAGGCTGGTGGACAGCTCGTTAATGGCAGGAGTCAGCTCCAGCCAGCTCTGTAATTTGTCCGTGAATTCAGCAACGGCTGCCTTATGAAAGGGGGCCGGTAGCGGTGCTATTTTTTCGATGGTCTCCTTCGGCATCGCCGCGCTCCTGCGCAGCCCAAGCGACTCAAAGGACTCCAACGCATCGACCATATGTAGATAATGCGCCCAGGTCTCCGCCCATTCCTCCCAGGGATGCATGGTGGAATACGCGCTGATGCAGTTTCCCTGCCATCCGGCCTGGGGTCCGTTGCGGTAGTATGCCTGCATGGCATTCGCATAGTCGAGATGCTCATCTCCAAACAGCTCCCTGAACGCCCCCAGCACCTCGTCACGGGTTGGGTCGTTCTCAAACCACATGCTCCAATAATAATGACCGATCTCATGGCGAAAGTGGCCCAGCAATGTGCGGTAGGGCTCATTGAGAGCCATCCGGTTGCGCTCACGGATGGCATCGTCTGCCTCCTCCAGGTTCAGCGTGATCATTCCGGCATCATGTCCCGTGATGACGGGGGCGTTCGGCAGCGGCTGCAGGATTCGGTAAGACAGTGCCAGTGGCACCACCTGCCCTTTTTCGTTGACCGCTCCCATGGCCTTGGGGTCGGGCAGCGGCTGCAGGGGTATTCCCAGGGAGAGCATCGAGAACAATGCACGCCGCTTGGCCGCCTCCATCTTGACCCACAACTGCAGTGTATTGGAGGAGGCCAGATTCGGAATGAGGCGGGACAGGCTGCAGGAAACGCAATACGCCTCGGTGCCTTTCTTCTGGATCAGCCAGTTGCAGGCCCGCAAATTGGCCGCTCCATTGGCACAGCGTTTTAATGGCGTTCTGTCATCCAGGCGGCGCATGTCCAGTGCCGCAGGATCAAACCCGACCTCATGCCGGCATTTGAGGCAGAAGGTGTTTTCAAAATAGAGCGGATTGCCGCAGGTACAAGAGTAGGTTCTCACACAAGTAAAGGATCGATGCCGTTGGCATCCTCACCAGAGGGACGCAGAAAAACGCTTCCGGCAAGCTGCGTTCCCGCCTCTTGCTTCGTGATTGCAGACCAGAATGACCGTACGCCATTTCCACTTTCACCCAAAGAGAGCCAGCCCCCCTCCATCAGCGGTACTTCGACAATCCTTCCAAATACTGCCGCGCCAGCTCGGTCTGCGGCCGTGTAAAGAACTCAGCCGCAGTCGATGACTCCTGCACTTTCCCGCCAACCAGGAAGACCACCCAGTCCGCCACCTTGCGCGCAAAGCTGATCTCATGCGTGGCCAGGATGATGCTCTGCCCCGCTTCGGCAAGTTCACGAATGACATCCAGCACTTCCCCCGTCATCACCGGATCGAGTGCGGAAGTCGGTTCGTCCAGCAGCAGCAGCCGTGGCTTCGGTGCCAGCGCCCTCGCAATGGCCGCACGCTGCTGCTGGCCGCCAGAAAGCTGGCTCGGTCGTTTGTACTCATGACCTTCCAGCCCCAGACGGTGCAGCAGCTCCAGCGCACGCTGCGTGGCCTGCGTTTCAGCCATGCCATGCACCTCCCGCAGCGGCAGCGTGATGTTTTGCATTGCGGTGAGATGCGGAAACAGATTGTAGCCCTGAAACACAAAGCCGTTTCCGCGCCGCTCCTTCAGCGCACCCTCTTCATCATGCGGCAGCGCGCGGGAGTCGATGCTCACATGTCCATCATCCGGCACCAGCAGGCTGCCAAGCACCCGCAGCAGCGTGGACTTCCCCCCGCCCGAAGGCCCGAGCAGCGCGATCACGCGCGCCTCATCTCCCGTGGCAAACGAGGCCCCATCCAGTGCCGCATGGGCCCCGTAGCGCTTGGTTACGGCATGCGTTTCAAGTTTCATACGCAAACCTCCCTTCCAGGCGACGTGCCAGATAAGACAGCGGCAGCGTCACCGCGAGGTAGGCCAGCACCAGCGGGAGGAAACCCTCCAACGGCGCAAAACTGGCGGCATTCATGATTTTGACCTTCTGCACCAGCTCCTCAATGCCAATGACCGAAAGCAGCGACGAATCTTTGATCAGCGATACCAACTGCCCCGTCGTCCCCGGCAGCGCCCGCCGCAGCGCCTGCGGAATGATCACAAAACGGTAGGTTTGAAATTTGCTAAAACCCACCGCACGCGCCGCCTCCAACTGCGAGGCACTGATGCTTTCCACAGCACCGCGAAAAATTTCCGCCAGATATGCCCCCTCAAAACACCCCAGCAAAATCACCCCCGTGAAGATCGGGTTATCAATGTTCAGCCTCTGCGCGATGATGTAGTGCCCGATCAGGAGTTGCACCAGCAGCGGCGATCCCCGCACCAACTCCACCACACTGCCACAGCCCATCTGCACCGGCAGCCACGGCGCACGCCGCCCCAGCATCAGCAAAAAGCCAAAGGTGATGCTCACGACCATCGCCACCAGCGACAGCCCCATCGTCGTCAGCCAGCCATACCCAAACTGCTGGCGATAACGCCACACCCCGCTCCAGTTCCACGGATACTCCACCCCCGAAAACACCCCGTAAAACACCGCCGAAGCGAGCGCAAACAGCCCCAGCGCATACAGCGCGTAGCGTGTCTTCGAAACGGAGATGGCATGAGAGGCAGACAAGTCGTGGTGATTTACGCCGCGAGGACGCGGTTTGTCCCGCAAATTTTATCTCATCAAAGCGGCCCAGCCTTGATTGAAACAAGACCCCAGCTCAAGCGGAGCTCACGATTAAGCTCGCACGCGCATCGCTTGGACGCATGTGGGAGCACCTCGCCACCACCCTTCTGCCAGGGTTTACGCATAAACAGCAGCAAAGCATCCGGCTCTCGTGGAATAGTGCGTCCTTTCGGTCCCTTCCGTCCTTTTTGTCCTTCCGATCAGCCTCAATTCCTGTACCAGTTCAGTCCATTCCCTCGCCATTCTCAACACCTCCCCCTCCACTCCCTCACCAGCTCCACAATCTCCTCCGGCGTCGCACAAACCGGCGTGACGCACTCACGCACCCGGCTCGCGCGCGCTCGGTTCTCGCGCCCGACACCATACAGCTTTGCGATCTGCTTCAGCGCCCGGATCCGAACCGACAGCATCGGCGGCGCAGCCACACCGGCCTCCTTCCCCTCCGCATCCAGCCTCCCCTCAGCATAGGTCGCCGCCACCGTCTCCCACAGCGCCGTGCCCACGCGTTCCCGGAGCGCCGTCACATCCGCCTCCCCCTGCGGAGCCCGCGCCTCAGGTTTCGCCTCCTTCAGGGGGCAGTGCTCCCGCACCGCCTTCAGGTTCAGTCCCAGCACCTGCGCCACCTCCGGCAGCGGCAGGCCCCGCCGCACGTGCAGCTCAAACACCAGCTCCGCATCTGTCACCCCCTGCCCCAGACCCTGCGCGCGCGCCAGGTACCGCCGCACCCCCCGGGCACTCGCATTCGACCGCCGCCGCGTTTTGCCCCCGTAATCGCGGGCCTTTGAAGAGGAAGCACAAGTCATGATCAGAACTGGTTGTTACTATGATTATCTGGTATCCCATACCCGATTGGGCTCGTTTGACCAAATTCAACCACTTTGTTATCGAAATTCAGTTCATTCCCGTTGCCATCCTCCAGCCTCCGCAACGCCCTCTCGACACCCAGCATCTTCCCTATTCCCCCTCAGTTCGCCCGCAATCCCTGCACCTGCAAAAACAGCACCACCCCACGCGCAATACCATCCGCCACCTTGTCGCGATAACCCGCCTGCTTCAGCCGCACCGACTCGCTGCTGCTCGTGATAAACCCACACTCCACCAGCACCGCCGGACACGCCGCCCGCGCCACCACCGCGTACTCCCGCGCCTTGATCCCCCGGTTCTCCGCCCGCGTGGCACCGCACACCACACGCTGCACCACTTTGGCAAATTCCGCACTGCCCCCCTCTCCCCGCCCTTGACCCTCCGGCACCAGTTGCCGCGCAGACAGCCCCTTGGCTTCCGCAAAGTAAGTTTCAATGCCCTCCGCCCCGCTGCCCTCACCATCGGTATTGAGATGCACGCTGACAAAAGCCGCCGCCTGATGCATCCCCGCCAGCGCCGCCCGTTCATCCAGCGACAAAAAGCGGTCTTCGCTCCGCGTCATCACCACCCGCACCCCCGCAGCCTCCAGCTCCTTTTTCAGCCGACCCGCGATGTCCAGGCTGAGATTTTTTTCAACCACCCCGTTGGCCACCGCCCCCCCGTCATGCCCGCCATGCCCCGCATCCACCACCACCAAAGGCGCCGTCTCATTCCAAAATCCCGCCCTCGGCAGAGGCTCAGCCTCCCGCCGCCCCTCCAGCCACACCAGCGAGTACGCACTCCCACCGAGGGCCAAAAAAGCGACCACCGTTTGCAGGCTAAGGGCGATGAACGGGCGAAATTTCAAAAAAATATCCGCAGTTATAAAATATTTGATTGAATTAACAACCGAATTTTCTACAATAACCATATGAAGACGCCCTGCCTCTCATCCTGCATGCCGAGATCTCTCGTGTTTTTCTGGGGAGTCATTTTCGCTCCCCAGCTACAGGCAGTCAGCAATACCTTCACTCAGCCACCCCCGCCCGGCTATCCCGCCCCCGGCACCGGGCTCCAGCAGCCCTCCTCCAGAGCCACACGCCAGTCCGTCGCCGCCATCCAGGTGCCCGTGGGCCGTCCTCAGTACCCGGCCACCTATCCCCCACCTCCCGGCTACACCTACCCCCCACCTACCCGCCACACCTATACCCCCCAACCTCCCCGCTACACCTACCCACCAGCACCTCCCGGCTACGGCCCGACCCCCAAATCCTACAAGCCACCCACCCACGGCAAATCCACAGCCAAGAAAAAGCCCGCCACAGCCTCCCCGACACCGCACAAAGCCTACGTCCCCACCAGCGACCTCACCAACAAGGTCTCCCGGCTGCGCGAGAGCGACAAAGTCCAAAACATGCGCATCGGCAACCTCGAGCGCGATGTCAGCAGCATCAAGCGCGGCGGCAAAAGCACCACCCGCTACGATGGCGGTACCGACCTCGCCGCGCACACCACCTACATCTCACGCCCCGGAGACACCCTCTGGAGCATCGCCTCCACCCACCGCGTCAGCGTCGGTGAGATCCAGCAGCTCAATCGCATGGCCGCAGACGAAGTCCACGTCGGCCAGACCCTCCTCATCCCCTCCCCCCACCTCTTCAGCTCCCCCACCACCCAGGTCAGCTACACCCCGCCCACATTCACTCTCGCCCGCGCCCCCGTCTCCGCACCCGTCACCACCATGGTGAAGGTCAGCTCCCCGCTCTACTACACCGTCAAAAAAGGCGACAGCCTCAAAGCCATCGCCCACAAATACAAAATCACCCTCGTCACGCTTGCCGCCACCAACAAAATCAAAGACATCAACAAAATCGTCGTCGGTCAGCGTCTGAAAATCCCCGGCCGCACCACCACCACCCTGGTCGCCTCCAAGTCCAAATCCGCCGCACCACGCGCAGAATCCCCCGGCACCGTCCCACTCCCCGGCTTCGGCTTCCCCGCAGCCCCGCCACCACCCGCCACCGGCTTCGCCCCCGTTCCAGCGCCCATGCCCGCCGCCCCCCCGGCCCCCATCGCTGCGGCACCCGCACCCAAGGCCCCTGACACCACCGACTCCCACCGCGGCATCCTCGCCTACCGCCTCGATCGTTCCGACACCATCGAAACCATCGCCACCCAGTTCACCACCACCCCAGATCAGATCCGCGAAATGAACCGCCTCGCCCCCGGCACCACCCTCAAAGCCGGCGACGAAATCATGGTACCCGCCATGGGTGCCGTGTCCGTAAACAGCCGGTAATTCGCACCCGCCTCACCCCTTCACAAAATCCTTCCGCTCTCATCAAGCTTCGGGTCTCGCACCGGCTCCTTCCACGAGGCTTCAAGGATCAATTGTCGGCAAGCTGCGGTGCAACACCCCTGCTCTGGCCTCGTTCACGCACCAGAAGTTTGCCACAAATGGTAACCACAACCGATTGAAAATCAATGGGTTGATTCGGCACACTCCACAAAACGCTTCGCATCTTTTTCTGTTCGGAAATATCGCATGCACTACGAAACCCCATGACTAGGCTGCTCCCGTTCTTTTTGCTGACCAGCTTGCATGCGGGCGACTCCATCACGCCCGGTGAAGTCACCTCGCCGTTCCCAACCATCACGAATCTCGCGGTCGAATGGCAGATCGAGGGTGATGACGATCTCGATGCGGTCTGTGAAATCAAGTTTCGCCCGGTGGGTGCTGCCGAATGGCGCAGGGGCATGCCGCTAAAGCGCGTCCCGGCGGGATCAAGCCAGAAGACCGATCCGATCATACCCTGGACGAATCGTTTGAGCGGCAGCGTCTTCGATTTGGAAGCGGGAACGGAGTATGAGATCGCGCTGAGGCTGCATGACCCCGATGGTGGTGATGCCACGCGCATTGTCAAGGCAAGCACGAGGCCCGAACCCATCGCAGCCAAGGACGCAGTGATGAGAAACGGCACAAGGGCCGATCTAAACAGCGTGAAGCCCGGCGAGGTGCTTTTGCTGGCCGATGGCAACTATGGCGAGGTGCGCTTCAATCGCGATGGCGAGCCGGGAAAGCCTATCGTGTATCGCAGCACGAGCGGGAAGGCCATTTTCAAAGAAGCAGGGCTCACCGACCGAAAGTGGGTGTATCTGGAAGGCATCACGGTGAATGGCCCAGTGCGCCTAAACAACACCGAGCACTGTGTGGTGAGGCGCTGCATGATCACAGCTCAGTATGGCATCAAGGCATACAAGCCCGGCATGACGAACGCCTGCGTCGAGGACAACGTGATCACTGGCATCCGCAAGTGGGACCCCGCCATCATGGGTGCGGGCGGCGACAATGAAGGCGAGGGCATCGAATTCACCGGCAGCGGCAATGTAATCCGCCACAACCGCGTCAGCGGCTTCCGCGACTGCATTTCCCACATGGAGGATGGCGGCGCGGTGTCACAGGCGTGCAATGACATCCTCAATAACGACATCAGCGCCGGACTCGACGATGGCATCGAAGCCGATTTTGCACATCACAACTGCCGCATCATGCGCAATCGCCTCACCAACTGCTTCGTCGGCATCAGCAGCCAGCCCGGCCTCGGCGGCCCAAACTACTTCATCCGCAATGTCATGTTCAACCTCACCTACAGCGCCTTCAAACTTCACCGCTTCAGCATCGGCGATGTCATCCTGCACAACACCGTCGTCAAAGCGGGCGATGGCTTCGGCAACTCGACTAGCGAGCCCTTTGATCACGCCTTGATTCAAAACAACGTATTCATCGGCGGCAAAACGCCGCAGGGGGTGAAGTACGGTGGCTACAGCCCCGGACGCGGCCGCGCAGCAGACGTGCAGAGTTTTGGCGAGCACTGCACCATCGACTTTAACGCCTACGCCACGCACGACCTCACGTTTGAAGGAAAGCTGCGTTCTTCGACCTTTAATAAACTGCCCGGCACCGAGTTTGAGTCCCACGGAGTGCAGGTGACGCTGGCCGTGCTGGCACAGCCCCTCTTTCCTGAAGATCCCGCCAAATTCTATGAGCCGCCCGATCTGCGCCTCAAGCTCGGCTCCGCAGCCCAGGACATCGCGATGCCCATTTCAAACGTCAACGACACCTTCAATGGCACGGCGGCTGATCTCGGCGCCCATGAAGCCGGAATGAACCTGCCTGTCTATGGTCCTCGGGCATGACTTTCCCGCTGAAGAGTGCTGCCAAAAGGTAATCTGACAGGCGCATCATGACGCTCCGGTTGGAAACACCTCCGCGTGTTCATGCGGCAGATCGCGGTCCTGCTGACGCTGCAAGTCTTCGCCGCAGCTGCTTTGCTCGCTGATCATGAGTGACATCGTGGCCTCACCACCGTTTTGTGAGACCAACCTGACTCAGCCATTTGCTGATTGTCCCGCGGCGCTGCCTCGACTTCTTTTCATGCCTTGACTGCGACTACTGCCCACGATCTTCCGCTCTGTGACGCGCTGCGCCTCACGGGAGTTTCACTTGACCTTGGACTCACGAGCGCTGAGGCGGCGGAGAGACTGAGGCGTTATGGGGAAAATCTGGTGAAGGTGCGGGGCGGCACACCGGGGTGGCTGCGCTTGCTGCGGCAGTTCACGGCACCGCTCGTGCTGGTGCTGATCGCGGCGGCGTTGGTCACGGGATTCCTCGGCGAGTGGATAGACGCGAGCGTGATTTTCATCGTCGTAGCGGTGAATGCCATTATCGGTTTCCTCCAAGAGTCGTGACAAAACGCTTGGCAACTTTTTTTTACTGCAAAATTATGCGACAACTATTTGTTCTCATCTCAGCCTCGACGGCGCTCGCTATGGAACCACTGCCGCAGGGGCACGGCCTCTCCCAAAAGCATCCGGGTGATGTCGGCATCGAAAAACACTCAGCCGTGCTGCTCTCGGAAAACTTTGAAGAAGGCACGCTGGAGGCCCTGAAGCCGCGCTGGAATGAGATCGAGAACAAAGAGAGCAAAGTGCTCGAACTTGTGAGCGATCATCCGGCTGCCAGTGCGGGAACGAAATGCCTGCAAGTCACCGCCACGCTGGGCGAGAACACCGGCGGACATCTTTTCAAGCGGCTCGACCCCATTCAGACGCGGGTGTTTTCCCGCTTCTATGTGAAGTTCGCCGAGGACGCGCCTTACCTGCATCACTTCAGCGGTCTCGGCGGTTACAATCCGCCGACGAACTGGCCGCAAGGCAGCGCTGGCAAGTACGCTGCGGGCGACACACGCTTCAGCGCTCGCATCGAGCCGAATGGATTCTATGGCACGCAGCCCGCGCCGGGCGGCTGGATGTTTTATACCTACTGGCACGATATGAAGAAGTCCGCCGATGGTGGCTTCTGGGGCAACGGCCTCTGGCCCGAGGGCAAGCCAGGACCACCGCGCGGCCAGTGGCAGTGCTTGGAGATCATGGTGAAGTGCAATGAGGTCAGCCAGAGCAATGGTGAACTCGCTTTGTGGCTCGATGGCAAGCTCGCGACGCACATCGGCCCCGGCACGAAAACCGGCAAATGGACCGGCGAGGGCTTCGACATGCTTGCGAACGGCGCAGAGACCTTTGAGGGCTTCCGGTGGCGCACGGTGCCCGAACTGGCCGTGTCCTATTTCATGCTCAGCCACTACGTCACCGAAGGTGCCTACCGAGGCAACAAGGTCACCAACCCACCGAAGCTCAACCGCGTATGGTTCGACGACATCGTCGTGGCCACGGAGTATATTGGCCCGACGCTGCCCCGATGAGGAGAATCCACCCATGAACACACTCGCCGTCAGTTTCTACGACACCAAGCCTTATGACCGCCAGGCCTTCCTGGATGCAGCGGCAGGCAATTCGGGCATGGAATGGCATTTTCGTGAGTTCCGCCTCAGCGCGGAGACGGCGGCTTCTGCTGCTGGATGCACCGCCGTGTGCGTGTTTGTGAATGACCGGGTGGATGCGGCCTGCATTGCACTGTTGGCGGGACTGGGCGTGCGGCTGATCGCGCTGCGTTGCGCGGGTTTTAACAATGTCGATCTCGCGGCGGCGAAGGCACATGGCATCGCCGTGGTGCGTGTGCCGGCGTACTCGCCTCATGCCGTCGCCGAGCACACTCTGGCGCTGCTGCTCACGCTGAACCGGCACATCCACCGCGCTTACAACCGCGTTCGTGATGCCAACTTCTCTCTCCACGGTCTCGTGGGCTTCGATGTGCATGGCAAGACTGTTGGTATCGTCGGCACGGGGAAAATTGGGCGTGTCACAGCGGAGCTGTTTCGCGGCTTTGGCGTGCGGTTGCTCGGCTATGACCCGTTTCCAAACACGGAATGGGCTGCTGCCGCCGGGATCGAATACGCCTCGCTGGAGGCGCTGCTGGAGCGGAGCGACATCGTAAGCCTGCATCTGCCGCTCACGCCGCAGTCGCGCTATCTCATCAAGGCGGAGACCGTGGCCCGCATGAAGCGCGGTGCCTTCCTCATCAACACCAGCCGAGGCAAGCTCATCGACACCACCGCGGTCATCGACGCGCTGAAGAGAGGTCATCTCGGCGGCGTGGCGCTGGATGTTTATGAGGAGGAAGAGGGCATTTTCTTCGAGGATCACTCAGGCCGCCCGCTGCTCGATGATGAGCTTTCACGCCTGCTGACTTTCCCGAATGTGCTCATCACTTCGCATCAGGCCTTTTTGACGCATGAGGCGCTCAGTCAGATTGCTGGGACGACGCTTGATAATCTCCAGCGGCTGCAAAACGGCGGGACCTGGAAGGAGGGAACGGTGTTGTGAACTTCAAACACGCTCCGCCGCGCCAGCCAAGGCAGCCTCAAGCGCATGCGCAATGGGCTTCTGAGAGGCCGCTAAAAATAAGCACAACCGCTGCCCCCCCCCGTGAGCATGCCAAAGCCCTGCTGATTCAACCTCACTGATCATCCACACCACTCACCATCCCCCCGCCGTTTATGAACCATCAAACCCACACCGTTTGCAGGGCACTGCCCTTCAAAATCCCTGCCGAGGCCGCCGCTGTGCTTGATGCGGCGCGGTCCGTGACAGTCGCCTCATCATCATCCCAGCTCGTGAAACTCGCCGTCCGAGACGAGGTCAACGGCTGGCATGAAGTGGCCTATGACGTGCCAGGAAAAGGTCGCGTCATCGAGGCCCGCGTCTGCCGAACTAAAAATGGCATCAACGCCAATTACCTCGAACCCTACATGCGCCGCCGTGATCCCGATTGCATGGTCATCGGCGATACCTTGCCCACCGACAAGCCCACTTACCACGAGCGCTTTGGAGGGGACTTTGCCCCGCTGCGGGAGGAGACCTTTGCATGGCTCAAAACGCAGGACCTCGCCGTGTTTCCTTTTCATGCGGGGATCGCTGGCAAAGGCACGCATGCGCTCGTCATCGCCCCGGCCAATGCCGGCTTTTTCGCCCTCGGACTGTCCTTGCTGCAAGGCATCCTCTCCCCTGCGGACATTCCGGCAGACTTCTCACCCCATGCCGTCATCTACGTAGCGCCGCCCTTCCGCCACACGCACTTCGAAGGCCGTCAGGTCGTGGTTCACAACCGCCTCGAATCCGCCCACGAACTCTTTAGCTATAACCTCTACCCCGGTCCTAGCGCCAAGAAAGGCATCTACGGCGTGCTCCTTAACATCGGCGAGACCGAGCATTGGATCACGATGCACTGCTCCACCGTCCAGGTCATCACGCCCTACGATAACAAGATCGTCATTTCCCACGAGGGAGCCAGCGGCGGCGGAAAAAGCGAGATGCTCGAGCAGGCCCACCGCCAGCCAGACGGTTCGCTGCTTATCGGCCGCAATCTCGTCAACGGAGATGAACTCCACCTCACCCTGCCAAACAGTTGCGATTTGCGCCCCGTCACCGATGACATGGCGCTGTGCCATCCCTCGCTCGAAAAAGGCCATGGAAAACTCAGCCTCATGGATGCCGAGGACGCCTGGTTCGTCCGCATCAATCACATAACCCGCTATGGCATCGATCCGCATTTGGAAAAGCTCACCATTCACCCGCCTGAGGCGCTGCTTTTTCTCAATGTGCAGGGCCACCCCGGTGCCACTTCGCTCATCTGGGAGCACACTGAGGACGAGCCTGGAAAACCCTGTCCGAATCCCCGCGTCATCATCCCTCGCGGCATCGTGCCGTCCGTCGTAAAGGGGCCGGTCGATGTGGACATACGCAGCATGGGGGTGCGCACGCCACCCTGCACGGCAGAGACGCCGACCTACGGCATCATCGGCATGTTTCATCTGCTGCCTCCTGCGCTGGCCTGGCTCTGGCGCCTCGTCGCCCCTCGCGGCCATGCCAATCCCTCCATCGTTGCCACGGAAGGCATGTCCTCGGAAGGCGTGGGCTCCTACTGGCCCTTTGCCACCGGCCGCCGTGTCGATCACGCCAACCTGCTGCTCGACCAGATTCTCAATACGCCCGAGGTCCGCTACATCCTCACCCCGAATCAAAACATCGGTGCCTGGGAGGTCGGCTTCATGCCCCAGTGGATCACCCGCGAATACCTTGCACGTCGCGGCGGTGCCCGCTTCACGCAAAAGCAGATGAAACCATCCCGCTGCCCGCTGCTCGGTTACACGCCGCGCAAGATCGTCATGGAAGGCCGCACCCTCGGTGTCTGGTTCTTTGAAGTGGATCAGCAGCCCGAAGTCGGCCCCGAGGCCTATGACAGCGGCGCACAAATTCTCGACGCCTTCTTCCATCAGGAACTGCCGCAGTTCCTCGTGCCCGACCTGTTGCCCGCAGGTCGAAAAATCATCGAATGCTGCCTCTCGGGCGGCACCCTTGAGGACTACGAAAACCTGCTCGACCTAGCCACCCTCGAATCCGCCTGACGACTATACTCACGGGCTGCATGTCGGCGCACCCTCCGGGTGGTTATACAGCATGAAAAAGAACTCAGCCACGCCAGCTATCCCGCAGTGACAAAAGCAACTCCACAGCCTCAGCCGTTTGCCCATTGCCGCTTCATCATTCCGAACTCATTTCTCACTCCTTGACTGCGACCACTGCACACGACCTTCCGCTCTGTGACGCGCTGCGCCTCACGGGGTCCATGCTAGAAACCGGCCTCGCCAGCACAGAGGCGGCGGAAAGGCTGCTGCGCTATGGCGAAAACCGCGTCAAGGTGCGCGGCGGTACGCCAACGTGGAAGCGGCTGTTGCGGCAGTTCACCGCGCCGCTCGTGCTGGTGCTCATCGTGGCGGCGGTGGTCACGGGATTCCTCGGCGAGTGGGTGGATGCGTCGGTGATATTCATCGTCGTCGTCGTGAACGCCATCGTCGGCTTCCTCCAGGAATCCAAGGCGGAGCACGCGCTCGAAGCACTCATGAAAATGGTCGTCGCTGAAGCCGTGGTGCGGCGCGACGGCAAAAAAATCCGCGTTAACAGCATCGAGCTGGTCCCTGGCGATATCGTGATGCTCGCGGGTGGTGATCGTGTGCCTGCGGACATTCGCCTGCTGGAAACCAAGAGCCTGCAAATCGACGAATCCTCTCTCACCGGTGAATCCGTGCCTGCCAGCAAACGCCCGGACCCGCTCCAAGCGGACACTGTGCTCGCGGATCGGGTGAACATGGCCTACTCGGGTTCTCTCGTCACCGCTGGCACCGGCACCGGTGTGGTGTGGGCCACGGGCGACCGCACGGAGACGGGGCGCGTGGCCTTCCTCATCGCCGATGCGGTGGACCTCACCACGCCTCTGACTCGGAAGATCGCGCATTTCAGCGGCATGTTGCTGTGGATCATTCTGGCGCTGGCAACGGCCTTGTTTGCCTACGGCGTGCTGGTGAGCGGCGGCAGCGTCATCGATATGCTCATGGCCAGTGTGGCGCTGGCTGTTGGTGTCATTCCAGAGGGACTGCCCGCAGCTATCACCATCGTGCTCGCCATCGGTGTGAGCCGCATGGCGAAGCGCCAGGCCATCATTCGCAAGCTGCCCGCTGTTGAGACCCTCGGCTGCACCACGGTCATCTGCTCGGACAAAACCGGCACGCTCACGCAAAACAAGATGACCGTGCAGAGAATCCATGCCGGTGGGGAAACCTTCCACGTCACCGGCACCGGCTACGAACCGCGCGGTGAGCTAGTCGATGATGCGCAAAGCAAGATCACCGCCGCCGCGAAGCCAGCGCTGTACGAGTGCCTTCATGCTGGCATGCTCTGCAATGACTCCGCCATCGTCGAAAAAGAAGGCGTCTGGAGCATCGCTGGTGATCCCACCGAAGGCGCGCTGCTCGTCGCCGCTGAAAAAGCCGGGCTGCGTCATGCCGCCATCCATGCTGGCACGCCACGCTTAGACATGATTCCGTTTGAGAGTGATCACATGTTTCGCGCCACGCTGCACGATCATGCTGAGGGCCGCCGCATTTATAAAGCAGGTGCGCTGGAGCGGCTGATCGAGCGTTGCACGCACATGCTGGATGCACAGGGCGAGATCGTGGATCTCAATGCTGATGCCATCCGCGAATTGGCGCGATCTTTTGCCGCTGAGGGCATGAGAGTCATCGCTTTTGCACGGCGAGATGGCTCGCATGTCAGCGGCGACCTGGCGCATCATCATGTGAGCGAGGGCCTGACCTTTCTTGGCATCCAGGGCATGATCGATCCGCCGCGTGAAGAGGCCATCGCCGCTGTGGCACGCTGTCAGGCCGCTTGCATCCACGTGAAAATGATCACGGGCGATCATGCCGTCACCGCGCAGGCCATCGCTAAGCAGATCGGCATCGTAGGTGCTGATACAGTGCCAGCTATCGCAGGCCGTGAACTCGCGGCAATCAGCGACGCCGACCTACCCGAGATCGCCGACCGCACCTGCGTCTTTGCCCGTGTGGCACCGGAGCAGAAGCTGCGTCTTGTGCGTGCGCTGCAAAGTCGCGGCCATATCATCGCCATGACTGGTGATGGAGTGAATGACGGCCCTGCTTTGAAGCAGGCGGACATCGGCATCGCTATGGGTATCACCGGCACCGATGTGGCGAAAGGTGCGGCCAGCATGGTTCTCACGGATGACAACTTCGCCACCATCGCTGCTGCGGTGGAGGAGGGCCGTGGTGTGTATGACAATCTCATCAAATTCCTCGTGTGGACACTGCCAGTGAGTGTGGGCTTTGCGCTCATCCTACTCACCAGCGTCGTCTTCGGCCTCACTCTGCCGACTTTGCCCGTGCATCTGCTGTGGGTGAATCTCACCACCGCCATCCTGCTAGGTCTCATGCTCGTCTTCGAGCCGCCTGAGGCCGACATCATGAAGCGACCACCGCGTGATCAAAACATGCCGATCTTTGACTCCGTCATGTTCATGCGCACGGGACTCGTTTCGTTCATCATGCTTGCTGGCAGTTACTGGGTGTTCTTTGATGCGCGAAACGGCGGTGCCAGCATCGCCGCCAGTCGCACCGCCGTGGTGAATACCGTCGTCGCCGTCGCCAGCGCCTACCTCATCAGTTGCCGCAGTCACCGCCGCAGCGTGTTCGCGCTCGGTTTCTTCACCAATCCGCGCCTGCTTCTCGGCATCGCCCTCACGGGTTTCTTGCAGCTCCTCTTCACCTACTCACCGGTGATGAATCGCTTTCTCCACACTGCCCCGATCAGCGCCACCGCCTGGCTGCGTATCCTCGGCGTGGCCGCTGGTGCCTTCGCGCTCGTGGAGATCGAAAAGAAAATCCGCTGCGCTCGCTAATGCGTAGTTCGCCTGCCACCAACACTTCCCCCCTTAAATGAAAACACACCTCGCCACGCTCTTCTTTGCCACCACGCTCACGCTGTCCGCTCAAACCGCGCCTGAAACCACCGCCGCACGCTCTGTCGATCTCATCGACCCGGCCGCGTTTGGTTTTGGAAGACCGGGCTACATGGTGGACACGACTTTCATCGACACTCAGGACTTGGCAAATCGGCCTGGCGGATTGGATTTCATGGAGGTACGCACCATTCTGCCCTTTTGGACAAAGAAGGTAAACGCTCTGCGCATGAGCGCCTCGCTGAGCTACAATCTGAGCGAGCTGGACTTCAACGGCTTCCTCGGCCTGCAACGCGAGACACTGCACACGCTGGAGGCGCAGCTCAGCTTGTTCTGGCGGCCGGAGCAGTCGCGCTGGTGGGGCCTGGGCTTTGTGACGCCGGGCATTGGGACGGATTTTCAGGGCTTGTCGTGGGATGACTTTGAAGTCTCTGGCCTCGGGCTGCTCGGTTATCGCTTCACCGACAGCTTCAGCCTCGCGGGCGGCTTCTTCGCGCAATACGGAGCGCAGGAAGGCATGATTGTTCCCGCGCTCGGTTTCATCTGGAAGCCGGATCCCTTCATCGTGCAGGTGACGCCGCCGTTTGTGGTACTCGGCTGGCGTGCAACGGATCGCGTGACGCTAAGCCTCAGCGCCTACCCGAGCGGCGGCTCGTGGGATGTGGAAGACCCGAATGTGAACCGCGTGGAGCTGAACGGCTGGCAAACCGCCGCTT
>Ga0114968_10000541_pt1 | contig 28063 bp, 46 predicted proteins | sample M_130807_EF_Meta_FD_87020 | JGI IMG/M metagenome (GOLD analysis project Ga0114968, IMG submission 87020) | Freshwater microbial communities from Lake Montjoie, Canada to study carbon cycling - M_130807_EF_MetaG | ecosystem: Environmental > Aquatic > Freshwater > Lake | place: Lake Montjoie... | reverse complement strand
GGATTTTTCAAGGAATAGGAAACTTCTTGAGCAACATTGCCAATAACCTTTCGCAAGCCCCGCCCAATGCGTACGGTGCTGCGCCCAATTCGTTGCCGCCTACTGGTCAACCCGCAACCTACAACCAACTGGCACAGCAGGTGCCAGCGTTCGCCGTTCCCGGTGCGCCCCAGACAACTCCACTGCCGCGACGAAAGTGATCCGCAATGGATTTGTTCCAGCCACTGCCGAACCGGAAGCGTCCTCCCGGTTATCTTCCGCTGTTTGACGATGCCTTGCTGGCAGATGAGGCGGTGCGTCAGGACGAGGTGACGCCACAGGAGCGTGACTCTGTTCTTCGGGACATCGGCTCTGTGGTCGGCGGAACAGTGTCTCGCGTGGGTGACGCGCTCTCTACTCCGGGCGATTACCTGCGTGGTGTGCTTGGCGGTAAGGCAGGCGAGCGGCTCACCGGCAGGGACTTACTTCGTGAGTACGGCCTCGCCTCGCAGGATGACAACTGGGGCAACTTCTTGATGGGGGCGGCTGCGGACGTTGTGACCGACCCCCTGTCCTTCGTATCCGGCCCAGCCAAATCCTATACCGCTGCTGGCAAAGCCGCCTCCAAACTCAACCTGCTCGACAACGCTGCGACCGTCGCCTCGAAGAAAGCGCTCCGCACCAACATTGCGGACGACGCTTTGCCGATGGTGGCACGACAGAACAAGAAGGCTCTAGAGGATACCGGCAGGACTCTGACTGAATTTGATCCGGCGATGACGGGCAGGCCGCTCTACGGCACACGCACAGCCCAACGGAATGTCACGCTAGATGACCTCATTAAATACTCAGACGACCCAGCCGCAGCGGAGAAGGCTGCACGCGAACTGCTTGGCGACGAGGGGCTAAAAAGCATTCGCGGCGATACGCTCTCCAAGACCTTTGGCGTGGGCCTACCGTTCCAAGATCCGACTATCGTTGGTGACTTGTTTGGCAAGGGCTTCGGTGACAAGTACGCCGATGTTCTCGACACCGTTGGGCAGACGGCTCGCTGGTCATATCCGGGACGGCTGACGAGTTCCCTGTTCAACAACAAGGTCGGCGGTGCCATCGACGCAGAAGAGCAGTTGACAAACGTCGCCAACTTTCAGGCTAGGGAACTCGCAAGAGCCGGTGCCAAGAAAGCCCACACGCTCGAACTTGCAAAACTACACGCTGCCAACCCGGAGGTGTTTTCGGAGGACGGCAACCGCATCATCGGTCGCGTGATTGAAGGTCACGGCACTCCTGCCGACGCCGCCTATGTCGCCTCCCGACCTCAACTGAAGGCGTACATCGACAAGTGGAAGGCGGATCGCGTCTCCATGCTGGAGGAGTCACGCAGGGCTGGCATCGGTGCCTCAGAACTCACGGACAAGTATGGCACGGAGTATCTGCCGCGTCAGGCTGAGTCGGCATTGGAGATGGCCGGTCAGTCCGACAGCAGTCTTGGCAAGGCACTGTCCGCGATGACGGGCGACATGCTGCGTCGTACGGATGCAATGCAAATTCCCGGAGGCCGGGACACGATCATTAATTTGTCGAGAGACAAGATGGTGGCTGGTCGCTTGCGTATCGCCAAGAACGACGAAACCGCCGCACAATACCTGCTGGACATGTTGCAGCCAATGGCCCAGAAGGCTGGTGGCCCTGCCCTTGACCTCAAGCAGATGGAACGGCTTGCCCGCGTCCTGCACAAACTGCCAGACGACATCGTGCGGAAGTCTCCGCTGTTCGGGCAACACCCAGTCGAATCCATCGGACAGTACGCCGCCGGTCGTGCCGAAGCGATGGCGACGATGAACACGATGTACGACTCCATCGCGTCGTTTGCCGTCAACCAGACACGCAACGAAGTGGTGGGAGGTCGCTCCATCACGCTCAAGGATGCACTGCGACGGATCGGATCTCGCACCTACAAGAACACGGACACTGGCGAGATTGTCGGCGGCACGGAGCAACTCAAGAGTCGGCTGGCCCAAGTGCTTGGCAAACGGCCAGACGACATTAACCTCGCTGAGTTCAGCATCCCGGAAGATCAGGTCAACAGATTGCTTCGGGCACGCGATGCCTACCAGACCGGCGAAGCCAGTGGCGAACTGATGAAGTGGCTCGATCATTACACGCAGGCATGGCGTGGCTCGATCTTGACATGGCCCTCTCGTGCGGTGCGTGACCTGTACTCAGGTGCGGTCAGCAACTGGCTGGAGGGGGCTTATGATCCCAGTGCCATTAGTGCCGCAAGGGGGCTGCTGTCAGACGGTGCCAACGACAAAGCGTTTCAGGGCTGGCTCAAGAGCGTGCCTCGTTACGCAGGAGATGACGGTGCCGCTCAATTCTACGCCGACCTTTCGTCCACTGGGCTGGTAAGCGGCCCTTCCGCGTTCGAGTTGGGTGCCAGCACGATTGGCAAGCGTGCCCTCGATCCCATCATCGGTGCGGAGCCAATCAACATCAAGTCGATTGTGGACGAACTCATGCCACAGAACCGGACATGGGGTCAATTCGCCAAAGACTTTGGCACGTGGCGGTCGCAACTCACGCCCACAGCCGAAACGATGAATCCCGTCCTGCGTGCTGGCGAGAAGATGAACTCGCTGACGGACGGCATCAATCGCATCAGCGGAATGATGTCGTTGATCTCGCAAGGTTACGACCCGCAGGCTGCTGCGAAGGCGATGAAGCGAGCGCACGTGGACTATTCCTCGCTTACCGGCTTCGAGAAAAACGTCCTGAAGCGTCTATTCCCATGGTACTCGTATCAGAGCCGCATTTTTAAGGAGGTTCTGACTCAACTTGCAGAGCGTCCGGGTGGAAGATACGGCCAAATGATTCAGGGCATGGAGCGGGCACAGGAATCCAACGACGATCAGTACATCCCGTCTGGATTGCGGTCACAGTTCGCTGCCCCGCTGCCCGAAATGCTTGGCGGTCGCCCTGCTCCGGGAACGCAACGCTACGTCACCGACATCGACGCTCCCGGATTCGACCAGATCAACATGATCGAGACGCCGGGAACGATTGCTGGCGCTGTGCAGGGCACAGGCAGGCAGATCGGAATGCAACTAGCCCCCTACCTGCGTGTCCCAGTCGAAGGCATGTTCGGCACCGACCTGTTCACCAATCGTCCTATTGGCGAAAGCACGAGTTCTCTTGATGCGATTGCTCGCACGGTCACCGGCAACCCCAATGCAGACGTGCCTACGGCCATCGACAAGTTGGTCGAGATGCTGCCATTCGCAGGCAGGCCGCTTTACCTCACTCGCTCCCTGCTGGACGCAAAGGGCGGGGCAGACTTGGGAAGCCGTGCCGCGAAGGCTGCGGTCAACGCCACCACTGGCATCAAGTTCCGAGACGTATCGCAAGAGGATGCGTTGTCGGACGCTGTGCGGAACATCGACCAGTCGATTGACCCGTACACCAGAGAGTTCAAGCAGACGTACATACCGGAGAAAGATGCGCCCAATGTTCCGCAGTGGGCACTTCGCCGTCAGGCCGTTGCTCGTGCATTGGGTCGAGAGCGGCGAGAGGAACGCAAGGGCAAGAAGAAGCCCAAGAAGAAATCCAAGACGAACACTGGCGACCTCGACCTATTCGAGTAGTGGTGGCGGTCTGGGAATGTCCTTGCGGATCTGCGACCAATCGAGGTAGTGCTTCTCGCACATGCCTACGGACTTGTGCCCAAGAAACAGTCGAGCCTGTCCGGGCCGCTCTATCTCTATCTGTGTCGCCGCCGACCGGCGGAACCACTTGCTCGTGCCATCCACCCCGCAGTCTCCAACCAACTGCTTCATCAGCCGCATCGCCCACCGCTTGCCGCACGCCCAGCGCAGGACGGTTCCATCAGGCGACTTTGCCAGCATGGCATTGACAGCGGCAGTGCAGGTGGGGGTAAGCACCGTATTTATTGGATTGCAGGTCTTGTTCTGCGAGTACCTCAGAAGTGGGCCGTCGAAATGTTTGTCCCGCAGTTTCCACAAATCCCCCCATCGTGCCCCAGTTTCCCACGCCAGCAGGGTCCAGCACCGCAGAAATTCACCCCTGTCCGCACCGCTTTTCATTTTCTTGCCAACGTGGACGGAAGTGCGCTTGACAACCGTACACGCCTGCCCTAAAGTCCACGCCTTAGTCGGCTCCTTCTGCACCCTGATCTTTACGATCTCTGGTGGCAAGGAGTCGATCAGGTTGTGCTGGCGTCCCCATCGCAACAGGATGAGTAGCATGTCCCGCTCGTTCCGTACGGTGCGAGCAGAAACCTGAGTGAGTCGAGATTTCAGGTAGGTGTTGATGCAGTCGGGTCGTTGACAGTTTTTTGCGACCCGCAGTAGGTTGGATTCGTAGTCGTCCGCAAGAACGCGGCACTCGCAATACTGCGAGGCGACGGCATGGAGGTCATTGGTCATGGTTGTTAAGCAAGCGGTTGCGAAGCACAAGACTGAGGCGGGCCATTCTCCTCGCGTGGGGGTAGTGGGAAACCCCCTTCTGGCACCTGTCACACCCGCTGGCGGTGGGGAACAAGTTGACGCAAACGCTACGATCACCGCCCCGACTGACCACGAGATTGTGATTCTAGGGGTCGCGGGTTCGAGTCCCGTTAGCCACCCTTCTTCTAGTCCTATTGGTTCGTTTTCCGCCTGCGTTGCGGATATTCGTCGTGGAGAGTCGAACGACGCATATCACAAGGATCGGGCCTACAGGAACGCCACCAGTTGCAGCACTGCACTGGACAGCATTCCTCTCTATCACGCCCGCCACGTTACCGGCTCGATCCCGCCGTTCAGTAGCGAGGCCACCGATCATGGCTCACTGCTGCACGATTGGTTTCAGCACGGCGATCCCGTCCTTGATACGTGGGCGGTCCCTCCAGAAGAGAAACTAACCGCCACCGGACAGGTTGGCAAGGACGCTCGCCAGTGGGCTGAAAAAGAGCATGGGACAGATGCCGTCCTCGTCGCTCCAAAACTTTTCCGCCAGATCAAGTCTGAGATTCGGGCGATAGAGAACACGCCGCAGGCGATGGCCCTGCGTGAGCGGTTCGTTGAGCATGAGTTGTCGGTGCGGTGGACGACACCCAACGGCGACAACCTGCGCTGCAAGTTCGATGCCCTCACCAGCGATGGCATCGTCTGCGATCTCAAGAGTACGAGAGAAGCGGACATCCTGCGTGATTGGTGGAAGTCGGTCCTCGACTTCAAGTACCACTTTTCCTGCGCTTGGTACATGCGGGGCATGGAAGCCTGCGGCATGGAACCGAAGCCGCTGCACTACATCGTCATCAGCACATCGCTGCCGCACGACTGTCAGGTCGTGACGTTGCCTGCGTCCCTTATCGCAGAAGGCCAGCGCCTCATGGACAAGGTGCTGGCGGAACTCCGTCTTCGTGAAAGCCTCGACTGGTGGGTGCCGGATACACACGGCGAGGTAGTGGAACTCCAATTTCCGGCTCATGTGCTGGGGAGAATGGGATGAGCGTTATCAACGCATCAGTATGGAAAGAGCAGAGCGAACACGTCGATGAGTTGTATGCCGCTATGGCGAAAGCCTTCGGCCAACTCAAGAACGCACCTCGCACCTGCTACAGCAACTGGGCACGGAAGGACAAGAAGACGGGCGAGTTGCTGCCCGACTACGCCGACCTTGCCACAGTCTTCGACACGATCCGAACGGCCTATGCGGCAAACGGACTGTCGATTCGTCAGACGTTCTGTCCTTACAGCGATGACGGCACCATCATGCTTGTCACCACTATCGGGCATTCGTCCGGTCAGTTTGAGCGTTCGTACCTTCCGATGAAGGGCAACATCCCGCCGCAGGAACTTGCCAAGACGGCAACGTACCTGAAGCGAGTCGCCATCTGTGCTGCCGTTGGCATTGCAGCGGACGACGACGACGACGGCGAGACGGCCAACCGCAGCACGGCGATTGCGGTGGCGAACGACGAGGCACGCATCGAGCAGGCTCTGGCCGGAAAGATCAAGTCCGCAAAGGACGCGGCTGGTCGAAAGGCAGAGTTGGATCGTGCCCGGAAGGGCGTTAGCGAGGGGATGCTCACGCAGCCCGCCCTCGACCGTCTGTCCCGCTTGGCAGAAGACCTCGATGCCAAGCCTGCCACAAAGCGTCCCGAACCCGTAACGGCCTGACACACACGCCACCGCAGGTAGGAGCGGCCTCCTCAGGTGTGCGCCCGACACACTTCCTTCCATCGGGCATTTTTTTCTATGAGCGAAAAACTAATTTCATACGCCCGACTCGTTGCGATTGCCGCCTCGCAGAATCAACTTGACGAGGAAGTGGCTCTCGTGTTTTGCCGTGACGCAGTTCCGCAAATCCTTGCTGAACTCGAAGTCCTGTCTCGCGTGAACCAGCGATTTGAGATCGCTCTTGGTTTGCCGATGCAGGACGCAGCCCCAGAGCAGCCAGAAGTGAAGGTCTGCGAGGCCACCATTTGCAGCGACAGGTGGCACAAGCCTGTTGCCAAGAAGGCGGCGAAGAAGACCCGCAAGAAGAAGGCGAGGGCCAAATGAGTGACGCATGGATGGATGCCGACGAAGAGGGCATGTGCCAAGAGGCAGAGACGCGGCAGCAGCGCAGGCAGGCAGAGCGTGCGTATCTCCGCGATTACCAGAGGCAGGCGGTCGAGGACGTGTGCCTTGCCGCCAAGCGGGGCGAGCGTCGGATCACCGTCTGCCAGCCAGTTGGCACCGGCAAGACAGAGGTTATCTGCGAACTGTTTCGGATCGCAAAGAACCCGCTGCTGCTGGTGCCGTTGCTCGACCTCATGCGTCAGGGCAGGGATCGCCTTGAGATGCGGCTGGGTGAGCAGTGCGACGTTGAGCAGGGCGGCAACTACGCAGAGTCGGTCGAGGGGTTGCGCAATCGAGTGATCGTTGCCAGCCGGGACTCGATGCTGTCCTCCGGGCGGTATCGCTCCAGTGCGTTCGACCGCGTGAGTCTTGTGGCGGTGGACGAGTGCCACGTCAAGATCACGCCCGCTATGGAGCGGCTGCTGTGTTACTTCGAGAATCGCGGTGCCACCATCGTTGGATTCAGTGCGACTCCCTACAAGGGCAGGGGCAAGGGGCTTCGATTCTTTCCCCGTCCGCAATCCGTCTACACGCTGCGGCAGGCACTGGATGACTCCTATCTGGTGCCGCCCATGTGCCACGTCAGCGAGGCCACATCGCTCGACATGACGATGGTGGACGAGGTTGCTGGCGAGTGGGACGAGAGACAACTCGCTGCGGTTCTGGCTGCGGAACACTACGCACAGGAAGTCACGTCGCTTGTCCTCTCCACCTACAACTGCCAGCCGTCTGTGGTGTACGCACACAACGTCAAGCAGGCGAAGTTGCTGGCAGAAGTTTTCGAGCGGTACGGGGCGAAGGCCAGCATCGTCTACAGCAAACAGAATCCTCTGATTCGCAGGGACAACATGCAGGCGTTCCTGACGGGCGAATCGAAGATCATCGTGAACGTCGGCATCTTGGGGTACGGGTGGGATCACCCGGAACTACGCAACATCTATTCGGCGGCACCGACACGCCAACTTCATGTTCTGGAGCAGCGTCTTGGCAGAGGCACACGCACGCTGACGGGCACCCTCCATCACGAGATGACGCGGGACGAGCGTGCTGCGGCAATCAAGGCATCTGCGAAGCCACATTTCAATTACTGGGACATCACGGGGTCGATTCGCAATCAGCAGATCCTGTCTGTGTTCGATGTTCTCGACCACAAGTTACGGAAGTCTCCGTCCCGCAAGGAGCGGCTGGAGTCCACGCTGTCGGCTGACGGCACGGACGTGATGGAGGCGATCCGCGAGGCCGATGCCGCCGATCTTGCAGCCCTTGAGGCACAGACGCGGGAACTGATTGAGAAGCGCAAGGCGTTGATCGTCGGCGTGACGTTTGAGCATGGCGACCGGGACGTGTTCGCAGAGCCGGAGAACAAGCCGAAGGTTCGTGGCTGGCGAATGATGTACGGCAAGTATCGGGGTGTGCCGCTCAAGGACATTCCTCAGGGCTACCTCTCGTGGGTGCTTGGTGCCCAGAAGAAAGACAGCCCATTCAAATCAGCGGTCAGGAAGGAACTTGACCGTCGAACTCAGGAGTCGCAGCAACCCCGCTAGGAGGCTGCATGTTCTGCAATGGAGTGCTGGATGGACGTTTCGTTGGAGAAATCGGCATCGCAGTGGCAGTGGAGAGACTTCTCCGCGCTGGCTACTACGTCGCATTGCCAATCGTTGACGACGGATACGACCTCATCGCCTTTGACGACCGCCGTTCCTACTGGCGGATACAGGTCAAGGCCACAGGCACGAACGGCCAGAACCGCAACCGCATCCGCATCGGACGCGGCAAGTGCAAAACCAAGCGCTACTGCTCAAAGCACATCGACGCCTTCATCTGCGTCAACGCACGCACTGGCGTGGTCATGTGCGTTCCAACCACGAGCGTCAATGGGCGTGGCTGGCTGTGCTGGTCCGAAGCACGCAAGTTCGCAGACTTCGATGTTCTGCGCCGCATCAAAACAAAACGCTGTTGAGTTTCTCGTATCGGTCAGCGTTCAAGAAATCAAAACGGTCGAGCCTAAACAAACCGCTGGACACGTGAGCCAGCGGCAGATCGGTAACGTCAGCACGAAATCCGGGCAACGGGCGGGTAGTAGATCCCGCCATGCCGACCGCAGGGTCCGCATGAACCACTACGTCCCGGTGACACGCTGAGACTGAGGCCAGATAAGGCTGACGTTGCAACCCCGCGTGGGGTGGCTGGGCTGGCGAGGGCCATCTCAGCACGGAAGTGGTGCGCAAACATGGCAAAAGACCTAGTTCTCCTGAAGTACACAGACGCGAGCGGCAAGAAACTGGCGGCACTATGCCGTCCACGAGAAGGCATGGACTCGCTGCGAAAGATCATTGGCGAAAGCCCGGAGAGCGTGGACTACTTGGAGCAGCCCACCAAATCGGCTGTTGCAATCGCTACGGAAGGGACGGTGGTTGTGACAAGTTCTGAAGACCTGACGTTGCTGTCGTTCTGGTTCGCCACCGCCGCACAGTGGCTAAAGAATCACGGAGGTTGATGTGTCTGATTTCACGAAAGGAGTTGTGCTTATGGCTGGGTTTATTGGAAGCGCACTGAGCGCCCTGTGGAAAGAGAACGAGGTTCTGGTGGCGAACGCCAAGACGTTGGGTGGCGTGGCTGCGTGCCGCATTCATCGCGTCGAGGATGCCACCGACTTGATGACGGGCGAGCGAGCCTACCGCTGGCAGATCGAGTTCAAGACGAAGGAGGACGCACTGGCGTTCTCGAACTCCGTGCGGGCAATCGTCGGGGCCGTAACGGAGGAGGGGGAGTGAGCGATGGCAGTAAAGAACTATCGACCTTCGCGGACGAATACCCGTTCTGTGCGATGTGCTGGACGCGGACGGAAGCGTTGCACATCCACCACCTGCAACAAGGGGCAGGGAGGGTGCATCACCGCAAGGCGTTGCTGCGGCTCTGTCACTACTGCCACGACGGCTTGCACTTCGGCGGCAAGCACGACATCACGAAAGGAATGTGCCTCACAGCCAAGCGGGAGACGGACGACGCCAACTACGACCCTGAGTTCTTGGCTGCGTTGCGGCACAAGAAGCATCTTGGCTATGGCCCGGAGCGTTATCCGTTTCGGGTGTTTCACTGGCGGCGAAGGAACGGAATCCCATTGGAGTTAGTACGCATGGCAATCAACAGCAGACGCAAAGGCAAGGCGGGCGAACTGGAGGCGAAGGACGAGTGGAACAAGCACTTGCCCAATGCCCACTCGCGTCGCTCGCAGCAGCACAGTGGAACGGAGAGTGCCAGCGACCTTATCAGTCCCGGCACTCCGCACCTCTGGCTGGAGGTAAAGCGAACTCAGGTCATCAATCTCCAGAAGGTGATGGAGAAATCACGTGAGCAGTGCGGGGAACTGTGCCCCGTAGTTCTGCATCGGAAGAACGATACCGAATGGCTCGTGACGTTCCCGCTGGAGCAGATCAAAAGATTTGTGCAGCAAGTTCAGGGAGCGATGTGATGCCAGAGAACCACTCATTCCTCATCGGTGGCATCCGCTGGCTGTGGCGGTACACACGCCTGAAAGGTCAGGCGCAGGGATGGGCGTTCGTCCGTGATCCAAAGAATCCATTCATGGAAGAAAAGATTCTGATTGACGAAAGGCTTAGAGGTAGGGCACGGCTGAACACGGAGATACATGAGTTCCTCCATGCAGCCAACCCAACGCAGTCAGAAGAACACGTTACGCAGCAGGGCAACGACCTTGCCCGAATCTTGTGGGCACTTGGATACAGGCTCAAGGAGGAGCAATGAACATCGCACTTGAGTGGTACGAGGTGAGCAGGGCTGCTCTCGTCGGCGTTACTCGCAACGTCGAGGCGTTACGCAGGGGCTATCAGCACACTCGCGTCATCCACGATGAATGGAACATCCACATTCTTGGGGCGCTTGGTGAGTGTGCTTTTGCAAAGGCGACTGGCCGCTACTGGTCGGGGTCAGTCAACACGTTCAAGAGCGGAGGCGACGTTGGCGAGAACATCCAGATCCGCACCCGCTCCAAGCACACCTATGACTTGATCGTCCGTGACGGAGACAAGGACGGCGACATCTTCGTTCTCGTCACCGGAGGGCCGACAGAGTTTCAGGTTCAGGGGTGGATCGGAGCAGCGGACGCAAAGAAAGAGAAGTTTAAGCAGAACTACGGAGGGTACGGAAATGCGTTCTTTGTTCCTGCCAGAGAGTTGAAGTCCGTCACCGACCTGATGTGCGAGGCACCGCAATGAACGACACGACCATGCAGACATTCACAGGAAAATTAGTTGACCTGACGCGATTCACTGTGGAGGACGTGCGACTCCCGGACATCGCTCACGCCCTGTCCTGCATCAACCGATTCACTGGGCACACCGTCGCTCCGTATTCGGTGGCGCAGCACAGCGTCATGGTGAGTCGGTTGTGCGAGCCAGACGATGCAATGTGGGGGCTGCTGCACGACGCCAGCGAGGCGTATCTGGGCGACGTGGCAAGGCCGCTCAAGGTGATGCTGCCTGAGTACGTGTCGCTAGAGAAGCAGATTCAGCAGACGATTGCGAAGGCGTTCGGGTTGTCGTGGCCCATGCCGCCAGCAATCAAGATCGCTGACAACCGTGCATTGATTGCTGAGAAGCGTGCCCTCATGTCTGTCGAGCATGACTGGTGCATCGAGGCAGATCCGGTCCACACGCCGATCAATCCGTACTGTTGGCAGCAGGCAAAGCAGTTGTTTGAAAACCGTTTCAAGGAGTTAGCAAAGTGATGTTGAAGGAAACTGAGGACAGGTCTGTGCGTTACTCAAGTGGTGCCGTTCGTTCGTCGGATGCGGAACTCACGAGGTACGACTTGATTACCCCTATCGGATTGGCTGCTGTCGCTGCCGCATGTGCGGAGGGTGCGCAGCGTTACGGCGATTGGAACTGGGAGAAGGGGATGCCAGCCAACGACATGCTCAACCATGCGTTGCGTCACATCTACCTGTTCCTCTCAGGCGACAGGTCGGAGGATCACTTGGGACACGCAGGGTGGAATGTGCTTGGTGCCATCCACTCCCTCGAAGTTTGGCCCGAACTCAACGAGGGAACTCTTCGCACGGGTAACTGTGAGGCACCGATTAAATAATGATTGCCGTCGCCGTAACGGACTACGACGACCAGAACATCGTGGAGGAATGCGAAACCGGCTGGAGAAGGTTTTGCATCGAGGTTCTAGTCAGGACTCACTACTTCATCTGCGAACTCTGCCGCAAGCACCAGCGGCATGGGTTCGCGTTGACCAATCCAAAGAACCGAAAGGCTGCGGAAGTCCTCCGTAGGCAGGTTTCTGCCTACAGGTGGGTGTTTGGCAGCACGGGCGGGGAGTTCTCATTCGACCAGACCTGTGCGGATCTGGGCCTAGATTCCGCCATAGTCAGACGGCGGCTGCTGTCACAGGCGAAGCCCCGCCCGGACATAAATCTCCTAGTGGATTGGGTGGTGAGGCAACAGGAGATGGGTCATGGCTGCGACCGTAGGCGACAAGATCAAGCAGTTAGTGGAGTGGGCACCGGCGTTGTCGCTCGTGTCCGCAATCTCCGCCGCAAAAACAGCAAAAGAGAAGGCCGAAGGGGCGCTCAATCTCATGCAGTTTGTCGCGGCAAAGACGGACACAAAGATCGACGACGACCTGCTGGAGCGATTTGAGGCAGTGCTTCTGTCGCCTCAGGGTCAGGAACTGTTCGACTACATCGCCGCCCTCGTGACGGCGGTGTCGAAGACGGAGATGCCTTCGTGACCACGACGGCCATCACTATCGTGTCGTTCGTGGCAGCGGCAGCGGCGGCAGTGTGGCCGTACCTGCCGACGCCATCGAAGCCGACCGGCCTAGCCGCCAACGACAGGGCGGGCTGGGTTAACCGCCTGTTTGAACTTGCGGCAAAGGCCGACGAGTCCGGTGAAGCACAGGTTGCCGGTGCTGCGCGGGCGTTGATTGCCGCTCTGGTTGCACAGCAGCCGTCTACGAGGCGAGGTGCGTGATGCGTTGGGCACGAGTCGCCGTCATCGCCGCAGGTCTTGCCATCGGGATCGGTGCGTCGTTCAGCCACCTGCTCCCAGAGGCGAAGCCCAAGCCTGTGGACGTTGTGCCCGGAGACATCCTGTCTGGTGTCAGTTCCGCTGACGCCCGCCTGCTCCGTGACTTCTACGCTGCGATGGCTGACATCGTGGTGCGTGACGGCCTTGCCGTGACGCCCGTGTGCAAGACGACGTTCGACCTTCGGAACCGACACAAGCAGGCTCTTGAGATGGCGTTCGCCAACACCGGCATGGCTGGCAAGTACGCTGGGCTGGGCGACAAGATCGACCAGTATCTCCTCCGGGCTATCGGCAACCTCGACGTGCCGTTGACTGCGGACAACCGACAGTCAGCGTCCAAAGCGTTTGCCTCGATCAAGTAGGGGGAGTCGTGGAAGAACTGTTTGGCTCCCCACAGGAGATACAGGAAGCCTACGAGCATGGGCTTGTGGGTTCGTACTGTGATCCGGCGGCGACTGCCCGCCTGCTGCAATCCCTGCCGATGCCGCTGTTCGGTGACACGCTGGCTGGCAGCGGTGCTGGCAAGATCTCGCTTGCGTACAAGGCAGTCCTTGCGTTTGAGCAGTCGGTTGGTCGCAAGCCCTATGACGAAACCCAATCGACTGGCGATTGTGTCAGTCACGGAACCCGCTGTGCCATCGACATCGCAAGGGCGAACGACCCGGACATCAATAGCACTGAAGACTGGATCGACCGCACCGCAACAGAGCCACTGTATGGCGCTCGTGGACACAGCGGGCAGGGTGCAAGTTGCTCAGAGATTGTGGGCTGGGCACACCAGACCGGCGGCTGCATGCTGCGTAAGCCGTACCCGGAACTGAGCATCGACCTTTCGACTTACGACGCCAGCATCGGGATCAAGTGGGGTGGGCGTGGCGTTCCGGCCAACGTGACGGCAGAGGCGGCGAAGCACCGCATCGGAACCATCAGCCTCATCACGTCATGGGAACAGGCACGCGACTGTCTCGCCAACGGTTTCGGCGTGGTGTGCTGTTCGTCTGTGGGATTCAACTCGCAGCGTAACTCTGAGGGCATGTGTTTCCCGAAGGGGTCTTGGTCGCACGCGATGGGCTGGACTGCGGCTGACGACACCCGTCCGGGAGACTGCCGCTTCTGCGTGCAGAACTCGTGGGGCTGGACGTGGGTGTCCGGGACTCGCGTTCACGACCAGCCGGAAGGTTCGTTCTGGATCAGTCAGTCCGTTGCCCAGCGGATGATCGACTACGGAGGGACGTATGCAGTATCGAATGTGGTTGGGTTCCCGCGTCGGCAACTCAAAGACTGGGGAGCCAAAGAGGTGTTGGGATGAACCTTTCCGCCGCTACTGTCGCCGTCTGGCTCGTCTTTGCACAGCCCGCATCCTTGCCGCAACCGGCACCGGCCAAGTGCTGTGCCAAATGCAACGGTACTGGCATGGTGCTGACGGGAGACTCGATCACTCGCGTTCCGTGTGAGTGCCCAGCGACATGCCCGTGTGCAAAGAACAGGCCGAAGGTGCAGTGCAAGGACGGCAAGTGCCCGCAGTAATGGAAGAACTTGTGGACTATGTGTGTGCCCGCCTGCCGGTTCGTTCTCGAATCGTTGGGAAGGACCGCATCAAGTCTGTCGTAGAGGACGTGGTGAGGAAATGGCCCACAAACGAGTTGTGCCGGTATGGAGATGGGGTCGAGGAGCAGCGGGAAGCCATCGACCGGCTGGGCAAAGAGATGCGGTACGGCTGTCCTATGATCATGCTGTTCTTCCTATCCACCATCATCAGTCTGGCGTTTCAGTGGTGGCTATCGAGACGCGCCAACCGCCTGAAGATGGCGGGATGGCAGTACGCTTTGCGAGGTGGTTCGTGAGCAGCGTAGACGTGTACGAGACAGCACTGCGGATGCTGGAGCGATACGGGTTCGGGATCGTGCTGGCGACGGCGATCCTGTGGTTCGTCCGCACTGACCTCGTGCTGCCGATGGTGGCCGCACACCAAGCATTTCTGCGCGAAATGTCGCAGACCCAGAGAGACATATCGTCAGCCATCCGCGATCAGACCCGCCTGCTCTATGCGCTCCAGCCCAAGCAGGCCAGCGACCCCAGCAACTAAGCACGCCAGCAGAGCCACCACCATGCCCATGTCCCCCCGCCTCTTGCGTCCTATCGCCAGCCAGCAGGCTGGAGGTACGCCGGTCAACGCTTCGCTGTTGCTGCACTTCGATGGCAATTACAGCGATTCGTCGCCAGACAACCGCGCGCTGTCTACGGTCGGTGCCGTTGATTTCAGCAGTACAGAAAAAAAGTTTGGTTCCGGCAGCGTGTACTTTCCTTCAGCGGCGACAGCGTGGGTTGAAATTGACGATGATCCTCCGCTTCTTGACAGCCAAGATTTCACAATGGAGTGCTGGCTGTATTTAGAGTCACTTGGTCCGGGCGGCGCATCGCAAATCTTCGGGCGGCATGAGGCGTGCGTTGGTGCTAGCCCGCTGCTGGCTGCTTGGAATTCTACTGGCGTCATGTACTTTGAACCCGGAGCGATTTTTGGCGTGAACCCAATTCCGACTGAGGAATGGGTTCATCTCGCCGTCGTGCGCTCAGGTGCCGCCATAACCATGTACATGAACGGCCTCGTAGAAGCGTCTGGCGGTATCAGCGGGTCTATCAACGATTACTCGTATCCGTTTCGGATTGGTGGAACAGACGGTTGCGGATATGGGTCTGGAATTCAGGGATACATTGATGACTTTAGGATGGTAAAGGGCTTGGCCGTATACACCGGCCCCTTCATCCCACCGTCCGCGCCGCTCTCGCCCTACGCTACGCCCGTACCCGTGAGCCGGGAAGCGAGCCTGTTGCTGCATTTCGACGGCAACTTCAACGACTCGTCGCCAAACAATCTGGCTGTTACGGCGGAAGGCTCGGCAGACATAGATCAAACAATCGTAAAGTTCGGCACTCACAGTGCGTACTTTGATGGTGATGGTGGCTATTTGACGATTGCAGAACTAGAACTTGTCAACACAGACTTCACGATAGAGGCGTGGGTCTATTTCACGAACCTAGCGGGGGAGCAGGCCGTTGTTGAAAACTACGTCGATGGCGTGGGTTTTGCGCTGATAAAAATAAGCGATCAAAATTCCAACGACGGCAATAAGTTTTTTTTCACTGGCGGTGACTCGGCCGGAACGATCTACGGAGGCGGAGACGCTGTTCGGGCGGGTATCAATCAGTGGCATCATGTTGCAGTATCTCGTAACGGAAATACGACGCGATTGTTTGTCGATGGCGTGTTGCAGGCTTCTGGGGATGTGCCTGTTCCGGCCGCATCCGGTCCAACTGTCGCGGTTGGCGCGCGACTGAACGGCTCTAACTTTTTTAACGGCTACATCGACGAACTCCGCATCACGAAGGCCGCGCTCTACTGCGACTCGTTCACGGCACCCACATCGCCGCCGACTCCGACAGTCATTCCGCCGACCTGCCCGCCGCCGCCGTGCGATCCATACGGCACCTATCTGCGTGAGGAATGTCAGGGCTGCGACTACGGAACTGTGTATGCAGATGGAGATTGCGGCGAGTATTTTGATGCTTACTCACCCGGAGATTGTTGTTAATGATTACGTTTCCAAATCCAATCACCGTGCGACTGCGCACGGGAAAGACACTGACAAAGCAGGCATTCTCACTGGCGTTGCTGGACGTTCAGAGCGACAAGGCCGTGTACGCCATGCTCTTTCCCGTCACGAAACGCATTCCGCTCTGGCGTGGTGAAGCGTATGACGCGGCTGGTGACTACACGCAGGCGCAGGCAGAGGCACGGCTGATGGAAGTTCTTGGGAGTGATCCTGCCAGCGTGTTGAGCGAGCCTGCACCAAGCCCGCTGCCGTGACCGGCGGCGTATCGAGATGCCATGCGGCGTGATCCGATGAGTCCATGCGACTCACGGACGAACAGCAGCGGCTGGCAGAGCGTGCCCTAGAAGTGGTGCCGAAGGCGATTGCTGCCTTTCGCTGCCGTTATCCCACGCTCCGCAAGCAGTTGGCCGTCATAGACGTAACGTCCATAGCCTATCTGGCTGTGTGCCGTGCGTCTCGAACGTACAACCCGGAGCAGTCCAAGATCACAACGTACTTCTCTATGGCCGTTAGGAATGCGTTGCTCAAGGAGATAGACCGGAATCGCAGGGCACGCTACGACTCGCCGGATCGTGTGCCTATGGAACTGGCCGAAGCATTGGCCGTCACAGTGAAGGGGCTGTCAGGCAGGCTGCACGTAGCCATCGCCCGCCTGCCACCCAAGTCCCGCAAGTTGATTCACGCCCGCTTCTATCGGGGCATGAGCCTGCGGGAGATTGGGGAGCAGGCGGGTTGTGACCCACGAACTATACGGCGCAGGCTTTCCGCCGCTTTGTTCGTTCTTCAAACGCTTTTGGAAAGCGATGGCTTGCTGCCCTGAGGGCACGGGTGATGGAGTTGATGTTCCACGCCTTGCCGTTCGACCTGCGTACTCGACGCATGTGGCAGGTCAAGCGTTCGAGTGACGCACCTGACTGTCGCATCACCGTCATCACCGCAACCTGCGCCCGCTCGTTTATGTCTGGCATGTAGTAGGAATCCTTCTTCTTCCCTATCTTCATCCAGCCAATCGGGGCGTGGCGATTGTGGGGCTTGCCGCCCTTGATCTTGGATAGCAACCCGTCCCGCGTGCGTTGCTTGATGAACTCCAGTTCGAGTTCGGCAAACGCAGTAAGGATGGTGAACACACACCTGCCGATGGGTGTGCTAGTGTCGAGTCCCAAGTCGAGCGAGTTGAACGACACGTCCTTGTGCTGCAACAGGTGCATAGTCTGGGCGGCGTCGATGACCGAACGGAAGGCCCGATCCAACTTGGCCCACACGATCTTGTCTCCGGGCTGCACCAGTGCCCACAACTTGCGGCCCTCCTCGCGCTCGAACATCGGCTTGCTGCCGCTGGTGGCTGCATCGTAGAGCCAGCCCCCAAACACCCAGCCCTCTGGCAGTAGCGTGCGTTTGATGTACTCCTCGCACACGCCACGCTGGTGGGATTCGGTGAGCGTCTGTTTGCTGGTACTAGCACGGCCATATGCGTATACGACTGGCATGATTGTTCTCCTGCTTTCGGGTAACGAACCAGTAGATGAGGACGATTACGGACCAGCACTGCGGTGAGATGTAGCACTCCGTTCCGGGAATGCTCATCGTCCAAAACATGAACGCAAACACTGCGATGCGGATAGCCCACGTAAACATGATGATGCTCCTTAGTTTCCGGGAATGTAGATGTTGGACATGACCCACTCTCTGATGCCGATGATGGCATCCTTCGCACTGCGCCAGCGGAGGTAGGTCATTCCGCTCCTGCCCTCAAACTGCGAGTGGCGAATGCCGTAGTCACCATCCACGTGGAAGTGCGTCCGGGACTCTGAGTCGTGCGGCGTAGTGAGAACGCAGAGCGAGGGTGAATTCGTTGTCTCCGTTGGCGGCAGGCACACATGCACAAGCAGTCCGTTGCGACCCTTGAACGCCCCGATCCCCTCGCCATAGCGAAGCAGTTGCATCTTCGCACCCATCAGACCGTCAAGTTCTTTGCGAAGATTGACGGCGAACGCCTTCGACCTAGACGTGAATCGTGGCAGGTGCAGTGACCTTGTTTGGTTGGCCCACTCTTTCATCGCCGGTCGATTGCACTGAGGAAGCAGCAGCGAATAGTTGTGTGCCGGTGCTGGCAGCAGGCGTGCAATGCCATCGCGGACACGCCAATACTCTGCCTTCTTTAGTGGCGGCGTCCTGCCCGCGATCACTCGTGGCGTGAACGCGGACACGCATGCACGCCACCGCTTGCGTGCCGCAGCGCTGCCATCCATTACCATCTTTGGGGCACCGGCAACGCAGTACAGCGTGTCGCCGCCAGCCACAGATTCCACATTGGCAATCACGTAGTTGTTCCTTGATCCGTCATAGCGAATGATGAAGTGAGGTCGGCCCTCAATGGCACGCACGATCACGTTGCCATACAACGTGGCGTCGATGACTCCCGGAAAGTGTTGTCCACGCCGGTGCAGGATGGTGTCGAGTTGTCCATAGGTGTAGATACGCTGCTTCATGGTCTTAGGCATTAGCCCCTCCTTCCAGTGGAACGGTGCGATAGGACTTGGGTATCAACTTGTGGTAGTACGAATCACGCTTGCCTGTGTAGGCCACGACCACACGAGCGTGCAGCCTCTTCGTCGGCCAGTCCGTCTCAGCGTCGGTGACGATGATGATGGAGTCTGGATGGTCGCGGCGATCAACTTCTTCCAGTGCCAGAGCCATGTCTGTGCCACCGCCACCGGCCCACTCAAACGTGCGGGTGTGTGCCACCAACTTGTTCGAGCGGACATGGGTGTCAGCGCAGTAGACGCGAACACGAGACAACTTCCGCAGACCCTGACCGATCACTGACAGGGCACGAGCCTGCGTGTCCTTCGTCATCATGGACATCGACGTGTCCACGATCACGACTGCATGGGGCTGCACTGTGATGCGGCCATGCAGCAGCGGATCATCCTCTCCGGGCGGCTGCTTGCGGGACCGGCGGCGGTGCGAGAAGTCACGACCACCGACCGGCGAGGCAACGCTCGTGCAAACAGCAGACCGCAACTGATCGAACGGGTCAGGTTGCGGTCGCAGTTTGCAGTCGAGGGCTTGCTTGATCTGGCCCGGAACACTGCCGGGATGTGACTCCTCATACTCCGCGATGGCTACCTCCGCTTGGGCAGCGGCCATGTCTTCTGCGTACGTCTCCCATGACCCGTCGTTATCTACCTCATACTCGCGTGGCTGACCGTCCGCACACGAGCCGCCACTGCCCGGAGAACAGGGCAGCGGCGGCGCCTTGCCCTTCCCACTCGAAGGCGACCCCTTTCCGCTGTCAGCCTGAGTGCCCTTGCCATCCGCCTCAGTGCCGTCATCTTCGGGGATGAAGTCGGCGTCGTCGTTTCCATCACTTGAATCAGCAGCGCCGTCTCCTGAATCGCCCTGTTCGTCGCTTCTGTCGGCACTCCGTTCACTGTCGCCTTTGCCATCGCTATCTCCTTTCTGTGACTGCTTGTGCTTGGACTGCAACTTCTCCATGATGAGTCGATAGTATTCCTGCATCGACTTGTTCTCAGGAAAGTTCAACTTGATTCCCCAGTTGGGGATGTCGCTGCCCAGATGGATGGCACCCTCTGGTCGAAGGTGCCGCATCATGGATAGCGTCTGCTCGACAACAAGATCGCCAGCCACATTGCACACGTATCGCTGGAGTTCAGTCGGGTGATCCCCGATGATCTCCTTCGCTCGTACATGGTGCTGGTAGATGATGTGCAATACCTCGTGGGCCACGACGTATGCACCCTGTTCCTTGCCGATCTTGGTGATGAACTCCGGGCACCAGTAGAGGTTGCCCGCTTGGTCAACGGCAGCAGTGCCGATGCCCGGAGTCTCCTGCTCACGCAGGCTGTAGATGTAGGACGCAAGGTAGGGTACGTACTCGAAGGTATGTACCCTTGCTTGGCCCAGTAGTTGTCGTGGTGTCATTCATCCCTCCCTTCCGCATTGGCAATAACGGTGTCGAGTTCCTTGATCCACGCCTCGATGTTTCCCGCATCAAGGATCGAGCCAGACTTCATCTCCCTACGCAAGTCACGCAGGGTTGTGAGCATGGAAGGAGCGGCGGCAAACAGCCTGCCCGTTTTCCCGGTCATCTCATACGCAACCGACCACTTCTCTCCCTCGCTAACAACGCTGGTGAATCCGTGCCAGTTCCGCAGGTAGAGCCAGTGTTCCGGCTCCTCTTCGTCCGAATCCTGCCTGTCTCCCACTTCAGCCAGACGCGCGGGTATCACCACCGTAGCGTTGCACTCGTCGCAACACCGACCATCGTTCACTGGCTGTGCGTTGTTGCCGCTATCCCAGCCGCCCTCCTTGACGGCTATCTCTTTGTTGCAGATAGAACACTTCATGCTTCGTCCTCCTTCTGCGTACGTGGGCGGTGGTCGCACAGGTGACGCAGCGCACCCATGAACCAGACCGGCGTGTCGTCGCCGTTCATTCCGATGATCTGCGCTCGCACCGCCATCGGGTCTGTGTCGCTTGGGACGAACGACCGCAACGTGCGGTGGATGATCTTGTGGTCGGCCTTCCATTCGACCCACTCTGCGACGTAATCAGAGAGTGGGTACTCAGTCTCGTCCAGATAGAACCGGACTTCCTTCTTGCCTGCGGACATGAAGTCGTCGCTGTTTGTGAACATGCGTGTCTCCTTAGTAGGGGGGTGTGGATCAAGACTGAACCAGTGCCATCAACTTGGCAAGCACATCCTTCGGGGGCGACCAGCCATCGGGCCGAACGCCACCGTCCTTGACCGGACGCCAGAAGGACTTGAACTGCATGAGGAACGACTCGATCTCATGCGTGCCGATCTCAATGAACGCATCGGAAGCGGCAAGCCACCGCTCCTTCGTGGAGTTGGACCGCAGCCCCTTCACCAGACCAGTGAGCAGGCAAATGTTGGCATCGGGCCGCTTCTCGTAGGTGTAGGTTGCCGCACCGGACAGGATCGACTCCGGGTCGAGCAAGTCCAACTGATGGACGTACCGCAGGAACTCACCGCCGACTGCCTCTCCCACGCAGCCAAGAGCGAGAGCCTTGAACATGGGATCTTTCCGCTCGTAGCCACACGCATCGGCAGCGGCGAAGCACTTGGCAAGATACGTCCACGTGCGGGGGTTGGGGAAACTCATCGTCTCGTCATCGGTCGGCAACTTCTCACGGCAGTCAGGTGCTGCACGCAAGAACGCCTCGACAAGCGAGCCGAACTTGGGGAGGAACTCAGTCCAGTGCGACGGGACAATCGGGAACTCCGGTGCCGTCCACACGCAGCCAGCCCGCAGGCCAGCAAACCAGTGGTCGTAGTCCACAACCCAGTCGTGGTGGAAGAACCGTGCCCGCATGGCAGGCGACAGCGGCACTGCATTGGGGCACAGTTCAGGCGGGTTGCACGAACCCACTACGATGGTTGACTCAGGCATCACCTCGTCACCGACACGCCGCTCAGAGATGACTGAGAGCAGGCCCGCTTGAGTGGCGGGTGCTACGTTCGTCACCTCGTCAACGTGGACGAGTGCCTTGCCGTCGCGGGTCTTGACGACCCACGACGAGGCCATCATGCGAGTGACCTGTGCCTTGTGGTCTGGCGTGGGATAGCCAGAGAAATCTTCGGGCAGGTGGGTGGCACCAAGCAGGGGCACGAATGTCCTGCCCAGTGCAGCAGCGAGTGCCTCCCACGTGGAGGACTTGCCGACGCCTGTTCCGCCACGCACGAGGGTGGGCGTGACCTGACAGGCAAGGAACGCAGGGCTGTTGCCAAGAGTGGTACGAGCCATAGGAAAACTCCTCATATAGAAAGGGACGAGGGGGCAACGCTGCCCCCTCAGAATACCGACTCCGCAGCGGGAAACTACGGGGGAAACTAGATGGACGTGGCAAGCAGCCGGTTCACTGCGACGGCCTGCTTGCACTGCTCAATGGCGTCCGTCAACTCAGGCATGGAGATGCCCGTCAGGGACTGGTACTGCTCGACCAGAGCAAGCAACTTGTTGGCACGAGCGATACGCACGTTGATCGAGCGGTCGTTCATTCCGCCGGTTGCCTCCAGCACGTCACGCATGATCTCCTCGACGCCAGCCTTGACGGTATCCCGCACCTGAGAAAGCACCTGCTCCACAGTGTCGGGATTGCTGTCGATGCTGAACGTGGTGAGCGTGAGGCGTGGGCCGTTGTTGTTCGCACCCCGCAGGATGCGAGCGTACTCCCGGTAGTTGTCGAGGTGATCGTCGGCAAGGAACCACACGCCTCCCTGCTCTGACATCGACATGGCTTTCCAAGATTGCAGGATACGCACCGTCACCTGTGATACGACAGGGGCGGGGAGATAGTCACGCAACTGGACGATGGCATTGTCGAGTGCAGTCTGCACCATGTACCCGTTGTGGTCATGGTTGTGGGCAAGCACCGTCACGTTCCACTGCCTGTCAATGCTGGCACTGAACAGGTGGTGGTACTCGTTGCGGTCGCTGGTCGGCACAACCCGCACGCACTCGAACGCATTGTCGTCAATGTGTCGAGGGACGATGGGCTGCTTGCGCTTCTTGCCGTACAGTCCGTTGCCGATCTCCTGCATAGCAAGTCGCAGGGTGGTAGTGACAGCCGGTCGCTGCGGTACGTACTTGCCTGCACCTACAGCGTCGGCTGCTGCGTGAACGGTATCCCGCAGGCAGGAGCGTGTGTTCAGGATGCACACGCCACCGGAGCGGGCACCGACAGTGAGAGTGGAAGGGGTCATGGGTTCTCCTAGTGAGTGATGAGTTTGTTGTGGGCCTTGATGAACTTGCGTTGAAGCAGCCGCCACTCGACGGCCTGTTCGTCGCCCCACTCGTGAGACTCCGCAGCGGAATCGCCCAGCGATTGCACGACGAGATCGAGTTCGCGTGGGGTCAGGGTGAGGGACGCAGTTGGAATTGGACGAGGGCTAGTAATATACATGAGTACACCTTTCTCTACAATGGTTTGAGTGGACTGTCGCCTCGATCCCAGTCAGCGTCATCGGGTGCAGCCAGCCCCGTATAGACGATGACTTCCCCGTCCGGTGCTTCGTCGAACAGGGCGTGGGGTGCGACTACTTGAACGGCAGCAATGAGTTCAGCGATTGTCACGTCGTTCCTCCTTCAGTTGAGATTGGCCCATCTTGCAAGTGCCCGCATGAACACCAGCAACATGAGCAGGTACAGTTCGATCTCCGCGTGCGTCCACTCATTGTGCATGTCGTTGCCTCCCTGCAACTAAGACTCCGCATCGGTAAACTCAGGACTTGGTGACGGACTTTGCGAAGCACGCGAGCAACGCCTTCGCAAGAGTCTCGTAGTCGAGAACGTCAGCCTCCCAGTCGATGTTCTCTGCCACCTTCGCCGCCACCTCGTCGTTGTCCACGTTCTCTGCCGCAATCTCTGCGGCACGCTCGACTACAGCATCCTCATCTACCTCTATCTTCTCAGCGCACTGCTCGCACACCTGCCCCATGTCGATCTCGTCTGCGACATGTGACGCGACATCATCCATGTCGAGGTTGCGTGCCACGCGGGTGGCGATGTCGCTGCTGTCGATCTCCACGTTATCCGCCACGATGTCGGAGAGTCGAACAATATCCACGTATCGGGCCACCTCATCGACAGCCACCTTCTCCGCTAACTTCCGGTAGTCCAAGTGAGAGGACATCTGCTCTGGCGTGCAGGCTACATCACGCATCGCCTTTGCCACTTCCGCCGACACCGTGTTGGCGAACAACTGTCGAGCGTCAGCAGAATCGAACAGGCACTCACGCACACAACCACGAACGATGGACTCAATCCAGTTGGTAAAGAAACGCATGTCAAACTCCTTGTGAAAAAGAACAAGGCCACCCCGCACTGGGATGGCCCAACAAAAGTCAGACTCCGCATCGAAGGATCAAAGGGTTTCTGCCAGAGACTCCAGCCCGAACTTGCCACCGATGTCGTACACCTCCTTGAGTACGGCTTCGGAATACCCGTAGTCGAGAAGCAACTGGGCGATCTCCTCAAGGCTTGGCGAGGAGAGTTCGTCGTACTCGTACGGGTCACGCAACATCGACCCCTGCTCGTAGTCGTACTCTCTCACGAGGTCACGAGTGTCAGCCTCAAGGTCGAACGTCACCTCATGCTTCGTCATGATCGGCGTGTCGTCTAAGTCGGTAGGCGACAGGTCACGATGGCACGACATCGACCGGCTCGCTGAACCGGACGAATTGCTGGCGGTGTAGTACGCAACGCGGCTGTACTTGTAGCCCGTGTTGCTGTACCAGTGGCCGTCTTTCTCCCAGCATCCGTCGCTCTCAGCCCAGATGTCGTGCGTGCCATCGGCCCGCAGGAACACGAACTTGCTGCCACGATGGGCTAACTGCTGTGTGTACCGAATCTCTGGACGCACGAAGAAGTCCGGGTCACGCTGGTGAAGTGGCTTGAGAATCAACTCATTGAAATGCCACGTATCAGAGCGGTCTGAGTGGACGTTGCACTTGATGTCGATGATGCCGTTGTGAATGACGGCAAGATCGCTTGCGACGAGGAACGGATGGCAGTTGGCCTCCGTCTTGCTGCCGTGCGTGGCGAATCGGAAGTGGATGATCGCCTTGCAGTTGGCGTGCGGCTCGAACGCAGAGCGGAACTCAGCGAACGTGCCGATGCCGCAGCGGGTCACGAGTTGACCATCGACAATGGCAGCGAACCCCCACGAGTGCGGGTTGTCTGCGTATCCGTTCTCGTAGGCAGTCCAGTCGGCGGCTGTATCGGCGGGCTTGTAGATTGCGAGGCACATGAAGGATTCTCCTGTGTAGTTAGGGATAGAAGTGAGACTCAGGCAACAACGGGAGCGGGCTTCGGCTTCGGCACGGGCAGGGCAGTCGCCAGATAGGACCGTCCGTAATCGCTGTCCGATTCACGCAACCAAGCGTCGAGTTCGCGGTACGTGCGGCGAGCGTCGGTCGTGCCGAGCCACAGCAGGAACGCACCCGCACTCAAAGCGCGGTAGTCAAGGGACGACTGCCTGCAAAAGTCACGCACCGCAAGGCAGTAGCACAGGTTCTTGAGCAGCGTCTCGAACTTGCACGACGGGCGGAAGATGCGGAACTCAACGGTGTAGGGCTTGACATTGAGTGCCGAATACTTGTCTCCCCTCCCTGCCTTGTCTGGCAGGCCAGTGCTGACGGCACTGCGGTGATGCACGAACTGAGCGTACGTACTCTGGCGACCAGCAATCGCAACGTGGAACGGCACATTGGCTGGCTGGTGCATGAAGCACAGCATCTTGCCCAGCGTCAGGTTCGACAGGCTGGTGCGAGCAAGATGCACGTGCATCCCGCACTTGGTGTGGTTCCACGAGGATACGGAGCCGTCACCGAACTTGTTGCGGAAAGCCTTTCTCAGCACAGACCTATGCTCGTCGAGAAACATCGGCACCGTGACGAACTCGACGCCAGTGTCGGGAAGAGATCCGTCCTGCTTGCAGATGGCACCATCGCCGGTGCTTGTTTTGCACACAAGTTCCTCGTATGCCGGGTTGTAGGCATTGAGAAGACGATCGCGTGCGTCGTTCGCTGTCGAGTGGGAGATGCACTCGAACTCGAACGCTATCGTCGGTGAGGTGCGACGGTAGGCGTGCCTCTGCCAGCCAGTCTCCTCAAGAACGCACGCACAGGAGTCGAGCAGTTCATCGCAGCCAGCGTTGCGGCATGAGCAATACTCATCGTCGCAGTCGCCGTTATCGCAGCGACTGAAGCCGTTGCGATCCTCGCCGTCGTCGTTATACCCATCACGGTAGAACCCATCCTCGTCTATGCCATCGGAGTCGTATCCGTCCGCGTCGTAGCCACTGTCGTTGTAGCGTGAGCCATCACGAGTGCGTCTGTTGGGGGAGAACTCCGTGTGCGTGTCACGGTGCCATCCTTCCTCGTGCCATCCGTCTTCATCGAATCGACTGCGGTCGTACCCGTTCTCGTCGTACCCGGAGCGGTCGTAGCCTTCCTCGTTGAAGCCGTAGCGGTTGAACCCATCCGGGCCATACTCCGTGCCCGTGTCACGATGGATGCCGTTGCGGGAGAAGCCGTAAACGTCGTACTCGATCTGGACTTCGTTCTCTGTGGACATGCCGTCCTCCTCAGGAAAAGAAAAAGGCCACCCCGAAATGGGATGGCCCTGTAAAAACCAGACTCCGCAGCGGCTACTTCACCGCTGCACCTTGCGTCGGGATGCACGCTTCAACTTCTGGCGTGCCACCCGCAGACGTTGCTCCTCCTTGACGCGACTAGCCTTGACCAGTGACCACCACTGATCGTTCCACTTGGTGCCCATCAGTCAGGCTCCGCAGCGGGCGGGGCGGGCGGATCGCACGCAGTCACTTCAAGCGGGGTTTCGTGTGTCGAGTTGCCGAAACGGAATGGCTCCACGATTACCACTTCAGGATCGAAGTGGTCGTAGAACTGATCCTCCGCGTCTTCCTTTGTCGCGGCGTCTATGTGCATCACCTCTCGCACCCAGTAGGCGCGATCGCGTGTGACCAAGAAGTGCGGCATGAATCAGCCCTCCTTCTTCACGAGGTCGGCCACTTCACGGCGCTCACGATGGGTGAGCGTGCGAAGATCGGACAGGAACTGACGCTTCGACTGTGCCCCTAGTTGCTTCGCCGCGTTGTCGAGGCGGATGAAGTGCAGGGTGTGGGGCAGTTGGTTCTGCGTGGACATGGGAACTCCTCAGAAACAGGGACAAGGGACAGCCGACGGCAACGTGCCGCCGGTCAGAATCAAGACTCCGCAGCGGGGATTCCGCCGCTACTTCGTGTCGTCCACTCCACCCGCATCGAGCAGGATTGCGTGAACTCTTTGCAGTGCGTCGTACACGCTCTGGCGGTACTGATCTGCCACCTCTGGCGTGGAGCAGTCTTTGTGCCACCATCGCAGGCCGTCACGTACTGCGGACAACTGCTGCCGTGTGAGGCAGACCGAATAGACGGGGGGCTTTGTTGCAGTGGGCATTGCCACTCCTGTGGGAAACGCGAACGGGGCCAGCCGCCACGATGACGACTAGCCCCGTTCACAAAAGTCAGACTCCGCAGCGGCTAAACGTGCCGAAAGCGGATTGAACAACGACGGAATCCGTAGACACGCTCAAGCACGTTGAGTGCGTCTGCGGCTGTGGCTCGCGTCCACGTGCGTCCCGGAACGAACTCGCGTTTCCCATCAGGGAGGGTGAGTCGGAACCGAAACCTATCGTGTCCGCAGTAGCAGTTCTCGACCTTGACGATCATGGTGTGGCTCCTGTCTACCGCAGGTTGCGGGAGGCCAGCGGCTTCGGCGTGAGGATACGGTCGATCTCACGGTCGATCTCGACATTCACATCGGCGGACGCTTCCGCACGTTCGCGTGTGGGGAAGGGGCCGACCGGCGGTGCATCGCTCCGGGCGTCGAGAAACCAGAACCCGTCACGAGCAGGGAACACGACAGCCTCAGTGACATTGCGACTGTTGCGGACGTTGGTGATAGCAGCGGACATGAGAACCTCCTTCGGGATAGAAACGACAATGCCCACCACGAAGTTGTGATGGGCGTAGCCTGCGAGTGCAGGTCGAGGCGGGGTGGACAATGCCAGCCCCGCTACGATCTAGACTCCGCAGCGGTCAGTCGCGGCCCTTCTTCCCTTCCACCGCTCCACGTAATCTGCCAGCCTGTCAGCGACGTACTTGTGCCCGCCTAGCCGCAGTTCGTGGATGGCAAAGCGAATGGCTGAGATCTCGATGCCTTGCGGAAGCCTTTCGTGAAGTT